>ENA-OPYV01000068-OPYV01000068.1-human-gut-metagenome-genome-assembly--contig:-NODE-68-length-30685-cov-4.877413_pt1 | contig 30685 bp, 29 predicted proteins | sample MGYA00242474_ERZ504485 | MGnify/ENA primary metagenome ERZ504485 (study PRJEB26092, sample SAMD00036263) | human gut metagenome | host: Homo sapiens | study: EMG produced TPA metagenomics assembly of...
TCACTCGTTGCGGTTTCACAGCCTAGCTGAGAATCACAGCGATAACTCAAGCCCCCCGTCGTTCTAGCGGTCTAGGACTACGCCCTCTCACGGCGCCAACACCGGTTCAAATCCGGTCGGGGGTACGACGGACAACTTTTTCGAAGTTGCCACGCCTGCCAAATTGGGATGTGGTGTAATTGGCAACACAGCTGATTCTGGTTCAGCCATTCTTGGTTCGAGTCCAGGCATCCCAGCCAATGACCCTCGCAGATGCGAGGGTTTTTTGTTTTTCGCAAGCATGTCTGCCAGTACAACATAGTCCAAGAAAATTGCACTACCCTAGGAAGCATGACTGAATTGCAGAACGCAGCAAAAGCCGCCGCCACGCGACCGCGCATCCAACCGGCGGAAGAAGGCGACGATCGCCCGCTTTCCGTATCCGCGCGACTGGGACGATTGCAATTCCACCAATCCGGCAAATTCCGCGTGCTGCAGCTTGCCGACATTCAAGACGGGCCGAAAGTCAGCAAAGACACCGTCAAACTCATCGAAGCGTCACTGGATGCCACAAGGCCGGATATCGTCATCTTCACCGGCAATCAGATCGCAGGATATGATCCCGCATACGCGCAAACCACGCGCAAACGTCGTTGGAGCGCTGCCGCGGGGATTTCCTCCAAAACCGCTTCATCCAAGTCTTCCGAAGCGTCAGAACGGTTCGAAGCTGCGCTGGAACGCACCTGCGCATCCGTGCGCGCCACTGTCGAACAGCTCGTGCGTCCGCTTGCCGATCGCGGCATTCCGTGGGCGGTGACATTCGGCAACCACGATTTTCAATGCGGGCTCAGCAATGCGGAAATCGAAAGCATTTGCAGGGAATTTCCCGGATGCGTGAACCCTGAGCCTACGGGAGGCGAGAGCGGCCTCGGGGGCGCAAATTCTGCAAATTCTGTGGGAAGCATGGATTCTGCGGAAGCTGCAGGTTTCGTGCAACTCCGGGCGGAATCGTATTTGCCGAATCAGCGCGTATTCGCTTGCGAGCCGGGCACCTTCGCATTGCCGGTTGCCGACGTGGACCATACGACGTCCGTGCTGGGCCTGGTATTGCTGGATTCAGGCGATTACGCGCGTTCCGGCGGGTACGGAAGCCCGTCCGCGGAGGCGTTGCGATTTCTTGCCGAAGTGCCGAAAGCGATGCGTGCGCAATCGCAGGAAATTGGGCGATCGCAGGAACCGGCGGTCCCGTGCATGGTATTCCAGCATTTTCCGGTGCAACAGTATTACCAACTGCTTAAGCCGGCCGCGGCGAATGCGGCGCGTGCGATTGAAGGCTACCGCAATTTCGCTGGAAAACATTACGTTTTGGATGAGGAAAAAACGCTTCCCGGCAGTTATCTGGGGGAGGGTGTCAGCTGCCCGGATGCCGACAGCGGTGAATTCGCGATATTGGAACAGCATGACTATTTTGCGATTTCCGCGGGGCATGATCACCGCAACGCATTCGTTGGAACAGTGCCGGTTTCGCGAGAAATGGCCTCGGCTGATGCGCAGACGGCGCTTCGCCAGGCAAGGTTGGCGGTCTGATGATGATCGCGTCGCCCACCAGCGGTTTCGGATCGTATGGTCCGGTGCCGCAGAAGCGGGCCGCGCGGCTGATCGAGTTCGACATCCGCCATCCGTACGAGCCGCGTACGCAGCTGCTTGAATACGGCGAATGTGGGCAAACCGAGCGCGGGCAAGGCGTACGCGTACGGCATGACCAGTGAATCGAAGCCCGAATCCGAAGGCGTGGATCTGCTGCATCGGCCGACATGGTGGAGCAAACTGTTGACTTGGCTGCGTAAGAAGTAGCTGAAAAGAGCGAAACGACAAATCCTGCAAGGAAATGGCAAAACTTGCGGAAGGCAGGAAATGGCAAAACCGTGTCCTGCATGCATCGCGGAACACGGTTGAGAGGCTGTATATTGCCCGTCAGCGACCGGAAGAAGCCTTAATCAAGGCGTCGGTCAAATACTTGCCGGCAGCCATAACCAGCGGGGCGTAACGGCGTCCGGGATTGGACCCCATACGACCGTCCGGGCCGGAAATCGAAATTGCGGCAATCACCTGACCGGAAGCATTGCGAATCGGCGCGGAAATCGAGCATACGCCTTCATCGCGCTCGTTGACCGACTCGGCCCAACCGCGCTTGCGCACGGCGGTAAGCTTGGCCGCGGTGAACTTGGCGTGACGCAACCCCTGATGCAGGCGTTCGGAATCCTCCCAAGCCAGCAAAATCTGGGCCGCGGAACCGGCCTCCATCGACAGCATCGCACCAACGGAATGGAATCACGCAAACCGGAAGCGCGCTCCACGGCGGCGATGCACACGCGCATATCGCCTTGACGGCGGTAAATCTGCGCGGATTCGCCAGTGCGATCCAGCAACGTCTGCAAAATCGGCGCGGCTGCGGTCAGCAAACGATCCTCGCCGGCAGCAGCGGCCAATTCCGCAAAAACGCGAGCCAAGCACGAAACGACCATGCTGATCACGCAACACAAAACGGTGACGCTCCAACGCAATCGCCAGTCGATGCGCGGTCGGTCGGGCCAAGCCCGTCGAGGAAACCAGCTGTCCGAGCGTTGCCGGACCGGATTCAAGCGCGTCAAGGATTTTGACGGTCTTGTCAAGCACACCCACACCGGAATGAATCTCATTGCTTTGAGAAGACGTCGTGTGGTGGGTCTCAGCTGGAAGCTCAGTCTCATCCGACTGCGATTCAGGCATGGTGGTGCTTGTATTCGAAGAAGTCATAAGAGGGATTATGCCATCTCACATATTGAAATGCAAAATGTACGCAATGTCGGACTGCGGTAGAGCAGGTATTTTAATCTTTACTCAGTTATGGAAAAAGCTGGAAAAAATCTGAATTTTCAACGATTTTGTAGGTACATACGGGGAGATATGCCACAATCGCAGCGATTTTGACATGATCTGGAGTGAACTTGGCGCATATGTGATGTGTGCGTTGCATGCAAGTATCTCATATACCGGCATAAACGCGTTCGAACCAGGCTCGAACACCATAGGCTTATAGCACGAACAACGCGGGTTGGCAATACCGCGAGGAAAAAGCGAGGAAAAATTCGAGGAGGTCCCACAATGGGAACGACATTGGCCGAGAAGGTCTGGGCCGATCATTTGGTACGCAAGGGTAGCGATGGGGCTCCCGACTTGCTGTACATTGATCTGATGCTCATGCACGAAGTTACCAGTCCGCAGGCATTCGAAGGCTTGCGACTGGCCGGACGCAAGCCACGTCACCTTGACCAGCTGATCGCAACGGAAGATCACAACACGCCGACTGCCGACATCGACCGCCCGAATCCGGATAAGATCTCCGCGCTGCAGCTAAGCACGCTCGAAAAGAACTGCAAGGATTTCGGCGTACGTCTGTGCCCGCTGGGAGACGCCGATCAGGGCGTGGTGCACGCGTTCGCGCCGGTGCTGGGCCTGACGCAGCCGGGCATGACGATCGTGTGCGGTGACTCGCACACCTCCACGCACGGCGCGTTCGGTGCCATGGCCATCGGCATCGGCACCTCCGAAGTCGAACATGTTATGGCAACGCAGACCCTGAGCCTGAAGCCGTTCAAAACCATGGCCGTGAATATCGAAGGTGAACTGCCGAAGGGCGTCACCGCAAAAGACATTATTCTTGCGATTATCGCGAAGATCGGCACCGGCGGCGGTCAGGGACACGTCATTGAATATCGTGGTGAGGCCATCAAGAAACTGTCGATGGACGCACGCATGACCATCTGCAACATGTCGATCGAAGCGGGCGCTCGCGCCGGCATGATCGCGCCGGACGAAGTGACGTTCGAATATCTGAAGGGACGCCCGCATGCGCCGGAAGGTGAAATGTGGGACAAGGCCATCGAATACTGGAAGACGCTGAAAACCGATGACGACGCCGTATTCGACAAGGAAGTGACCATCAAGGCCGAAGATCTCGAGCCGTATGTGACGTGGGGCACCAACCCGGGTCAGGGCATCAAGATTTCCGGCGTGGTGCCGGATCCGGCTTCGTTCAACGATGAAACCGAGCGCACCGCGGCCGAGCGTGCCATTGCCTACATGGGCTTGACGCCGGGCATGCGCATCAAAGACATTGCCGTGGATACCGTGTTCATCGGCTCCTGCACCAACGGACGTCTCGAGGATCTGCGTGTGGCCGCTTCCATTATGAAGGGGCATCACAAGGCCGAAAACATTCACCGCGTGCTCGTGGTGCCGGCCTCCTCTCGCGTGCGTTTGCAGGCGGAAAAGGAAGGACTTGACAAGATCTTCAAGGACTTCGGTGCCGAATGGCGTAACGCAGGCTGCTCCATGTGCCTGGGCATGAACCCCGACAAGATGGTGGCCCGCGAACGTTCCATCTCCACTTCGAACCGCAATTTCGAAGGTCGACAGGGCAAGGGGTCGCGTACGCATCTGGCGTCGCCGGCGGTCGCCGCCGCAACGGCCATCCGCGGTACCATCTCGTCTCCGGCTGATCTGTGAATCGTTGAGAATGCTTGAAAACCTGAGAAATCTTGGATTTCCGGCATTCTGTGAATCGTTACATCGAAAGAAATAGTGAAATGGAAAAACTGACTACTCTTACCGGCGTGGCCGTGCCGCTTCGCCGTTCCAATGTCGATACTGACCAGATTATTCCAGCCGTGTTCTTGAAGCGCGTGCAGAAGTCCGGTTTCGACGACGCGCTGTTCTATGCATGGCGTCGCGATCCGGAATTCGTGCTCAACCAGCCGGAATACAAGCGGGGCAAGATTCTCGTTGCCGGACCGGATTTCGGTATCGGATCTTCTCGTGAACATGCCGTGTGGGCATTGCATGATTACGGCTTCCGCGTGGTGATTTCGTCTCGTTTCGCCGACATTTTCTACGGCAACACCGCGAAGAACGGCGTGCTGGCTGCGATTATGCCGCAGGAATCCGTTGAGCTGCTGTGGAAGCTGCTTGACGAGGAGCCGGGCCGTGATATGACGGTGAGCCTGGAGGATCGCACGGTGACGTGCGGCGACGTGACGCTGCCGTTCGAAGTGAACGACTATACCCGTTGGCGCCTGATGAACGGCTATGACGATATCGATCTGACGTTGCAGTATGAAGACGATATTGTGACATACGAGAAGATGCGTGCCGAAAAGTTCCCGTTCAAGCCGAAGACGCTGCCGGCGAAGCGTGAGCCGGAGCAGTTGATCGCGTCCGCGCGCGAAGGCGAATACCCGGATTGGCAGGGCCCGCTTGCCGATCGCGGCATCATCTGAGTTGGCGGCTGGCTAGGTGCGCGGGCTGTTTGCGGGGTGATTCCTCCAGTGGGTGGACGGAACACCCCGCTTGCGTTGTTGCGCGGGCTGTTTGCGGGAGGATTTTTCCAGTGGGTGGAAGAATTGGGACGTCGGGATGATTGTTCGCGGGAGGATTCTTCCAGTGACTGGAAGGATTGGGATGTTATGTGATGCGTGAGCGGGAGGATTCTTCCAGTAGGTGGATGTTTTTGGACTTTGAGACGGTCCGTAGCGGGGTGATTCCTCCACTGGGTGGAGGTTTTGGGACGATTAGGGGACTCATATTGTCCGGATTCCTCCAGTGACTGGAAGGATTGGGACGTGGGATTGCTGATTATGTGAGATTTGCGCGGGTTTTGCATATGAGACGCGCTATGGTGGGCTTATTGTTTCGTGCTTTCGTAGCTTTCGGAGAGAAAAATGAGCCAGGGTTTTGCGCCGTTTTATGATGTCAATCGCACGTATGAAGACAACTATTTGCAAGGGCCGTTCGGCGCGTTTGCCGAAGTGTTGCGGGCTGATGCGTCCGATTCTGCGGGATCGGTCACGTCTGTTGTTGCTGAGGTTGCGTCCGATTCCTCCAGTGAGGTTCAGGGCGTTCAGACCATTCAGGCCGCTCAAGCGCAGGAATTCCTTGGTTTTCGTGTGAATCTGCCGTTCGGTATTCCAGCTGGTCCGCTGCTGAATGAGCGTTTCACCACGGCCGCTTTCCGTATGGGCTTCGATCTGGCGGTATACAAGACGGTTCGTTCCCGCGCATGGGGCTGCAATGCGTTCCCGAACGTGCTGGCCGTGCATCCGCGGAATGCCGATGGTTCGCTGGTTCCGGGCAGTGCCGAACTTGACGAGGGTGTGCTTGCCGATACCCGTTATGAGCTTCCGATTTCGATTTCCAACAGTTTCGGCGTTCCCTCCCGTGATCCCGACGAATGGCAGCCGGACATGCAGAAGGCAATCGCCGCAGCCGGTGACGGCCAGCTGCTGGTGCCGAGCTTCCAAGGCTCCCGCGTGGAGGGCATGGATCGTGAAGCGTATATCGCCGATCATGTCACCACCGCGCATTTGGTTGCCGAAACTGGCGCTGGCCTGATGGAAATGAACACCAGCTGCCCGAATGAGGGACATAATCGTCTGTTGTGCCACGATCCGCATTTGGTCGGCGAGATTACGGAAGCGGTGAAGAACGAAATCGGCGATCGTCCGCTGATCGTGAAGCTCGCATACATTCCGAATGATGCCGATCTGGAAATCATGGTGAAGGAGACCGCCGGCCATGGCGCGGTGCAGGGTTTCTCCACCATTAACACAATCTCCGCGAAGCTGGTGGATGCGAACGGCAATCAGCATTGCCAGGCGCGGGGCGTGACCGTTCGGGCGTATGTGGCAATGCGATTCGTGGTGCAGGTCTCGATATGGTTGGCCGCCTGAATGCGATTCGCGAGAAGCTGGGTCTTGATTTTGCGATCGTTGGCGTGGGCGGTGTGATTCGTCCGGAAGATTACAAGGCGTACCGCGAGGCTGGTGCAAACGCGGTGATGAGCGCTACGGGTGCCATGTGGAACGCCCGTTTGGCGCAAGACATTAAAGCCGCACTGTAGTCACAGGTTCAATTGCGCCTGATTTGCGCTCTGTTGCGTTTCACCGTCCATTTTCCCATTCGCTGGAAGGATTAGTGCAGCACGGGGGTAGCTGTCCGTCCTGATTCTTCCAGTGACTGGAGGGTTTTGCCCGCTGAGATGCAGTTTGGTGGGATGATTCTTCCAGTGACTGGAGGTTTTTGGACGGTGGAGGGGCTTGTACCGGGAGGATTCTTCCACCGACTGGAAGTTTTTGCCCGCTGGGATGCGGTTTGGCGGGTGGATTGTTCCAGTGGCTGGGAATTTTGGTCGAAAGTCGAACGAAATTGGGAGACACTGCGCTGAACGCGGCATTTCACGAGCCCACTACATGCCTTATGGCAAACTGAGGGTTAGTGTGTTTCAAGCTTGAACCGTATAAGGGAAGCGAAAGAGGTTGAGCGTGTCTGACAACAACAACGACATTCTGCACGTCGAAGGTGGCAAGCCGCTGAACGGCACCATCAAGGTGCGTGGCGCGAAGAACTTCGTGAGCAAGGCCATGGTGGCGGCGCTGCTCGCCCCGGGTACGTCCGTGTTGAAGAATGTTCCGGAGATTCGCGACGTGCATGTGGTCTCCGACTTGCTGCGTCTGCATGGCGTGGACGTTACGGTGGATGGCGATCACGGCGTGGTCACGATCGACGCCACGAATGTGCAGCTTGCCGATGTGGCCGACGTGGATACGCTGTCTGGTTCGTCGCGTATTCCGATTCTGTTCTCTGGCCCGCTGCTGCACCGTTTGGGTGAGGCGTTCATTCCGGCTCTCGGCGGATGCAATATTGGCGGTCGTCCGATTGATTTCCACCTGGAAACGTTGCGCAAGTTGGGTGCCAACGTCGATAAGGAACATAAGGACGGCATTCATATCACCGCTCCGAACGGTTTGCATGGCGCGAAGATTCACCTGCCGTACCCGTCGGTGGGCGCTACCGAGCAGACGTTGCTTGCCGCCGTGCTTGCTGAGGGCAAGACGGAGCTTTCCGGCGCTGCCACCGAACCTGAAATCATGGATTTGGTGTGCGTGCTGCAGAAGATGGGCGCGATTATTTCCGTGGATGTGGATCGTACGTTCCGCATCGAGGGCGTGAAGGAACTGAAGGGCTACACGCACACTTCGCTGACCGACCGCATCGAGGCCGCTTCCTGGGCTTCCGCGGCATTGGCCACGCATGGCGACATTTTCGTCAAGGGCGCTACGCAGCCTGAAATGATGACGTTCCTGAACGTGTTCCGCAAGATTGGTGGTGAGTTCGACATCACCGATAACGGCATTCGTTTCTGGCATCCGGGCGGCGATTTGAAGCCGGTCGCGATCGAAACCGACGTGCATCCGGGCTTCATGACCGACTGGCAGCAGCCGCTGGTGGTGGCGTTGACGCAGGCGAAGGGCCTGTCGATCGTGCACGAAACGGTGTATGAGAATCGTTTCGGTTTCACGAAGCCACTGGTGCAGATGGGTGCCACGATTCAGCTGTATCGCGAATGCCTCGGATCGCTGCCATGCCGTTTCCAGCAGCGCAATTACAAGCATTCCGCGGTTATTTTCGGACCGACCCCGCTGACCGGCCGCGATATTGACGTGCCGGATCTGCGTGGCGGCTTCAGCCATCTGATTGCCGCGTTGGCGGCAAAGGGCCCGTCCAATGTGCAGGGCATTTCGCTGATTGACCGCGGTTATGCCGATTTCCGTGGCAAGCTCGAAGCTCTCGGCGCAGATTTCGACTGATTTGTTGCTTGATTTATCGCTGATATAGCTTGATTGGCTTGGTAAGGCCGGTGTTCACAACAGTGGGCACCGGCTTTTTGCTTACACATTGCCGTTGCTCGTTCTCAAAAACTTAGTAATTCAGTGTATAAATTATTGAACTTAATTTAGGGGGTTATGGCGCATAATAGTGATGCAAAAGTTTTTATTGTTTTTGAAAATAATGCCGATTTTCGGCAGAGATTCTTTCGGAATGGCATTATGATTGTCGATATCGAATGGCGTTTGCAACGAGGTGAACAGCCGAAGATATAAGGGTTTCCCTCATCGTTATTGTGTTTACTGCATGTCCAGACGGATTCTAGGGATAGTCGCAACATCTTCGTCGTCAATCGTCCTCCAGCCTATCCACCAGTTCCGCCTTTTTCGTATATTCCGTGTTTTTGTATTTCGTGTGTGCGTCGTGCATGAGCGCAATCGTTCCAACCAAGCGGAATGGGTGGTGGCAGAATGGAACGCATGGCATCCAAAGGAAAACCCTCGCCGCGTTCCGCGGTCAAACCGTTAAGCGACGAACAAGTCGCAAAGCTCGCACAGCGTCACCATCTCGTTGACCCAACCCACGACTTTCCATGCGGGCCGCGCAAAGCCAATGAAGCCGAAATCGCGGCGCAGAATCCGAAAGCGACCCATCGTCTGCTCACCGGATGCGACATCGTATTCCGCAACCGCACCAAACTCAAGGCGTGGGGCATCGAACACGTGCCGGAAACCGGTCCGTTCATCACCGCGGCCACGCACGTCACCATGTTTGACGTGTTCGTGCCCATGATCTCCATGTTCCATCAAGGCCGCCGTCCGCGCTACATGGCCAAAGCCGAAATGGCCTCGTGGCCGCTGATCGGCAAATGGTTCCAACTGGTAGGCATGCAGCCCGTGCAACGCCGTTCGGGCAAGGCGAAAGCCATTGAGGAAACCTCCGTGGAAATCCTTACCTCCGGCCGACCCCTAACCGTATGGCCGGAAGGCACGGTAACGCGCGACCCGCAGAAATGGCCGATGAGCATGAAAAACGGCGTGGGCATGATCGCGCTTGAGGCTTCGCGCCGACTCGGCTACCAGATTCCGCTGTATTGCGCGGTAACGTGGGGGCGGCAAGCATCAACCATTGGTGGCCGTGGCCGCGTAAAAACGTGGTCATGTGCTACGACGAGGCGCTTGATTATGCGGATCTGCTCGCCGATTGCGATTCCTGGGGTGAGGAAGTGCCGGAGGATCTCGCCAACGAACTTACCCGACGCATCCGCGTGCGCATGACCGAAGTCATGGCCGAAATCCGCGGCGAACAAGCCCCCGATGGATATTGGGATTATCGTACGATGAGCCGAGTGAAGGCTGAATCGAAGAAGGCCGCACACGCGATTGCTGAAATGCGGTAATCGAAATACTGCCAGCCGATTGCGCATACGTATGGCGCGTATTGCGGCATATATCGCGGTGTGCGTAGCCGGCGGTAGCATAGGAAAAGCAATTTTTGAGCCAAGACTCCGGGTTATGAATGATGCCCGGAGTAATGCAAGGAGCAAATATGACGAACGTGACGGTACTGGGCGCAGGAGCTTGGGGAACCGCTTTCGGTCAGGTGCTTGCCGATGCAGGCAACAGTGTGACTATGTGGGCCATCGAACCGGAGATTGTGGAAGGCATTCGCGACCACCATCACAACGGTGTTCGCCTGCCCAGCGTGAAAGTGCTGCCAAGCAACATGACCGCCACCGGCGACCGTGCCGAAGCCGTAGCCAACGCCGACATTGTGATCGTGGCCATCGCCGCACAGTTCGCCCGCGTCGCGCTCGCCGAATTCAAGGGTCTGATTCCCGAAACCGCACTTGTCGCCTCGCTGATGAAAGGCATCGAACGCACCACCGGCAAGCGCATGGATGAAGTCGTTATGGAAACGCTCGACCTGCCGGCCGACCGCTTCGCCGCGATTTCCGGACCGAACCTGAGCAAGCAGATCGCCGACCGCGAGCCGGCCGCAACCGTGGTCGCCTGCGAAAATCTCGACAATGCGCGCAAGATCGCAGCCGCTTGCACCACCGACTATTTCCGTGCGTTCGTAACCCGCGACGTGATCGGCTTGGAAATGTGTGGATCGCTGAAGAATGTGGTCGCGCTGGCCGTGGGCATGGCCCGCGGCGCCGGCTACGGCGAAAATACCGCCGCCATGATCGAAACCCGTGGCCTGGCCGAACTGACCGCCCTGGGCGAGGCGGCAGGCGCCGATCCGAAGACGTTCGCCGGTTTGGCTGGCGTGGGCGACCTGATCGCCACCTGCGGATCCCCGTTGAGCCGCAACTACACGTTCGGATCCAACTTGGGCAAGGGATTGAGCGTTGAGGAAGCCACCAAGGTGAGCAACGGCGTGGCCGAAGGCGTGCCGACCACCGATGCGGTGGTGGCGCTCGGCAAGCAGTACGGCGTGCCTACACCGCTCGCCACGGCCATGAGCCACGTGCTTTCCGATGGCATCTCCTGCGCGCAGATGCTGTCCGAACTTTTCGGCGAAGGCATCAGCGAAGAATAAGCTTTCCGCAACATCGCGATTGCAGATAAGACCGCACTTTCAGGTGCGGTCTTTTTTTATTTTCGAGGCATGCGATTGCGTAAAACGTCAATCGGAATGTGTCAATCGTCAATCGCCATATATTTCGGCAATAATAGTAAATCTGTATAAAAATAGTCTAATCGTGATTAGTCTAATCGTGATTAGACAAAGCGATTAAGCTCGGTTTTTCAGGTTGCAATCGCATCATTCCACGTTTGATTCCGTATTCTATGATTCATGAAAATAGGACATGAGTGACGGGCGTGTGTAATTATGGTTCGTCGTGTGTGGGCTGTGGGGTGCGGTTTGTATACTGAACTGCGATATTGCGAATGCGTGGTATCGCGGGCGAACAGAAGTGCGAACCGGCGCGATATTGCGAAGACAGACAGTACGGACAGTATTGGCAGACGGTATTGGGCGCGCGTGCGTTCAACGGACCAACTTATGGAGCATAAGACAAAGATGGCAAAACAGCGCATTGTGGTGATGTATGGCGGCAAGGCCGACGAGCATTCGATTTCCTGCATCTCTGCGGCGGGCGTGCTGCGCGCGTTGGATACTGACAAGTTCGAAGCCATTGAGGTGGGAATCACCAAGAACGGCGAGTGGATCGTAGGCGGCGAGGATCCACGCAAGTGGAACATGAGCGAAGGCCTGCCGATGGTGGAGAAGACGGATTCCTCCAAAGATGTGGTGCTGGATGTGGCACTCGGCCAGGATGGTTTCTTCGCTCGTGAAGATGACGGCACGCTGACTTCGCTTGGCCACGTGGACGCCGTGCTTCCGGTATTGCATGGTCCGTACGGTGAGGATGGCACGATTCAGGGCCTGTTCGAAATGATGAACGTGCCGTACGTTGGCTGCGGTGTGCTCGCTTCCGCCGCTTGCATGGACAAGCATTATACGAAGGTATTGCTGGCTGCGGCCGGTATTCCCGTGGCTCCAGGCATCACGTTGGATGTGCGCGATTATGATGCCGCTTCCGAATTCGCCGCCGAGGCGGACGAAATGCTTGCCGCGGTGCAGCAGGCCGGATTGCAGTACCCGCTGTTCGTGAAGCCGTCCCGCGCCGGTTCCAGCTTCGGCGTGACCAAGGTCGAACATGAGGGCGATGCGGCCGAGCTTGCCGCCGCAGTGTTCGAAGCGTCCCACCATGATTGGCGTGTGCTCGTGGAACAGGGCATCGACGCGCGCGAAATCGAATGCGCCGTGCTCTGCCCGAAGGCCGGCGAGGCTCCGCAGGCCAGCTGGCCGGGCGAAATCGTGCTTGACAAGCGTGCCGAGGGCGACGACCAGTTCTATGATTTCGACAGCAAGTACGTGAACTCCGACGCAAGCCATGTGGAAGTGCCCGCAAGCCTGCCGGAAGAAACTCTGAACCGCGTGCGCGAAACCGCCAAAAAAGCGTTCATCGCAGTCGACGGCGCCGGCCTGAGTCGTGTCGACACCTTCGTGACGGCCGACGGCGAAGTGATGGTCAACGAAATCAACACCATGCCGGGCTTCACCCCGATTTCCATGTATCCCAAGGCATGGGAGGCAACCGGCGTGGGCTACACCGACCTGATCACCATGCTGATCGAGGGCGTGCTGCGCTGATTTCGATTGTGTGGTTGCTCGCTTTAGTCTGATTCGATTTGCATGAGACTGGCATCAATGCTGACACTGCGTTGGTGCCAGTTGACATATTCCGCCAATTTACCTGCAGTTTGGGAAAATTTAGTTTTTTCGATTCAAAATAAACTGCATATTTACTGTAAGGTCAGTATCGCGTTGATTTGAGGGCTTATCTTCTTTCTTGTTGTTATGAACAAGGCATAAGAAAGATATTGATTTCCATGATTTCTCTGCGCAAACTGGCTGCCGGCTCTCTTGCTGCCGTTCTGGCTTTCTCCATGGCCGCCTGCGGATCGGGCAGCACGGATTCCTCCGCTGATTCCACTTCCGGCAAGGCCGTGAAGATTGATGAAAAGTCCGCAAAGGCCACTTCCTTGGCTGATTTCGGTACGATGGACGATTTGGTTGCCGCCGCCGAAAAGGAAGGCCAGCTTAACGTCATCGCACTTCCTCACAACTGGTCCAACTATGGTGAGGTCATCAACGGCTTCAAGAAGAAGTATCCGAACATTAAGATCAACGAGCTGAACCCGAACGCTTCCTCCAAGGAAGAAGTGGACGCAGCCAAGACTAACAAGGGCACCGACGCTGCCCCCGACGTGTTCGACCTCGGCTTGGCCGTGGCTTCCACCAGCACCGACAACTTCGCCTCCTACAAGGTGCAGGCCTGGGATAAGATTCCGGATTCTGTGAAGAATGCTGACGGCAAGTATTACGCCGACTACACCGGCATCATGTCGATCGGTTGGAACGCCGACAAGTACGGCGACATCAACAGCCTTGACGATCTGATGGATCCGAAGTTCGCCGGCACCGTGGCGCTGAACGGCAAGCCTGCCGAAGCCGGCGCCGCATTCAACGGTTACCTCATGATCAACCAGCTCGCAGGTGGTGACATCAACGACTTGCAGCCGGGCCTCGACTACTTCAAGAAGCTCAAGGATGCTGGCAACCTCACCACCGTTGACGTGACCGACGGAACCATCGATTCCGGCCAGACCGGCGTGGTGATGGACTGGAGCTACAACCAGGCCTCCTATCAGAAGAGCCTCAAGGAGAAGGGCGTGAACTGGAAGTTCAAGACCTTCAAGACGCCCAGGTGGTCAGCTACTACAACCAGGCCATCAACGTGGACGCTCCGCACCCGGCCGCAGCACGCCTGTGGGAGGAATACTTGTACACCGCCGATGCTCAGAACGAATGGTTCAAGGGCGGCGCCAATCCGGTGCTCCTCAACTCCATGAAGGAAGACGGCACGGTTGACCAGGACACCCTGAAGACCGCCATCACCATCGAGGGCGATCCGGTGACCTATACAAACGATGATTCCACTCGCATCACCGAATGGCTCCAGAACAACTGGGACAAGACCATCGGCAACTGATTGGCAACCGCTCGCAAGCAACGCAAACGAGCTGGATCGCAATCGAAAATAATGCAATCTAAGGCCGGTAGACCGGCGGACACGACGGGCTGAAGCAAGTTCCCCGACGTCTTCTGCCGCAACAACCGGCCTTGAAGCATGTCTCCAGCGCAATAGCGGAATCCCACAATCCTATGCAATCTCACCGCATATCAATCGTATGAAAGCACGCATGCAACCATGACTGCAGCAATCACCCCCAAAGCGGGAGTCATCGGCGGGCGTAACGCACGCGAAGCCCGTGGAACGCGAGGAAACGGCCCCTCCGCAACCTCCGATTTCGCCACGCATCGCCGCGAAATCGTACATCGTCGTGACCATCCCGTTCTTCGCCTACACCGCCTGCTTCCTGCTTGCGCCTACCGTTATCGTGATTGTCGGCGCATTCCGACGTCGACGGCGGATTTACCCTCAACAACTTCAGCAAACTCTTCGAAGCGAACACCATCGCCGCGTTCGCCACCTCCATTCTCGTTTCCGTGATCTCCGCACTCATTGGCGCGGTCGTGGGTGCGGTTGCCTCGTATGCGCTGGTGATTGGCGGCAAACCGAACGGACTGCTGCGCCGCATGGTCAGTGCCATTTCGTCGGTGCTCGCACAGTTCGGCGGCGTGATGCTCGCTTTCGCCTTCATCGCCACCATCGGTATCAACGGCGTCGGCACCATGCTGATCCGTCAGCTGACCGGACTGACCGTCAATCCGAACTGGTTGAGCTCCCTGCCTGGCCTAATCACGGTCTACTGCTACTTCCAGATTCCGTTGATGATTATCATCTTCCTGCCTGCGGTCGATTCGATTCGTCCGCAGTGGCGTGAGGCTTGCGAATCGCTCGGCGGTAACACCTTCCAGTATTGGACGCGCGTTGCGGGGCCGATACTGGTTCCGCGTTTCCTTTCCGCATTGCTGTTGCTGTTCGCCAGCGCGTTCTCCGCATATGCGACGGCCGCCGCATTGTTCTCACAGCGTTCGATTCTGGTGCCGCTTATGATTCAGGGCGCCATGCGCAACGAAATGGATCCGAATCAGCAGGGATTCGCGCAAGTGCTCGCCTTCGCGATGATCATCGTGGTTGCTCTGGTGATGATGCTGAGCCACGCTGTGGAAAAGAAGGCCGGACAATGGCAGTGAATCATACTGAAGCAATGCCCCCGCAGCTGCGTGCCGCCCGCGTGCGCAAGCAGCGCGTGATCAAGGCGATTATTCTCACGTTCACGCTGCTGTTCCTGTTCGTGCCACTGGTGTCTATGTTTGTGTTCACCATTCGACACCCGCTTTCCGGCAAGTGGAGTTTGGATCCGTGGATTGCGATTTTCACCGGCGATGGCAGCGCGCTTGGTGCTGACTTGTCCACATTGTGGAGCGGTCTTGGATCGTCCATGGGATTGTGTGTGGTGACTGTGGTCATCATGCTGCTGCTCATGGTACCCACCATGGTGATCGTGCACATTCGCTCCAAGCAGTTGGAACGCGCCATCGAATGGGTGGCCACCCTGCCGCTGACCATCCCCGCCATCGTGCTCGTAGTCGGCCTGGGGCCGATTTACCGTTGGCTCAGCGCCGACGTGCTCAGCACCAACCCGATCTGGCTGTGCTTCGCGTACGTTATTCTGGTGATGCCATTTGCATTCCGCGCGCTCGCTGTGGGCCTCAACTCCATTGACGTGAAAACGCTGTGCGAAGCATCCCGCTCGCTCGGAGCCTCCTGGCCGCAAGTGTTCTTCCGTGTGCTCATCCCCAACCTGTGGCAGTCGATCCTCTCTGCATCGTTCATCTCCATCGCCGTGGTGCTGGGCGAATACACCGTCGCATCGCTGCTTGGACGCATGAACCTGCAGGTGGCGCTCTACCAGCTTGGCCAATCCAATTCCCAAATCTCCACCGCCATGTCGCTGCTGGCACTACTGTTCGGCGTGATCCTGCTGGTAGCCCTCGATCTTATTTCCGACGCACTGCGTAAATCCAAAGAAAGCAACGAATCATGACTCTCGCTGATCAGAAAGCAACCATCGCACGCACTTCGGAAGCGTTCGTAAACGCCAATCCGAGCGCCGAAACCGTAACCCGAGCCGCACGCGAAGTCCTCAACGACTCCGCGGAACGCGGCGGCGGCGTGCAAATGCTTAATGTAGACAAAATCTACCCAGGAGCCACCAACAAGGCGCTCGACAACTTCAACCTAGAAATCAATCCTGGTGAAATGGTCGTGCTGCTCGGCGGCTCCGGCTGCGGCAAATCCACCGCGCTGCGTTCCCTCGCAGGCTTGGAAGACATCCAGGCCGGCCGTATTCTCGTCGGCGGCCAAGATGTGACTGGCGTGCCCGTCAACAAGCGAAACATGGCCATGGTGTTCCAGGCGTACTCGCTGTTCCCACACATGACCGCTCTGCAGAACGTGGAATTCGGGTTGGAAATCCGCGGCATGGGCAAGACGGAACGCCGTAAGCAGGCCATGGAGAAGCTGGAACTCGTAGGTCTTGCCGATCAGGCTGGCAAATACACGCAGCAGATGTCTGGCGGTCAGCAGCAGCGTGTGGCGCTCGCCCGCGCACTGGCCGTGAACCCCCGAGTGCTCCTGCTCGACGAGCCGCTTTCCGCACTTGACGCCAAAGTTCGTGTGCAGCTGCGCGACGAAATCCGCCGCATCCAGCTCGAAGCCGGCACCACCACCGTGTTCGTGACCCACGATCAGGAAGAAGCGCTCACCGTTGCCGACCGCATCGGCGTGATGAACCACGGATGTATCGAACAGATCGCCGACCCGCAGACACTGTACCGCCGTCCGGGCAGCGAATACGTGGCCACCTTTATTGGCCTGACCAACCGACTCCCAGGCATCACGAATGGTGAGGAAGCCGTGGTGTTTGGCCAGCGCGTGCCGTTGCTCGAAGCCTCCAAGCGCGACGCCTCCACCGTGCTCGTGCGACCGGAAAACCTTGTGATCACTCTAGCCGCAAACGATGGCAACATGGTAGGCGAGCATGGTCGCGTCGACATGGTGCACTTCCTCGGTGCGCTCGCCCGCGTTGACTTGACGGTTGCCGCAGGTGTGGGCCACCTGCCCGTCACCGTGCAGCTGCCGGCCAATGAGCTTCCTGCCGGCCTGACGGTTGGATCCGAAGTGGTGGTGGCTCCGCGTCCGATCGCCGCGCTCGCCGTATGAGCTGTTTCGTTGCGGACGCCCATGACGACGGTCATGAGATTGTAAGCTGATATTCAGCATTCCTGTACTAAGGTGCTGAATATCAGCATTTTCGTATATGCACCCCGTGCACGTCGTCGCAAAGGCAAATATGACGTTTCCGCAGTACCCCCAATATCCGCAGCGGCCGCAACAACCGCATCCGCAGCAGAATCCACAACAGCCATCCCAATATCAGCAACAACCGCAGTATCCGCAGCCACAAGCCAATCCTTATGAACTTTGGCTCAGGCGCGTGAAAAGCGTGTTCTCCCGCATCGGCGCAGGCATGTGCCTGATGGTGGTGATCTGGTATGCGCTTGCAACGGTGCTTTCCGGCATGCTCTATCAGGTACTGCACACCACGAATCTGCCGAATTGGGCGGTGTATGTGGCATCGGATACCCCTTTGTATCTCGTGGCCATGCCGCTCGCGGTACTGATTATGGGCAAATCGTCGGTCATTGAAACACGCAAGTTCGACATGAAGCCGGGCCAATTCTTCAAACTGCTGGTCATGTGCTTCCCGCTCATGTATGTGGGCAGTCTCATCGGCAATATGCTGGCGGCTCTGCTGTCCGGAGGCAAAGCCAGCAATTCGGTGAGCGATCTGGCCATGCAATTCGACGTGTGGAACGTGGTGTTCCTCGTGATTCTCGGACCGTTGTTCGAAGAATGGATCTTCCGCAAGGAACTCATCAGCCGCACGCGCAAATACGGCGAAAAAACCGCGATCGTGTTCTCCGCGCTGTTCTTTGCTCTGGTGCACATGAACCTGTTCCAGTTCTTCTACGCATTCGCATTGGGTCTTATGTTCGGCTACGTGTACGTGCGCACCAGCAACTGCGTTATTCGGTGGCCATGCACATGATCGTCAACTTCATGGGTGGCGTGGTTGCGCCGTGGGTGGTGACGAACATTGACATCGACAGTCTGATGAACGTGCTGACCAGTGCGGAAAACGGCGACGGAACGGCCATGATGCAGTGGATGGGCCAGAATGCGACGGGAATGATGATATTCGGCATCTATATGCTGCTATATTACGGTCTGATCATCGCGGGCATAGTGTTGCTTATCCGCAATCGCAAGAACTTTGAATTCTATACCGCACCGGAAGAACTGCCTCGCGGCGTTCGCACGAGCACGGCAATACTGAACGTCGGTGTAGTTACTTACATTGTAGTGACGGTTATTATTACGGCAATCAACCTAATGAGGTAATAATTCCAGTATAAAAAAGTGCCGCATGTGGAATACTGCATGCGGCACTTTTTATATATGGGTCAATCGCGATTTCTTGTGTTCGTGAGGGGATTATGATTCCCCATTGATGGCGCGATTCTCAAGAAAATCAGCATTGGCTATGGAACGTGCCACGGCGTTGATCATGTCGGGAAGCAACGATCCCGGCTTGGCGTACGCGCACACTTCGACATTGATGCCGTAAGGGGAGTAGCCGGTCAGTCTCACTTTCGGAGGGAAGCGCGGATCGGCCAAATCGGCGGTATCGCGCTGCACGGCCTGAACCACCTGACGGGTCATCTCGTCGATGTCGGTACCGGCCTTGGCGGTAAACGGCACACGAACCAGCATCTCATTGGACGGATTGAGTTTTTCCAGTGACGCGGTGTTCAGAATCGAATTCGGAATGATCTTGACGTTGCCATTGCGCTCGCGCACCACGGTCTGACGCCAGTTGATATCTTCGACCACGCCATCGGTGCCCGCCACATTCACCAGATCGCCCGGCTGGATTACACGGCCAAGCATCAGACCGAAACCGCCGATGATGTTCGCGATCGTATCTTTCATACCGAGCGACACCGCAAGACCACCAATGCCGAGTGCGGTGAAAATCGTGGTCGGATTAATGCCGAACACCGGCTGCAGCACAGTGCCCACAGCCAACGTCCACACCACCGCGCGCAGAATATTGATGAAAATCGAAGCGTTCGGCACTTGCGAACGGTCCAGCACTTTACTCACGATTCGGGTAAGCGCCTTGTCGATAACGGCCGCAAGCAGTGCAACGACAATGAGCAGAATGATTTTTCCGGAATTGGTTTTCAGCCAATCCACAACGATTCCAATCGGTTCCATAGTGTTCTGAAGCGTCCCTTCATAAGTTTGATTCGCATGCATTACTGGTGCGCGCGACTTGCGTTCGCTGCGTCTGCGATGCGTGTTCGAGATGCGTGTTCGCAACTTGTGTTCGCACATATCCTACAGTGCGTGGCTGAGTCGGTTTGAGCGTGGGTGTGCGGGGGCGTGCGCGAGAACATGTGGGAATGCGCGTGGTGACATGTGTCCGGAGCCGTGAACGGACTAAAGTTGAGGCATGGGCAATGTTGTGGATTATGTGCGCCGCGAGTTCCGCGGGTTCGGCGAATTGGCGTTCAGCAATGTCGATTCCTTGGTGCTTTCCGAGCTTTCCTACATGCGATTGCCGGGCTTGGTTCCAGCATTCGGCGAGGCCAAGTCGGTGGCGACCGTGCCGATCCGTGACTTGCTGCGCGCCGAAAGCTACGATGAGATGTTTGTTTCGAATTCCTCTGAAATGAATGATTATCGGCTTTCGTTGCTGCGTGCGGTTTGCGAATCGCCGCGATTCCGCGGGTTGCGGGTGGGGGAGTATGACGAACGTTGGATGAGGGCGAGCAGCAGCAATTCGCTGCGATGACCTTCGATTTGGGTGCCGATTTCGGCTTATATGTTGCGTTCCGTGGCACTGACGGCACGCTCGTCGGTTGGAAAGAGGATTTTAATATGGCGGTGCGCTGCCCAGTGCCGTCGCAAGAATCGGCATATCGATATGCGGACTCGATTCTGGACAGGACGGAACGTTTCCTCTCGGCGAAAAATCACCCGACATTATGATCGGCGGGCATTCCAAAGGCGGCAATATGGCGGTATATGCGGCCATGCAAATCACGCAAAGCGATATTGAAGCGACCAACGAACGCGCGCAACGGCTCGGACTGCTGCCGGCGCTCGGAGGAAGCGTGCCGGGACGCAACTGCAGAATCTCCCGCATCTTCTCGCATGACGGTCCTGGAATGTCTCAAGTCATGGTGCATAGCCGCGCATATCAGGCAATCGCGGCACGAATCGACAAAACCGTGCCGGAATCCTCCATTATCGGCATGCTGTTGCAATCGCAAATCAAACCAACCTTCGTCAAAGCCGACGCCATAAGCATTCTGCAGCATATGGGATCAAGCTGGCAAGTGACGCAATCCGGCGAATTCGAGCAGGCAAGCGAGCTGACAGGCGGTGCGCAACTCATCGGCAAAACCATTGACGGATGGTTCGACCGCGTAAGCCAGGAACAACGGGAACGGGCCATCAACCAGATATACGACATCTTCGCAGCCGCGGGGTACGGTAATATCGCTGATCTGGTGGCGAATTGGACGGATTCGCTGCCGAAAATCGTGGCAGCCGCCAGAGGTACCGACGTGCAAACGCGCGAACTCATCAAAGACGTGTTCAAGGCGATTCCAGCCAGTGCGGCGAAAGTCGCTGTCGGGGAACTGCGCAACGACAAGGAGGGGGATGCGTGATGGGCAATATTATTGACTATGCGCGCACGGAAACGCGCAGTTTCGAGGCATTGCCGTTCCGCGAGGCCGACGCATTGGTGTTGGCGCAGCTTTCGTACGACGAAGTACCGGAATGCGTGCTGCGATTGGACGATTTGGTAGCGAAATACGGTACGTTGCAGGCGCGTGCGAAGCAATTCGATATTCGGCGTCCGATCGCATCGTTGCGTATGCTGCGCAAGCCCCCGTTTGGCGGCGTGACGATTGCGCGTGCCGATGACGAGCTGAACCACGACAAGCCCGTGGCCGACCATGATGTGGAGAACGTGGGATTGGTCGATCCGCAGGTGACGCACGACTTCTACCATGCTGTGGCGGCGAATCCGCGGTTTTCCGACGTGAGATGAGCGCGTATTGCGAGCAGTTCGATGGTGGTGCGCAAACGCAGTTCGCGGCAGTGACTTTCCGGCTGCCGTCGGGGAACGCTGGTTGTGGCGTTTCGGGGGTACTGATGATTCGCTGGTCGGATGGAAGGAAGACTTCAACATGGCCTTCCAATACCCGGTTCCGGCACAGGTTTCCGCAGCTGAATACCTGAAAAAAGTCGCCTCGCTGTGGGATGGGCCGATACTGCTGACCGGTCACTCCAAAGGTGGTAATCTGGCCGTATATGCGGCCATGAACGCCGAAGACGAGATCAAGGACCGCGTTGAACGCATTTACTCGCTCGACGGGCCGGGTTTCCCCGAAGAAGTGGTGAAAAAGTTCGAATATGCGAGCGTGAGCGACCGCATTGTGAAAATCGTGCCGGACTCCTCGGTGGTGGGCATGGTGTTTGAAACCCCCGAACGTTGCGTGGTGGTGAAATCCGACGTGGACGGCATCATGCAGCATTTCGCCTTCTCGTGCAGATGCACGGGGGTGAATTCGCCAAGGCCGAAGATGTGGCCGACAGTTCGGTGGTGTTCAACAAGTCGCTGAACGGCTGGCTTGCGGGACTTTCCAAAGAACAGCGTGAGCATGCGGTCGACGCGCTGTTCTCCGTGCTTGAGGCTTCCGGTGCGGGCAGTATTTCTGCGATCGTGGCGGCCGGTCCGAAAGTGATTCCTGAAATGCTCGGCACATATGTTGGCTTGAGCAGTGCGGATCGGCGCAACATCAATCAGGCGTTGGTGATTCTGTTGCAGGCGGCGCTCGCTCGCAATCCGAAAGTTCAGCGAAAGTGAAGCGCGAATGAGGCGTGAGTACTGTGCGAACGTGGGCGGGCACTGTTCGCGTAGCGTACTTGTGTTGTAAGCGTGAATTCGTATACGACATTTGCCGAAATTCGGTCTAGACAACTTGTACAATAAAACGTGGTTATGAGGCAACGTGACTAATTATTAGGGGGTACTGATGCCACGACCACGTAGGGATTCGGAAATCCTGCCAGCAAAAGATCGTCTCGAAAACGCCTTCTGGGAGCTGCTTTCGGAACGCGAGTACAACAAAATCACCGTCACCGACATCGTGCGCACGGCCGACGTGAATCGCAATTCCTTCTACTATCATTTCTCCGGACTGCCGGAATTGACCGACTCCGCCATTCTGCACGCCGTCGAAGACACGCCAATGCCGGGCGTGCCAGGGCGGGATTCAATCCTGACACCGAATGGCGCAAGCACGTCACCGCGTTGCTGCGCGATCCCGAACAGCGTCAGCGTCTCGACCGATTGGCCTTGCTGGCCGGCCCGCACAGCTCGCCGAACTCGTTTCGTCACTCAAGGAATTCGGGCGACTCACCATGATTTCCGTACTTGGACTGGATGCCGACAACCTCGATCTGAAAACCGATCTCATGCTCGATTTCACCGTCGGAGGCATGCTGGCCGTACTGCAGCGCTGGCCGAAACTGCATGAAAAACTGCCGCTCGACACCGTATTCAACGAGGACGTCGCCGTACTCGCGGCGGGCATGTTCATGTCAATGTCGAAAGCGGACATGCTCGAATACTGGCGCAGGATCTTCAGCGAAGGATTCGTACCCGGCATGGCGATTTCGCAACAGCAGCCGCCGTCTGCCAAGTGACCGTCGAAAGCCGGCTGTGACAATCCAGTGGTAGAAACGATATAGCGGCGTTCCGCGGATTGTTCCGTGGAAAAACGCGAACGTGCGAAATGAACGAACGACGGGGAGGTTGTCCATGATCAACGAAGCTTACAAGGCCATGCTCGGCGGAAAATCCGTGATCCGCGAGCTGAGCGAATACGCGACCGCGCGCGGTGCCGAAATCGGCTACGAGAACGTGTTCGACTATTCGTTGGGCAATCCGAGCGTGCCCTGCCCGCAAAGCTTCACCGACGAAATGATCGCCCTGTACCAAGAGGCGGAACCGGTCGCGTTGCACGGATACTCGCCGTCGCTGGGCATTGCCTCGGTGCGCACGGCCATTGCGGAAAGCCTCAACCGCCGCTTCGACATGGACTATACGACCGACTACATCTTCCCGACCACGGGTGCGGCCGGCGCGCTGGCCCACGCGCTGCGCGTGGTGACCAAGCCTGGAGACGAAGTCATCACCTTTGCCCCCTACTTCCCTGAGTACCAGCCGTATGTCAACGGAACCGGCGCGCACCTGACCGTGGTGCCGGCCGACACCGAAAACTTCCAAATCAACTTCGAAGCGTTCGAACAGGCGCTGAACCCGGGAACCGCGGCGGTGCTCATCAACACGCCGAACAATCCTTCCGGAGCCGTCTATTCCGCCGAAACGCTGACCCGACTGGCTGAAATCCTGCGCGCCAAGCAGGTCGAATACGGGCACGACATCTTCCTGATTTCCGACGAACCATACCGTGAAATCGTGTTCGATGGGGGTGTGCAGCCGTACCCGAGCAAGTTCTACGACAACACGCTCTCGTGCTACTCGTACTCCAAGTCGCTGTCGCTGCCGGGCGAGCGCATCGGCTACGTGGCGGTGAACCCGCGCGCTACCGATGCCGAACTGATCGTGCCGATGTGCGGGCAGATCAGCCGCGGAACCGGCCACAACTGCCCAGGATCCAGCGTGCAGCTGGCCGTGGCCAAGGTGGTGGACGAAACCAGCGATCTTTCCGTGTACGAGAAGAACATGAACCTCTTGTATGACGCGCTGGTGCGCCTCGGATTCGACGTGGTGCGCCCGGGAGGCACGTTCTACATCTTCCCGAAGGCGCTTGAGGATGATGCGAATGCGTTCTGCATGAAGGCCAAGGATTACGACCTGATTCTCGTGCCATCCGACAGTTTCGGCGTGCCCGGCTACTTCCGTATGGCGTACTGCATCGATACGGAAAAGGTGGAGCGTTCCATCGCCGCATTCGAAAAGTTCGTGCACGAAGTCTACGGCCGCTGAGCCCTGTGTGCGCTCGCTGGAGGAATTCGGACGCAAATAAGCCAAAGGGGTGTGTATCTGCCTTATATATGGCAGAAACACACCCCTGTCCGGAGCTATCCCGCTTATATATGGCAGGTCGGTTGGCTAAAAAAACGACCAAAAACGTACCCCCGAAGTGGCGTTTTGCCGAGGACGTCTGCCATATATAAGCGAAATAGCTCCGGACGAACTCGGAAATCTGCCATATATAAGCGAGATAGGCGTTCTTAAGCTGTGTGGAGTGTCCGTTTCTGCAGAATCGGACGTTCATAGGCTGGTTTTTGGTGTTTAGATGTCCGATTCTGGTGAATCGGACACATGTGGACTGGGGGATGGTGGGTTAGGCGGCCTGGGTTGCGGTTTGGGCGGCCACCGTCGCGGCTACGGTTGTCGCATAGGCGTTCAACGCTTTGATGGCACGGTCGACCATTTCGTCGACGCTGCCTTCGATGGAGATTTCCACGCCGTTCTCTTCGGGGACAAGCGGCTCAAGAATGGCGAACTGGCTTGGCAGTAGCGCGGGCGGCATGAAATGGCCCTTGCGTTCGCTGAGCCTCTGCTGAATGAGCTTGTGGCTGCCGTTGAGGTGAATGAAGAATGTGGGCACGTTTTTGGCGAGCGCCTCGCGGTAGCTGCGCTTCAACGCGGAGCTGGACACCACGGTGTTTTCGCCGAGCGCCTCGCGTGCCACCATCCAGGAGTTGATGACGTTCAGCCATGGCCAGCGGTCCTCATCGGTGAGTGGAATGCCGGCTGACATTTTGTCGATATTCGCCTGCGGATGGAAGTCGTCGCCTTCCGCGTACACGTATCCGAGTCGTTCATGGATGGCTTCTGCGACGGTGGATTTGCCACATCCTGCAACGCCCATCACCACTACGTGAATGCTCATGTTGTTCTCCTTGCTATTGATGATCCTGTGCCGCTTCGCACCAGGAATAAGACTACTATAAACCGTAAAAGTAGTATCAGTCAAATAAAAAAGTACTACGAATTGGAAAAATCGTGTGACTTGCTATGCTGGAGATAGTGCAAAATGGCGGTAAATCACGCAATCGCAGATACGCAATCATCTGCGATTGGGGATTGCCGTGCGTGTCGCAGAATACGTGAAACATACCGTGAAACAAAGCAGGCATGGTGTGAAGTGGGCAAGGGAGGAGCGATCGATGGCTGAAGGCACGGTAATCGCAGAAAATACCGTCGGTGAGCTGATGCAGGATTCGGTGAGTCGAACGCTCGCCATCGAAATGCTCGACGGCGTGTGGAAGGCTGGCGAAAGCCTTACGTTGGAAGCCTTGCAAAGTCGTTTCGGTATTTCCAGAACCGTGGCGCGAGAAGTCGCGAAAACACTGGAATCCATGAATGCGGTACTCGTCAAGCGTCGCATCGGACTTGTTGCACGTCCATTCGGCGAATGGCAGGCGCTCAACCATCAGGTGATCGAATGGCGTCTCCACTCCACGCAACGCGAACGGCAGCTGTCATCCCTCACTGAGCTGCGACTGGCCGTCGAACCGGCTGCGGCCGCTTCCGCCGCGCGGCTCGCTCCCATCGACGTCAAGGCGAAATTCCCTGTGTACGCGGCGCGAATGCGACAAATCGCCGAAGCCAACGAAGAGGGCGAAGCGGGGCTCGCGCAATTCCATGATCTTGACGTGGAATTCCACACGTTGATTCTGCGCGAAAGCGGTAATGAGCTGTTCGCGGCGCTTTCCGACACCATCGCCACCGTGCTGCGCGGGCGTGTGGAACTCGGCAAATACCCGATGAAGCCGAAGTCCGACGCACTTGACGCGCATGATGTCGTAGCCGACGCGATCGCCAAGGGGGAGCCTGAACGTGCACGCAGCGCCATGCTCGACATTGTCGACGAAGTGGCACGTGCCCTCAATTTCTTCTGATTTTCGAATCAGCATTGCTTCTTTCGTAGACTCTGAAGAAGATTGCAATTGCGATTACTATGCGGTCGACTCTTGCCATGCGCGACTTTTCAGACGTAAGGCGACATCGGAAATACGGCATGAAGGCAGCTCTGCCAACGTTTCTTTCGGTGAATATGAAGATGCCGGGGAATACCCCCGGCGGCTTGGAGCCTTCCTTGTTGCCAAGAGAAAGCTTCACTATTGCAGCAAAATGCGCATGCAGAATCAATCAGTCTTGGTGATTGGATTTGCATGCGCAGTTGCAAGCAAGTGTTACTTTACGCTACTTGCGGGTGGGGTCTTTTTGCAGGAGGAGGAAGATGAGGGCGACGATCAGCAGGATTGCGATCGAAAGCACGCCCACCGAAGCGTTGCCGGTCAGCGACGTGGTGGTCGCAACGAGGAAAGTGCCGATAATCGAAGCGGTCTTGCCGAAAATATCATAGAAACCGTAATATTCGTTGGCACGATTCTTTGGAATGATCTTGCCGTAATACGAGCGCGACAACGCCTGAATACCGCCTTGGAACAGGCCTACGAGAATCGCAAGAATCCAGAATTCCGTTGCGGAACGCAAGAAGAACGCGGCAAACAACACAATGCAGATATAGGCGACCACAGCCGTGGTGATCATGGTTTTCGCGCCGAAATGCCCAGCCAGCTTGCCATAAGCGATCGCGCTCGGGAATGCCACGAACTGCGTGACCAGCAGCGCCATTACCAGATGCGTGGAGTCGATGCCCAGCTGCGTGCCGTATGAGGTGCTCATGGAAATCACCGTGTTCACCGCGTCTATATAGAAGAAGAACGCAATCATGAACATCCACAACGGCTTGTTCTTGCGGATTGCACGAAAAGTGGAGCTGAGCTCTGCGAATGTGCCGCGGATGGCCTCACCGGTCTGACCTGCGGTAGCGCGGTAATGCACCTGCTTATAGCTGGTGAGCAGCGGAATGGTGAACGCCACCCACCACAATGCGGTGATTACGAACGAAGCACGCGTGCATGCCACCGTGGACCATCCAAACAACGACGGACCGCCGAAAATCAGCGCGATACAGGCGATGAACGGAATCGTGGAGCCAATATAGCCCCATGCGAAACCATGCGAGGACACGCGGTCCATACGCTCATTCGACGTGATATCGACCAGCATGGAATCGTAGAACGTGAGCGAACCATTCAGGCCAACCGTGGCGAGAATGCACACCACCAAGAAAACAAGCCAGCTGAGCGGCAGCGCCATTGCACAGCAGGCGACCACGCCCGTCAGGAAGAATCCGGTGAAGAACTTCACCTTCATGCCCTGCACGTCGGCCATGGATCCGAGCACAGGCATCATCACCGCGATAATCAGCGACGCGATGGTCTGCGCATACCCCATGTCGACACGATATTCGATTGGCCGGCGGACTGCAGCAGCGAGTTCGCGTAGATTGGCACGACTGCGGTCGACAGCATCACGAATGCGGAATTGCCGACATCGTAGACGATCCACTTCTTTTCGCGGGTGGTAAGTTTTGCGTTGGGGTCCGGCATATGCTCTGGGGCAGTCTCTGTGGCCATGTCGGACGTAGGTGCGGATGCGGGCGCTGTTGCGCGTTCGGACATGATTGTTGACTCTTTCGAATAAACCGTCAATTCACTATTGTATATACTACAGTTCATCTTAAGCGGCTGTAAGGGGAGCGCTCTGCCGTTACGCATGAACATTGCATGAACATTGCGACTGATGTGTGATCGACATAAAAATCTGAAATATCGAAATGCTGCAAATAATACTGGGAATACTGAAATGACGGAGATGAACATGTGCAGATTGTAGATTGCATCATCTGTATGTTGATGTCGTATGTTGATGTCGTGAAAAACGTTCGCAGAACGGTATATTGGAACGTGTCAAAATACTGGGAAAACACGAACTAAGTTTGCTGTGTGTGACTGCCGCCGCGCTGTTGCGTCGGCATATTTCTGCGAAGAGTCGAGGAGTCTGTATGAGTGGGGAAGTTCCGGACATGCTTGGTGCGAACGCTGAAATATTGCGCTCGATATTGAGCCAGCCATTGCCTGACACGCTTGACATGATCATCTGGCGTGGCGTCACGAACTCCGCGCAAGCGTCGCCATTCGAACGATTCGCGGCACGACTTTTGGTGGAAGCCGGTGCTGCGGGCATCCGAGACATTGCTGCCGAAAACGATTTTGATGTGATCCGACTGAGCACGACGAAACGATTCTGGCTGCGCTGCAACGGCAACGATCTTTCCAATGAACAATTCAATGTTGTGCAGGCGGTCGAATCGGCGCTTAACCGCATCGACTATGCCGACGACGAAGCGCGCAGGGCGGTGCACGGAGGTATGCCGGAAGCGTGCATCGACGAAAACTTCTATATTGCGAAATCGCAACAGTATCTGCGAAACGTGTCGGGTGCGATCGTGGCAATCGACGGTCTGCAGGAAGGTGAAAACAACTTCCGTAGAATGAGGGGTACGGAAGGGGCGCGCGGCGGAAATTGGGATATCAGCACCAGATTCGCCAATGTTTGCGAAAATCTCGAATTGCCTTTCCGCTTGCATTACCGATTTGACGTCGATGCGTCCAGCGGCGTGATGGTAGTGCGTTTCAGCATACCGAACACGGCGATCATGCCGGTTGCGTCGCAATATCGCGACGGATTCGCCTCCGCGTATGCCGTGCGATTGGCGGGCATGCTTGCGTGGGCGGCGTTCTCGTCAAGCGTACGACTGACGCAAGTCGATCTGACCGGTTGCGTGGGGGATGCTGACGGCATTCCCGTGATTTCCATGGGATTCGATCGCGTGCCATTCATGATGGGTGCGCTGCCTGCCATGAAAAACGGACAATGCGACGTGGTTCCGTTGGATGTCGATCCGCTGGCGCTGCTCAATTTGCTGCGCCCGGTGCGTTATGTGGGTTTCTTTGATGGGAACCGTGCCCTGACGCCAATCACACCGCTGGCAACGTCAGCCGTATTCTTGGAGAAACGTGTTTCCGAATGGCAGGATCAACGTGCGCTGCCTGAAGGATTGCGGGGATTCCTACGTGCCGACCGTGCCTGCGAACTTGACGTGATGCATGACGAATCGCCGGTTTCCACCGATGATGTGAACGCGATTATGGAAGAAAACGAAGGATCCCCCATGGTCGCCGAACTCCAATTGGAAGCCGCGTTGGCGCAACTTGGCGAAAGCGGTGAAGCAGGTGGGGTGTGCGAAGCGGGCGGAACTGACGAGACAGGCGTAGCGAAAATTGGCGAAAATGGCGAAATTCCGCTCTACTGCAGCCGTCCAGGCGTGCGACTCATCATCTCCCTGCTAGACGGCGACGAACACACGCGCTACTGGAAACTGCCGGATGCTGTAGTCGACGTACACCAGAATCTTGGGGAACTCGCCAAAAACAATGGCGACTATGAGCGCGCGGAACGTGAGCTGCGCGCCTGCATCAAACTTGCCCCAACCAGCGTACGTTTCTACGAGGAACTATCGCAGGTATACGCAAGAACCGACGAATACGGCAAAGCGGCCGACGTGCTCATCGGCGCGTTGAAAATCGCAGTGCTGCCTATCGATTGCGAAGTACTCTACTATCGACTTGGCTACGCATTGTGGCAGTTGGGACGTCTGCCGGAAGCGCTCGCCTGCTATGCGATGATGGTCAACGGCGGCACGCCATTCCGTACGGCCGCGCGCGATGAGGCCGAAGAAGTGAGTAGGCAGATGGGATTGCCTTCGCCGGATATGAAATATGGGGATGCGTGCGATGCGCTGCGATCCGGCGGCGTGCCGGTTGCGCCGGAAGACAAGGTGTTAGATACGATTGCCCGCGCCGCGATTTGCCTGACGGATGCTGGTTTCCCGCTACTGGCTCAGGATGCGGCTTGGATGCTTGGAATGCGCGATGGCGGTGATGTGATCGGCGCGGTTGCGATGAGCCTGCGTTTTGGAGCCGAAGGGCGTTCGAAGAACTAGCGCGACGACGCCGGGTGGGGTGTGCTGGGCGGTTTGACTGGCTGGCGGCTCGGGCTATGACTGGCTGGCGACGTCTATGCGCGGGCAAATGGTGGTTTGGATGCGCTGTCTGCCGACCTGACGCATGTTGACCAGACAGCGGCATTCCGGGGAATTTAAGGCGATTGCTATCCACAAATTTGCGATTGGCTGGGGCTGGTTGTATAGTTGAGAAGTTGTGTGTTCTGCCTTGCATTCAGTTGCGGGGCATCGAACGCGCAGACTTGCAAGTCAATAGTAATTATAGGGAGTCCATTATGGCAGCTCGTTGCGCAGTGTGCGGCAAGGGACCGCAGACCGGTTTCACCGTTTC
>ENA-OPYV01000069-OPYV01000069.1-human-gut-metagenome-genome-assembly--contig:-NODE-69-length-30655-cov-7.227856_pt1 | contig 30655 bp, 33 predicted proteins | sample MGYA00242474_ERZ504485 | MGnify/ENA primary metagenome ERZ504485 (study PRJEB26092, sample SAMD00036263) | human gut metagenome | host: Homo sapiens | study: EMG produced TPA metagenomics assembly of...
GGGCAGGGAATCTTCAACGCGAAATCCTCATCCGTATCACGCGGCTGCGGATCGTATACGCCTTCCACGTCGTCGATTCGAAGAAGGAAACACCGTTGAGATACACATCGCCAAGATGTTTGTCCGGGTCCTTGCCGAACTTGGGCATTTCCAGCCAGTCACCGAAAATCGGGGTCGCGAATGGATTGAAATCCCCGAACATCGTATTATCAAGCATCACCGTCCACACATGCGGATGATCGGCCAATTCTGTCCAGCCCCGCACGCATTCCGAGCCTTTGATAACCGGCCGTGCTTCGCCTTCGGCTCCGCAGTAGGTGATACGCTCATGCTCACTCAGACCACCACGTTTCGGATCGACTTGTTCGCGGTATGCGCCTTCATGCACGATTACCGTATCGCCCGGAGAGGCCATCTGCGCGGCCTTGGAAATCGTGGCGAACGGATGCTCCGCGTCGCCGCACGCAGCATCGCTGCCGGTTGGTTTGACATGGTATTCAAACTTCATTGCTGAATCTCCTTATCCAATATCGGATGTGGGAATACAAAGTCTTTCTCCCTTGGCGACATGCACGAACACACATCTTCATGTTTCGTAAATGCTTTAGCATTTCAGTCAAAGCATTGCTTGATTATATGACTTGACTTTCAAGAAAGTCAAGTCATTTAACTAAATACTTAAATTTTTTGTTACGAAAGTTCTATATGCAAATATTTACGAAACTTTCGAATAAATTTAAGTATTCCAAAAGCAGGAAATTACAGGCTTCCGCCCAAACACGATTAACTGCAAAAACTATTTACGCTGTCCCCGGCAATAGCGTTATCATCGATGCTTCATTGGCTGACAAACTGACACTGTACTGGGGAGAGCTCTCTCACTGCGCCACTCCTGGATCAGCGACATCAACAGCTGCACATAGCCATAAGACGCATGGGCGTTGGACTCCCTCTGACTCCGCCATAATGAAGGACCTCCGAGTGAATCGGAGGTCCTTTTTGTTTTCAACGCTTTCGTTCGTCAAAAGGCCATCGTCAGCAAACCGTCAACGTGCCAATCGTTCCGCGGCGGAGGCGATCGCCGCATCACTGGCCGTAGCCGAGAATCGCAAGTATTCCGGCGCTCCGTAGAACTCGCCGGGGCTGGCGACGATGCCGATTTCGGCAAGCTGGCGCAGATCCTCCCAGCAGTCGCCGGACTTGGCTTTCACCCACACGTACAACGCGCCTTGCGGCATGTCGGTGCAGTATCCGTATGCGCGCAGAGCACTCACCAGCATGCCCAGACGCTCCTGGTAACGGGCATGCTGGGTCTTGACCGCGTCGAAGTCACGCAGCCCGGCGGCCATCGCAGCCTGCACCGGTCCGGGAATGATCTGCCCGATCTGTTTGCGGTATGCCGCCATCGGCCCGATCAGCGATCGATCGCCAGCGATAAGCGCCGTACGATACCCGGCCATGTTGCTTTGCTTGCTCAGCGAATACAGCACCAATACGCCTTCGGCGGACCCGCCACACACATCGGCGCGCAAGGCGCACGGCGTGGAGGCAAGTGTATCCGCATCCGCTTCCGCAACGTCGTCTTCCCATTGCATCAACGCATAGCATTCATCGGACAGCACCACGGCACCAATCGCGCGCGCGGCACGCACAATACCGGCCATCCGTTCCGCGGACAGCACCTCACCGGTCGGATTGCACGGCGAATTGACCCAAACGGCCTTGACGCCCGGCACATCCTTCCAGGAATCCGCATCCGCCACGTCGTCGACCTTCAGCGTTTGCGCGCCGGCCAACTGCGTGCCGATCTCGTACGTCGGATACGACACCTTCGGCTGCACGACGACATCGCCCTCGCCGAAATGCAGCAGCGACGCCATCAACGCGACGCCTTCCTTGGAACCGACCGTCGGCACCACATCGGCGCCAATCGCACGCAAATCGACATTGCGGGCGGCCGCGAACCACTCGTGAATGGCGTCACGCAAATCGGCGGTGCCGGCCGTGACGGGATAACCGTACGCGTTCGGATCGTTCGACGAGATGGCGAGCGCCTTGCGCACCGAATCGGGCACGGGGTCGACGGGAGATCCGACGGACAGGTCGATCATGCCGCCGAACGCGGCCTTCGCCGTGCGCTTGTAGGATGCGATGCGCGACCAATCGTACGGTGACGAGAACTCATGAAAGCCCATCCGTAAGTCTCCTTTTCCAACGGGAATCTCAAACCATGCTCCAGCATACGGCAATCGGCCCGACGGCATGGTCGTCCGTCCATACGAAAAACCGGTTCGCCTTCGGCGCATGGAAACGTCGAAGTCGAACGGTCCAGAAAACGAATCGGCCGTCCAAATCCGCTCGACGAGCAAAATGGACGCACGACGGTTCAACAAGCCATGGTCACTGGTTCTGCGGAGGAAGCGCGGCGACCTGCTCCGGGTCCTTGCCGATCGGGCCAGCGGCGGAAGCGCCGCCCAGATCGCCGACTTCGGCGAAGAAGCTGACGGCGGCGTCCTTGTACCAAGCCCACTCGTCCGGCAGGTCATCCTCGTAGAAGATGGCTTCGGTCGGGCACACCGGCTCGCATGCGCCGCAATCGACGCATTCGTTCGGATTGATGTACAGGGAACGGGAGCCTTCGTAGATGCAATCGACCGGGCACTCGTCCACACAGGCCTTGTCTTTGACGTCCACACACGGCTGGGCAACAACGTACGGCATGCTTACCTCCTCAACAACAACGTGTACTGTTCCAGATTACTCTTGCGCGGCAACTTCGAGTTCGCCGGCACCGAGACGGGCATGACGGTAGCCGTAGCCGAAGTAGATGGCGAAGCCGACGATGAGCCAGACCACGAAACGGATCCAAGTGAGCACGCTCAGGTTGACCATCAGCCACAGGTTGGCGATCGCGATCAGGATCGGCACCCACGGGTTGCCTGGGATCTTGAAGGAGCGTTCCAGGTCGGGGCGCTTCTTGCGCATGATCGGAATGGAAATCGCCACCAGCGTGAACGCCGAAAGCGTGCCGATGTTCACCATGTCGGACAGGATGCCGACGTTGCAGCAGGCCGCGATCAGCGCCATGACCACGCCGACGATGATCTGCAGGCGCACCGGAGTGCCATGCTTGCCGGTATGGCTCAGACCGCGAGGCAGCAGACCGTCACGGCTCATGGCGAACACCACTCGCGTCAGACCCAGCAGCAGCACCATGACCACGGTGGCCATGCCGATGACGATGCCGAGCTGATGATCTTCGCGGCCCAGTCGGCGCCGACCATCTTGACGCGACGGCCAATGACGGATCGGACTGTTTGGCAAGGTCCTTATAGGAGACCATGCCCGTGGTGACGATGGCCACGAGGGTGTACAGCACGATGATCAGGCCGAGGCCCACGCCGATGCCCAGCGGCACGTTCTTCTTGGGGTTGATGGTCTCTTCGGAAGCGGTGGCCACGACGTCGAAGCCGAGGAAAGCGAAGAACACGAGTGCCGCGCCGGAGATGATGCCGGTCACGCCATAAATGCTGGGGGCCATGCCGGTGGCCCACTGCCACAGCGGCTGTTCCATGACCGCGGAGACGCCGGAGCCGTCGGTGGATGCTGCGGGTTCGCTCGGCGGAATGAACGGGGTGAAGTTTTCGGCCTTGATGTAGAAGAAGCCGACGACCACGATGAACACGACGATGGCGATCTTCAAAATGGTGAGCGCGCCGTCCACGCGGGCGCCGATCTTGGTACCCATCACCAGCAGCGCGGTGAAGAAGGCGACGATGATGACCGGAGCCAGGTCGAAGTTGAACGAGCCGATGGCGATGTTGGTGTTGATGTTCCAGCCGATCAGCTCGAAGAACTGGTTGAGGTACACGCCCCAGTATTTGGAGACGACCGAACCGGCCATGAGCATTTCGAGGATCAGATCCCAGCCAATCACCCATGCCACGATCTCGCCGACGGTGGTGTAGGTGAAGGTGTAGGCGGAACCCGCCACTGGAATCATGGAGGCGAATTCGGCGTAGCACATCACGGCGGCGCCGCACACGACGCCTGCGATTAGGAAGCTCAGCACCACCGCCGGACCGGCATGGAAGGCAGCCGCCTGCGCGCCGATGGAGAAGATGCCTGCGCCCACGGCAACGGCCACACCCATGATGGCAAGATCCCACCAGGTCAGATCGCGTTTGAGCGCATGGCCGGACTCACCTGTTTCAGCCAGCGTCTGTTCGACGGATTCTTGCGAAATACGTTCATGTCTCGTCCTTCTCTTCTTTCCGCCCGCGCGGTTTCACGCTCCACCTTCTAGAGCACAAGGCGCAAGTATAAGTCGTTTTTCGTCACATTGACGGCGTGCGTGACGCTATTTAAGATTCATGCCGATGACGACCGGCTCGGGCACCAGTCGGATGCCGAACGCGGCCTCGACGCCGTCCTGCACGGTTTTGGCGAGGCGGGCGATATCTTCGGCTGATGCTCCCCCACGATTGGTCAACGCCAACGTATGCAGCGTGGACAGGCCAGCCGGAGCGTTTTCGTTGATTTTGAACCCCTTATGGAAGCCGGCATGGTCGATGAGCCAGGCCGCGGAAGTCTTGACGCCCTGCCCGCCGCCCGGCAATGCCGCGTCGAAGCGCGGCGCGTCTTCGGGAAGCGTCTCGGCCTGCTGTGGCGTGAGAATCGGGTTCATGAAGAAGCTGCCGCAGCTATGGCGGTTGAAGTCCGGACCGTCATCGCCGTTCTGCTTGGATTGCGATTCAAGAGCGACATCGACCAGATTCGTCTTCTTGGTGCCCTGCATGGCCGGCGACGCATAGCGATGCGCGTCTTCCAGCATGCCTTTAGCCGCACGCACCTTCAGCACCGCGTTGCGGATGTCCGCGGTGTTCATGCGATCGCCCACGGCGACGTCCAACGCCTTGGCGAGCTGACCATAACCGACCACGCCCGTATCGCTGTGCCGCAACGCGAACGTGACGGATAGCACCACGTATCGCGGCGTCGGGAAAAATTCCGCGGCCGGAGTCGCCGGAGCGCTGTACATGCTGGCTTTCAGCGCGCTCATGCGGTAGCCGAAGGCGAGCTGATCGTTGCGCAACGCCTTTACCGCACGTTCCTTGCGGTCCCAAACCTCGACGCTGTCGACGCTGGTGGCGACCTCCTGACCGTACGCGCCGATGTTCTGCACGACCGACGCGCCGACGGTGCCGGGGATGCCGGACAAGCCTTCGACGCCTTCCAGTCCAAGTCGGACGCAGTAATCGACGAAATCATCCCAGTTGCAGCCGGCTTCGGCGTTCACGTGGACGACACGCCCATCATCCTCGACCGGAGCCGCCTCATCCAACACGCTGATGGAACGTCTTGCATCGCGGACCACCACGCCTTCGAACGGCGTGTCGGATACGAGCATGTTGGATCCGCCGCCGATCACGCACAATGGCAGTCCTTGGGAATCGGCTTCCTCAACGGCCTCGATGACGCCGACGCGCGTGGTCGGCTCCAGGAAAGTGGCGATAGGACCGCCCACGCCGATGGTGGTGAGATCTGCAAAACTAGTCATAACGCTCCAGAGTAACAAAAACCCGACCAAATTGGTCGGGTTTCGAAAGCTTGATTCCGCTCAGCGGGTCTCGCGATGCACGGTCTGCTTGCCGCAGCGGGAGCAGAACTTCTTGAGCTCAAGACGATCCGGCGTGTTACGGCGGTTCTTCGTCGTGATGTAGTTACGCTCCTTGCACTCGGTGCATGCCAGCGTGATGCCCGGACGAATGTCGGCGCTCTTGCTTGCCATTTAGTTCACCTCTTGTGGTTCGTTGCTATACCGACATTCCGTCGGCCTTTGTAGCGAGAAAGAGACTCGAACTCTTGACCATTACGATTATGAGTCGTACGCTCTAGCCAGCTGAGCTATCCCGCCATGAGAGCCTCGAGTGAGAATCGGACTCACGACCTCTTCCTTACCAAGGAAGTGCTCTACCACTGAGCTATCGAGGCGTGGCGGATAGTGGATTCGAACCACTGAAGCACGAGGCGACTGATTTACAGTCAGTTCCCTTTGACCGCTTGGGAAATCCGCCGTGCTGCCTGTTTGGTTGAACCCCAACCGGCAACCCGTTTAGTATGCCACAGATCATGCGATTAACGCAAATACGGCGTGTCGCGGAAGCCAAAAAGTCTCAAAATCGTTGAAATTCCAACGATTTCTCACTATCAGCCACATGTCGGTGTCAATCAGAGCAAATCCTCCCGAAAAAAATTCCAAAAAGAAAAAACACGAGTATTTCTTCCGAACCTTCCCTGCAGACCATCTGAACAGCACGCCAACGCCAATGAACACGGCATACATCGGCTGCGCACGGCCTATTGCAGGAACCCCAAGTGCTTGAAATCAACAAGACCCCGCCAACGCAACGATTGTTCACCAATCGTTCGCTGACGGGGTCTTCAAACAGCTACGCGCTACGCTCAGCCGAGAATGGCCAGAATATCGCGGGCGGAGACGATCAGGTAATCCTCACCCTGATAGTGCACCTCGGTGCCGCCATACTTGGAGTACAGCACCTTGTCGCCGACCTTGACGTCGACCGGAATGCGCTCGCCGGCGTCGTTGCGACGGCCCGGACCGACAGCCAGGACTTCACCCTGCTGCGGCTTCTCCTTGGCATTATCCGGAATGAACAGACCGGATGCGGTCTGGGTTTCAGCTTCCGCCTGCTTGACGATGATCTTGTCTTCCAACGGTGTGAGTGAGATCGACACTGTGGACCTCCTCTTTCTAAGAGAAATCGTTACTTACCGCGCCGGGACCCGCTAGCAAGAGGCTGACGATCACTTACGGCGTCGTCCTTTCGCGCTGAAACATATCCTAGCGCGATTATTAGCACTCTGCCAACTCGAGTGCTAACGCTGAGAGCAAAATATACGAAAAAGCCTGAAACCATGCGGTTTCAGGCTGATGTTCTTTACGCTTGTTCGTATGTTTCGTGCGTTTCGTGCGTTCGCTTTCCCTCCGTCACGCCCCGCGACGGGCCATGATGGACGCCAAACCCACACCCAGGGAATCGGAGGTGACGCTGGGAGCCTCAACGTCGGCGCTGACCTCGGAGTCGTGGAATCCCACGGTATCCACGTCCTGCAGATGCACACCAGCCTCCACACGGGCTGCGGCCTCGTCGGAATCCATGCTGCTGATCGCGTTGGTCGGCACAATCAACGGCTCGACATTGTCGGAAACCGTACTCGCAGTCGGAGGCACGGCCTTGGCGACCTGACGAGTGGACTTGATTTCCATGCTTTCCGGAGCGGCTGGCGCGATATCGTTACCGTTGCGTGGCGATCCCAACGAGAACGAAATCAGATCCTGCGACGCGCCGGCCACGGCGGACGAATCCGCATCGCATGCATCCACACCCTCAGTTTTGGCGATTTCATCACGCTCATCGTGGATGGACAGACCGTTCTTCTTATCCGGCACGACTTGCGCATCCACAACGTCGGTTCCGCAGCGGATTTCGCTTCGGTTTCCCCCTTGCGTTTGCTTACAACAACATCACGGTCGGCCTTGCCGCGATCGATCGCCTGACGGATCTCACCTTCCGGCATAACATCGGTCGGCACCTGAGATTCGGCGATCCTGCGAATTTCCGCAAGCTCCTGCTCCCGCAAACGAGCGCGCTCCGCCTGCTCTTCCTGGGCGCGCTTGCGCTCTGCCGCAGCACGCTTCCTCATCTTGGAACGATACTTGGTGACTTTCCGCTCCCACGCTGCGGCCTGCTTGGCGGCCCTCACCCCCAAAGCGAGCACTCCAGCAAGCAGCGACGCAGGAATCAAAGCAAACAACGGACTGAAATGCAACACAAACGCACACATCAACACGACGATTGTGATCACCAGCATCGAGACAACAATAATCCGCCTTCTGCGGATCGCGGCACGACGAAGGGCACGGACATGCGCGATCCTTTCGTCGGTCAGCTTGCCCTCATGCGTCTCGTTGGACTGCATTATTGCCCCTTTCGCCTTTGCGGCGGTCTCATCGGAGAATCGCGTTCCACTGTCGGCATCCACCAGATGCAGCGACGGCGAAAAGCGGTCCTCTCGGTGCTCGATTACCCGCTTCATGCCTTTGACCGTCCGTTTGGGCAGCCAGAAAACCATGAGAATAATCACAATCGCAAGCACCACAACCGTGCTTAACGATTCATAACCCATAACTCATAAGAATAGGTGACATTCCGACATTCTCCGGGGTGCACGCCCCCGCGTGTCGAACATGTGCGCGAAAGCGCGTGTCGAACCTCGCCAACGGCTCACTCGCCCATCAACCGTGCGGTAAAGCCATTCGGTGCGTACTCCGGCAGCAACGCATACGATTCATGGTCACGCCATTGCCCGTTCACGAACATGTACGCCTTGCGCATCCCCTCATAGGATGCCCCCACTTTGAGTGCCACCTTACGTGACGTTCGTTTTCGGGAAGCAAGTCGATCTCCACACGATGCAATTGCGGCCCGGAAGGGTCGAACATCGCCCAATCAGCCAATAGCGTAACAGCCATCGGCGCATATCCACGCCCCGCACACCGCTCATCGACCCAATAGCCAACCACGCCGGTACGCATGGCGCCATAGCAGATGGCCCCTAACGAAATCTGGCCGACGATACGCCCATGATGCTCGATGGCGAACACCACTCCGGTGCCGTTTCGCTCGTTGCATCGCATCGCACGCACCCACTCGTTGAACGACATCGACGCGCCATGCACCGGATCCCCGGATTCCCAAGGCTTCAACCAATCGTCGTTGCGCCAGCGGACTTCGTTCCATTCGTCGCAGTCGTCAGTAGTCAGCGGACGCAGGATTATGGGAACGTGAAGCCCATGTGCCTGAATGAACCGCGGAACATCAATGGCATTAGGATCCGAACGCATCATGCCCCGTAAAGATCGCAAAATCGTCACGCCCTCATTCTGCCATACGCATAACATTTCCGTTTTCGCGCAACCATCCCCGTGGTACAACATGCGGTATGACCACGAACATGCAAGCCGACGTCATGGAAAACAGCGTCTGTGACGAAGCCGCGAACCAACGTGAGCTGAAAAAGCAATGGCGCGCACACGCAATCGCACGAAGAAAGCAGACCAGTAAGGAGGAACGACTGGAAGCCGGCCGCAAGTTGGCCGAACAGGCGCGGAAGGCGAATCTCATTCATTCGTTCACCACGGTGGCCGCATTCGCGTCCATGGGCAGCGAAATGTCGATGATGCCGATGCTGCAGGCATTATTCGATTCGAATTGCCACGTGCTGGTGCCACGGCTCGGATCCGGCATGGATATTGGCTGGAGCGAACTTGGCGACATTCACGATCTGCAGGACCAGACCAACAGCGACGGGTCCATCAATACGCACCGCCCGCAAGAGCCGGGCAATAGCGCAAACGGACCTGAAGCGCTGAAAAACGCCGGTCTGATCATTGTTCCCGCCCTTGCCGTCGACCAAGAGGGATTCCGTCTGGGACGTGGCGGAGGGTGGTATGACCGCGCGCTCGAGTATCGTGCGGCCGGCGCACGGGTGGTGGCGGTTTGCTGGCCGTGGGAGCCGACGGACAAGCCTGTTCCGCACGAAGACCACGATATTCCCGTCGATGGCGTGCTCACTCCGAACGGATTTACGGCCATACGCGAATAAGATGTCCGAAGATAAGACGTTCACGCAGCCGTCTCAGGGAACGTACTAGGATATGTCCCGTTAAGAAATTTGAGAACCTGGTTGAAGCGAGGATACTTTGCCTACTTACCATTACCGTTGCAAGAACTGCAACTACGATTTCACCGAACAGCAGTCATTCACCGACGATCCGATCACCGTTTGCCCGAAATGCGGCGAAGAGCAGGTCCGCAAGGTGTATTCCGCCCCGCCGATCGAATTCAAGGGATCTGGTTTCTATCGCACCGACAAGTCCAAGTGAGCGAAAACGAATACACGTAACCGAGCAGCCGAAGCAAGGAAACGAGTCAAATAACCAGGGTCAGCAAACCTTGGAAAACAAGGCGACACGCCGAATCCTGTGGATAACTCGCATCCTCCGACCACAACCCTCGATCCGGCTTGCGCAGCAACTATTCGTAAGGTCATCATGCATGATGGTGACCTTTTTTCATGACCTTAGCCACGTCTGCAAGGCACGGACGGCAAACACACGAACCGCGCACCGTCGTCGGCGCCTCATCGACGAGACGAAACGCGCAATTGCATCGTCTACTTGCTTCGCTGTGCGCCGGACTTGCCATATTTGCGGCCCTGCAGTGCGTGCGATTGACGATTTCCACGCAATCCGTCGTCATTGCGGCGAAGTCCATCGCCAAAGGCGGCGTGATTTCCGCGGATTCGCTTGCTTTGCGAGATATTCCATACGATGAGGCCCTGCGCAGCGTTGCTCACGATATCGATGATGCCGTCGGGCTGATTGCCCAAGTGGATATTGCGGAAGGCAGCATCGTCACCTCGGCCATGGCTCGCGCTTCCCCCGTTGTTCCCAAAGGATATACGGCGGTCGAAATTCGGTTGGCGAGTTCCGCCGACAGTCTGACGATTGGCGATACGGTGACGCTTTCCAGCGCCACGATGTTCAGCGAGGCCACGCCGGAAACGGTACCGGATATGGATGCGGTGTCGTTACGTGAGCTGTGCACGGGAGCGATATTGACCGCGAAACCTTCACGGAATGCGGACGGCAACACGCTTGCGGTGTTTGCCATGCCTCCTCATGAGGCGGCAACCGTATTGCAGGCCCAAGAATACAGCGCGATCATCGCCATCATCGGTTCGTAACGGCATTCCCAAGCGAATCCGCAGCACCATCATGCGGAATATATGAAATTCGGGAGGTCTGAACGTATCAGAACCTCCCGTATAGCAGACAAACGTCAGCGCTCCCGCTCGGAGAACACGCCCCAATGCGGTGGCAGCTCGCCCAGAATACGCTTGTCGTCGTCAGCATTGCGCTGGCGTTCGGTAAGCACATCGGACGGTTCAAGCTTGACGCCATCGGCATCGAACAGTTCCGTACCCTGCCGAACCACACGCTTGTGTTTGCGCGCCGTACGGCGGGTGGCGGAGTATCCGGACACCACACGCACGGCAGGCTGGTCAGATTCCGCGGACTCTTGGATGGAGGGTTCGTCGACGCTCACTTGACCTCCTGATACAGGTCGCTCAAGCGTGCCACGATGCGATCCACTTCCTTGTCTGGATTCACGAACGCGCCAACGCTCCACACGGTCATAACGGACCAGCCAAGCGATTCGATGTTCTGCAAAAGCACGCGGTGGCGTTCCCTGGTGGACTGCAATCCCATGAACTGCGCATCGTCGGTAAGCACGGCCAATGCGAACGGCTTGTCGTTCAGGCCAACCACCAGCGGCAGCTTGGAACCATTGTCGAAACCGTAGTCGACGGCCACATTCAAACCGCGGGCACGAATACGGTCGGCAAGATCGTTGAGCAATACGTTCGAACCGTTCGTCTTGACGACTGGGCGCACCACGCTGTCATCGAGCTGTTCCGCCCAGCGAAGCACCGTTTTCAGCATCTTCGGACCAGCTTGGTGCAGGCGCTCGTCATCCATGTCAGCTGACGAGAATGCGGACACGATGTCAAGATGACGATCCGGCACGGCCAACGCATCCAGCAACATACCCCGTCCGCCTTCGGATTCCAACGCTCCAAACTGTTGCAGCAGCCTTCCATGAGAAGTCTTCGCGTAGCACATCGCAAGAATCGCATCGGTGGCATGCGCGCCGGCCACATCGGAAATGTCCACGATGCGCACATGACGCAAGAACATGCCCATGGCCTTGTTCTTATTGGCGATCGCCTTAAGCTCGGCTCCCAGTCGGGTGCGGAACGTATGGGTCAGCGTCACCACGGTAAGCATGTACGATGCGGGCACGATCGTGAAACCGGCGGCACGCTTGGTGATCAGCCTGACCACCTCGTCGATTTCCTGCTGGCTGCTTTCCACCAGTCCGGACGTGATGACCGGCACGCCATTGGCATCGGCCACAAAATGGTAGGCGACCTCGCCCTGCGCGCCTTCCCTGGCCACGTCGAAGGGCACGGAACCGTAGCCTTCCGATTCCAGGAACGCGTTGAGCTTCGGCGCGCGGCGAACAGGACGATTGGCGATTTTCACGCTCGGCAGCAATGCGATGAGACGCTTCAGACCGTCGGAAGTGACGGTTTCGCGATGCGCGATCACCACCACCTGCTTGGCTCGGCTGATGATGCTGAGCAGTTCGATGGATTGAATATGCGCTGCGGCATCGATGATCACGACGTCGGCCAATGGCGCCGGATCGGTGATGGCCGCAAGCGTGGCAGGAGTCGCAACGAGAATAGGCTTCGCCGCGGCGAGAATCTGCGGATGCTCCTTATGCAGGCAGTTCAGCGAAACATTACGGGCGCCGGCAAGCGTGGTATGCAGCAGATTGGCCTCCTGCGTACGCGAGAACAGCATGTCGCACAGACGGCGCATGGATTCCTGTGCCACCATCGGACCGACCGAACGCACATGTTCCACATCGACCTGGGCGAACCGCTCCGCAGCGCCCTGCAATGCCGACCCATCCTGATTGGAAATGATCGCGGAGGATTTCACGATGTCTTCGACGCCGTGGTCCACCATGCCAGCTGCAGTTCCCCTGCAACGGCATCGTTGGCAACGCCACGATTGTTCAGATCTTCGACCAGCTCGTCGAGGCCGACCGAATGGAATTCACGTTCCAGACGGGCGCGCTCAGGCAGAATATCAAGCGACTGCTTATCGTCATACAGGGCCTTCAAACGCTCTTCGACCTGATTGAAATCAACGGTTTCAAGATTGCCGCCCTGCGGAGTTGTGGCAAGCACCGCATTCAACGCGGTCATATCCCGATTGAGATTCTCCTGCGTTTCGATAATGTCATCCAGCTTGGCGGGCAATACCGGCCAGCCGCCATGAGGCACGAACATATGCCACTGATCGGCCTGCTTGGACACCACCAGCAACGCCTCATGCAGGTTCTCCACTTGGGCACCGACGCGCAGCAAACCCTTGGCTTCCTTGATGTGGCGGCGACGCTCCCAGAAGCCCATGGACGTACCTTCGGCCTTGCGCTCGGCCTTCGGCTTGGTCGCCTCGATCATGGATGCAATGTCACGTTCGAAAATCTCCGGCTGGAATACGTCAAGCACACGGCGCAGGTTCTTCAGCACCATGACCTGACGGCTCCACTCCTGCGCGGTCGTGGGAATCGGGAATCCGCAGGTCTGTACCGTACTGGCCACCTGCTCGCGGGTGGCGGGCAACACCTTGCGCAACAGCTCAACCACACGCTGGTATGCGCTCACCGCCTCCTCTTCGGAATACAGCGATGCCTTATACCATGCGGTGTCGTTCTCCGTAATGGTGTATTCGCCAAGCTCGCCCGCACGCTGCAGTTTCGCAGCCCAATCCTCGATCTTGTCCGCGATGGAATGCGCGGTCTGCTTGTTCAAACGCACATGCGTGGTCGGATGGGTGGGCAATGCCGCAATCTGCGCGAGATTCTGAATCGTCTGGTAAGCGGATACGCCCCACTCCTGACTCACGCCGTGAAGATCGCCCAGATAACGGGTCAAACGCGAACGCACGCCAACCAGCTCATCGGCAATCTGATCAAAACGGGAGGAAGCAACCCCCGATTGGAAGCCGACGGCTGCAATCAGCTGACGGTCAATCGCAGCGTTGGCCCCATCATCGGCGATATCCAGCAGCTGTCCGCTCATTTCGTTTGCGGCAACGGCCTGTACAAAACGACGCTTCTGATCGGTCACACACGGCACATAGAGCACAGACCGTCCGTTCATCACGCAACGCGACGCAATCGCCGCGGCCTGCTCGGCGGTATTGTTGGCGATCGCACTATCCACAAACAGCGAATGGCCCGCGGAAGCAAGCTGCGAAGCGTATCGGACGGTATTGTCCGCATCGCCGACCTCATACTCGCCATGAGGATCGGCATCAAACGGACTGTACTCCGGAATTTCGGCACCTTCCAACGCTTCGGCGGCGGACTTGTCTCCCGACAAAGCGTCCAAGGCGGTATTGCCGGTCGGACCTTGCGCCAACTGGTCGATGATCTTCCGGCTTTCCACCAGCATCTGCGATGCCGGATCCATAAAGCATCCGAGAATAATGTGCCGTTCGATCTCAAAATCAGGGAACGCGTTGGCCGCAAGGCGTGTGATGGCAGCGAACACCGCGGATGTTTCCGGCGTGCCACTTTCGTAATTCGAACCGTCGAACAGCTTGGACTCGTCCAATACGACGTTGTTCTCGCGCAGCACGGCGGCGAAAGCCGCATTCAAGCGTACGCGCCCTGTGAACGCGATCACCGTACCGTTTTCAATATTGCGTCCTTCTTTGCGCACCTCGACCGGATACATGAGTACCGGCATCTGGTTGCCTTTCCAGATGGCCACGCCAACCACCAAAGACAGTTCGCCCACGCCGCTGACACGGCTTTTCGCCTCACGATCGTCGAGCACACGCTCCACACGACGCCCGGCGGCACGCAACATGCCGTTGTCGCGGAACAAGGAATCAAGTTGCACATGCCCGCTGGCGAACAGCTGCGCGATGCCGGACGGATGCGCATGCGTCATGTCAAGCTGGGCGCTCAGCTGCGTCACGTCCTCAAGCGGCGACGGCGATAGACCAAGACGGTACTTCTCACGCCACCCCCGAATACGATCCAGCGCGGTGACGGTCTCGTTGCTTTCGCTCATGTATTGACTCACTTCCCTACCGCTTTGCGGTATTCCGCATACCCCGGATTATGTGACAGGGCCGCGTCGATGTCTGCATTGCCCAAAGCTCCCAGCCATGCGTACAAATCGTCGTACAGCGACGGGTTCATGGCAAGGAACGGCAGCAGCTCCGGATGACGTGCCATCTCGAACTGCACGGTGAAATCGTCGGTGCGTTTGGCATCATCCGACGTCAGTCCGTCGACTTCAATGGTCTGTTCCTGCTTGGCAAGCTCTCCCTTGGCGACTCGATCGAACACCGATCCGGGTTCAAAAGCCGGTTTGAATACGCTGGTTTCGTCCGGTGTCGGCTCGCTCACAATCTGTGGCTGCTCCGTGTTATGCGGCCTGAAACGCTCGTCGTCGTCCCGTTGCGCCGCTTCTTCCGGTTGAATCGGATTGGTACCGGATTGTTCTGCAATTTCATTGCGCTGCTCGTGCGTTTTTTCCGCTTGTTGTTCAGGCATGTCGCTGCTATCCGGCAATGCCACGATAATCGGCTTGCTTGGTCTTGCGCTGAATAGTTTGCTCACGGGAATCGTGTCGTGTTCGACGTCGTTGCCTGCGATGACTTGCGTCCGCGATTGGGATTCGGGCAGCATAACCGGCTTTTCCTTTTCGGCGGCGTTCTTCTTGGCCCCTTCTTCCGCCGCCTGCTGTTCCGCCACGGCATCTGCCTCGGCTGCGGCGTCGGCGAAGAGGTCACGTGGCGCGTTATCCACGACGTCGTTATGCTGCACCAGCGAAACGGATGGGAGATCCCCATAATCCGGCTCGTTGGATCGAACTGGCGCGAAAGACTGACGTTCGGAGCGTTGCATGAGATTCACACGATTGGCGACGTTGCGCGCGTTGAACAATGCGGTCGGCTCTCCGGCACGCAGATTGAGAATGTCGTCGACCGACATATCGGCGGCGTCGGGCTCCTGCGACGCCTCATCGGACACTGCATAGGAGAACAGATTAGATACCGGAGCTGACGCGGTACTCTCGGATTCGGGCATGGCGCTCACGCTGTCACGTTCAAAAGTGACGCGTACGTCGCCGAATTGCAAGGTCATTGGCGTGGATGGCAGTTTGAAATCCTCATCCGCGGGCAGACGCATCAATTGGCCGTTGTCGGCCACTACAAACGAACCATTGGTCGACTTGAGATCACGTACGGAAGCGTTGCCCTGCGCGTCGACTGAAACAATGGCATGCCGTTTCGACATGGATTTGTTCGTATCCATAATGTCAAGGCGCGCGAATCCGTCATCCGCCAGAGGACGTAACGGCTTGCGGCCGATTTCCACGCTTTCGCCGCTGCCCAGCTTCTTCAGTTCGGTTCCATCAACCTTGACGGTCCACTGCTGTGCCGTTCGTTTGATCTTCGCTCACCGTTGTCGGCCTTCCTTTCACACATACCACTACTTGTCATTGTGTCATGCCTTGCCACGTATTTTCAGGATTATGACGCGATTAATTGACAACTTTCGCCTAATTCCCCCATTGTATGGCACGATATGGAAGCATTCATGCCTAAATCGGGATTTTATTGGATCGTCAGCGAAAGAAAATCCCGTAATATGCGGAAACCCCGCCGCCTTGTGGCGAACGGGGTTTCCACTCAAGATTGTGATATGCGGCTTCAAGCCGCGCGAATCACTTGAGCTCGACGGTAGCGCCGGCTTCTTCGAGCTGGGACTTAGCCTTCTCAGCGTCTTCCTTCTTGGCCTTCTCCAGGACAGCCTTCGGAGCGCCGTCGACCAGAGCCTTGGCCTCAGCCAGACCCAGGGAGGTGATAGCGCGGACGGCCTTGATGACCTGGATCTTCTTGTCGCCAACGGCGGAGAGGATGACGTCGAACTCGTCCTTCTCTTCCTCAGCCGGAGCAGCAGCGCCCGGAGCGGCAACGGCGACAGCAGCCGGAGCGGCAGCCTCGACGTCGAACTTCTCTTCGAAAGCCTTGACGAACTCGGAGAGCTCAACCAGGGTCATCTCACCGAAAGCTTCGAGCAGCTCATCGTTGGTGTACTTAGCCATAATGGCTTCCTTTCATTCTTGGCGACGGTTTGATTGAAGAGGTGACCGTCACCTAAAACAATTATTTTTCTTTTATGGTCACTATCATTCACGCGGCTAACCGCAATGAAATCAGGCAGCCTTTTCCTGCTTCTCGCGGAGCGCATCGATCGTACGCACGGCCTTGGTCGGCAGAGCGTTGAACAGGTACGCGGCCTTGGACATCGTAGCCTTGATGTCGCCGGCGAACTCGGCGAGCAGCTGCGGGCGAGACTTGAGGTCTGCCAGCTTCTTGGCGCCTTCAGCATCGTAGACGGTGCCATCAGCGAAGCCGCCCTTGATGATCAGTGCCTTGTTGGTCTTGGCGAAGTCACGCAGGGTCTTCGCAGCTTCGATGAAGTCACCCTTCACGAAGGTCACAGCGGTCGGGCCGGCGAGAAGTTCATCAAGACCTTCGATGCCAGCTTCCTTGGCTGCAATGCGAACGAGCGTGTTCTTTGCCACAGTGTAGGAAGTATCGCGGCCTAGCTTTTCGCGCAGTTCAGAGATCTGCGGAACGGTAAGCCCGCGGTACTCGGTCAGGTAGATAGCGTCGGCGTCACGGAACTTGTCCGTAAGCTGAGCGACCACCGCTTCCTTTTCGGGCCTCTTCATGGCGTTCCTTCCTTAGTCAACCGTTGACTGTGAGATTCGGAACACCTCGCAGGGCAATAAAAAAAGCCCTGCACGCAGGCAGAGCAACATTCGACCGCTAAGCGGAAAGCCCTTGGTGGGCGTATGTTCTTCAACCTGCGCTGGCTTGGCGAACCAAACTTCGTGAGCGCTTGCACGCTCCAACCAACGGTCTGTGGTTTACAAGTGGGTAATTTACTGACCCGTTTGGACTAATCCAGACCGGCGTGTCGCGTCGCCGCAAAAGCAACCCCTTACCAATCGCACGAAATTTCCATGACTTACATAGGTGCTACGTTTGCTTTGTTCAGGGACGCATGTCCCAGGGCGAGTCGCGATTCTCGCCGGCGCACGCCACCATATGGCACGCGCCTACCAACCCAAGAAAGATGAGAAAAGAGAAAATGGAGAAATTCTTCCATCTCAAGGAGAACGGCACCACCGTCTCCACGGAGATCATGGCCGGCCTGACCACGTTCTTCGCCATGTCCTACATCATCATCGTCAACCCGCAGATCCTGTCTTCGACCGGTATGCCGTGGGGCGGCGTGTTCCTCGCCACCATCATCGCGGCCATCATTGGCACGCTCGTGATGGGCCTGTTCGCCAACGTTCCGTACGCGCAGGCCGCCGGCATGGGCCTCAACGCGTTCTTCACCTACACCGTGTGCTTCGGCCTCGGCTTCAAGTGGCAGGAAACCCTGTGCATGGTGTTCCTGTGCGGTTTGATCAACATCATCATCACCGTCACCAAGATTCGTAAGATGATCATCCAAGCCATTCCGGAAGTGCTGCAGAACGCCATCGGCGGCGGCATCGGCCTGTTCGTGGCCTACGTCGCTTCCTCAACGTCGGTTTCTTCACCTTCACCACCAAGTCCGCGGCCAAGAGCGGCGACACCGTGCAGGCCACCCCGGGTCTGCCGTCATGAACAATCCGACCATCTGGCTGTTCATCATCGGCCTGGTGCTGGCCATCGTGCTCACCGTGCTCAAGGTGCGCGGCGGCATGCTGATCGCCATCGCCGTCACCGCGGTCGTCGGCATTCCGATGGGCCAGACCACCATGGCCAACTCCGTGTCCATCGCCGACACCTTCGCCCAGCTGCCGCAGACCTTCGGCGTGATCTTCACCAAGGATGGCTTCCCGGCGCTGTTCTCCGACGTGTCGAAGCTGCCGATCATCCTGCTGACCATCTTCGCGTTCTCCATGTCCGACACCTTCGACACCATCGGCACCTTCATCGGCACCGGCCGTCGTACCGGCATCTTCTCCGCCGAGGACGAGAAGGCTCTTGAGAACGGTTCCGGCTTCTCCTCCAAGATGGACAAGGCCCTGTTCGCCGACTCCATCGCCACCTCCATCGGCGCCATCTGCGGCACCTCGAACACCACCACCTACGTGGAGTCCTCCGCGGGTATCGCCGCCGGCGGCCGCACCGGCCTGACCTCCGTGGTCGTGGCGATCTGCTTCGCGCTGTCCGCCTTCCTCTCCCCGGTCATCTCCGCCGTGCCGTCCGCCGCGACCGCAGGCGTGCTGGTCGTGGTCGGCTGCATGATGGCTTCCTCCTTGAAGGAAATCGAGTGGGGCGACATCTCCGAAGCCATTCCGGCGTTCTTCGCGTCCGTGTTCATGGCGTTCAGCTACTCCATCTCCTACGGCATCGCCGGCGGCTTCATCACCTACTGCATCGTCAAGACCTGCAAGAAGCAGGCCAAGGACGTGCATCCGGTGATCTGGGTCGTGGCCGTGCTGTTCATTCTGGACTTCATCATCACCGCGGTGCTGTAACAGTCCTTTTCATACGGAAATGGGCGGTTCCTTCAGTGGAATCGCCCTTTTTTTTATCGACTTTCGCGTCTTTTTTTTATCGGTCCGCATCAGATGGCTTGGGAGAACGCGTCGACGAGCGCGGCCATCCAGTCCGTCAGGGAATCGTACTGCTCCGGCATCTGCTCGGTCAGCTCCACGATTGGAATATTGGACGATTTGGCGGCGGTGACGATCTTGCCGGTCAGCTCGGTCTCCTCCTGAATGTTGACCACCAGCAGGCCGACTTTGCCGGCTTCCAGCATGTCGGTGAACTGTTTGATGTCGGTCGGCGTTGGCTCGCTTTCGTTGGCCGTGGCACGCGTGTAGCCGGTCGGCGTCGCGTCTTTGAGGCCCAGGTCCCCGGCCAGATATTCGGCGACCGATTCCGTGGCGGCATAGGCTTCGCCATCCGCCTTGCGTTTGGTCTCCGTGATTTTTCGGGCGATCTCGTCTTCCTTGGAACGCCATTGCTGGTTCAGCTTGTCGAAATCGGCCTTGCCGTCGGGCCTTGTGCCCTCGTATGCCCTGGTGATGGCCTGTGCGACCGCTTTGCGCACCGCCGCCGAGAACCAGACGTGCGGGTTGCCGCCATCCTTGACGCCACCGATCTCCGCCGCGTTGATGACTTGCGATTTGGCGGATTGCGCGGCTTTGACGGCCCATGAGTCGTACCCGGCGCCGTTGACGATGACGATTCGCGCCTTCTGCAGTTTGGCGATGTCGGACGTGGTCGGCTCATAGTCGTGCGCGTCCACGTTGGTGGAGTTGATGATGCTGGTCACCCGCACGCCGCTTCCGCCGAGCTGCTCGGCGAGGGTGCCCCATTGGTTGATGGAGGAGACGACGGAAATCGCGCCATGCGCGGAACCGGCACCGTTCTGCGACGTTCCGCAGGCAGACGCGGAAGTGAGAAGGCCGACGAAGCGAGTACGGCAATCGCAATTCTTGCATAACGGTTCACGATGGTTCCTCCATTTTCATACGCTTCATGCTTCGGTGAATCCATCATAACCGTAACTGAGAATGATTCTCAACAGCGCGTGTCGCTTCCACAAGAAAAACAACAAACCGACGCCGAGAGCAATCTCAACGTCGGTTTGCGGGGAAAAGGAGCTGCCGATCAGCCAAAACGTACAATTACAGAGTTTCGCACAGCGAAGCGCTATTAACTGGCCAGCTGAAGCTGACTCGCACCAACCACCGGGTTGGCACTACGTTTTGGCGAATCGGCCTTATCGATCAGCCAAAGCGTCCGGAGACGTAACGTTCGGCTTCTTCGTTCTGGGGGTTGTTGAACATAGTGGTCGTGTCAGTGAAGTACTCGAGGTGACCCGGCTGGCCGACGGCCTCAGGTTGAAGAAGGCGGTGTAGTCGGCGATACGAGCGGCCTGCTGCATGTTGTGCGTCACGATCACGATGGTGTAGTCGTTCTTCAGCTCGTTGATCAGATCCTCGACAGCCAGCGTCGAAATCGGGTCAAGAGCGGAGCACGGCTCGTCCATCAGCAGCACCTGCGGGTGCACGGCCACGGCGCGGGCGATGCACAGACGCTGCTGCTGACCGCCGGAAAGGCCGATGCCCGGATTGTCAAGACGATCCTTGACCTCGTTCCACAGGTTGGCGCCACGCAAAGCCACTCAACCAGATCGTCCGCATCGGACTTCGAAATCTTGCGGTTGTTGAGCTTCACACCGGCGAGCACGTTCTCGCGAATGGACATGGTCGGGAACGGGTTCGGACGCTGGAACACCATGCCGACGTCACGACGGACGGCGACCGGATCCACATCCTTGTCGTACAGGTTCTTGCCTTCCAGCAGCACCTCGCCTTCGCAGTGGGCGCCCGGAATGATCTCGTGCATGCGATCGAGGGTGCGCAGCACGGTGGACTTGCCACAGCCGGAAGGTCCGATGAACGCGGTGACCTTGTTGGCTTCGATGTTGATGTTCACGTCTTCCACGGCCAGGAAGTCGCCGTAGAAGATGTTCAGATGGTTGACATCAATACGTTGTCCCATTTGTTTTCCTTATTGTTCTTATGTTTTCGACTATTCGACCGCGCTCAGCGTTCCGACTTGACGGCGAAGACCTTCGCCACGAGACGGCCGATGAGATTGAGGATGAGCACGATGAGAATCAGCACAAGGGCTGCGGCCCAGGCGCGTTCCATCGGGATGGTGGTGACGCAGGCCGCGGAAGCGTTGGCCGGGCAGTTCGCGTTGAGCTTGGAATACTCCTGGTAGACGTACACCGGAAGCGTGGTCATCTGGCCGGAGAAGAGGTTGACGTTCGTGGAGGCGATATAGCCTGCGGTCATCAGCAACGGAGCGGTCTCACCAATCACACGGGCAACGGCGAGAATCGCACCCGAAACGATGCCCGGCAGGGCGGTGCGCAGCACGATCTTCGTGATCGTGCGCTGCTTCGTGACGCCCAGGGCGTACGAGGCCTCGCGCAAATCGTGCGGCACGATCTTGAGCATTTCCTCGGACGACTTGACCACGGTCGCAGCATCAGCAGGGAAAGTGCGACGGAGCCTTCGAAACCGTTGATGGTGCCGGGGCCGATCAGAATCGTGAACATCGAGAAGGCGAACAGGCCTGCGACGATGGACGGGATGCCGCTCATCACGTCGACCAGCAGGGTGATGACCTGTGCCAGCTTGCCACGGTTGGAATATTCCACCAGGTACACGGCGCACATCAGGCCGATCGGGATGGAGATGAGCATGGCGCCGAAGGTGATTTCCAGCGTGCCGATGATGGCGTGCAGGATGCCGCCGTAGCCGCCGGACGGGGTCGGGTTGCCGCCGACCACGCCGGTCATGTTGTAGCTCAGGAAGTTGAGGTTCAGCCTCTTGACGCCGTTGATGATGGTGGTGAGCAGCACCGAGAACAGCGGGATCAACGCCACGATGAACGCGCACGAGATGAGCGCCTTCATGGCGAAGTCCTTGCGCTTGCGCGCTGAGGTGAAGGAACGGGTCGGCTTGAACTTGTCGAAGTCGATGACGGGAGCGCCGTCCATCGGCGAAGCGTCGTTATTTGCGGCGGTCATCACACACTCGCTTTCTCGGTGAGCTTACGAGCGATGAAGTTCACCACGAAGGTAATCAGGAACAGGACCAGGCCGGTGCCGATCAGCACGGAAACACCCAGATCGTTGGCTTCCGGATACTGCGCGGCGATGTTCGCGGCGATGGTCTGGTTCTGCGAGGCCTGCAGCAGCTTGACGGAGTAGTTGAGGCCCGGGGACAGGATCATGAGCACGGCCATCGTCTCGCCGAGCGCACGACCGAGGCCGAGCATGGAGGCGGACACGACGCCGGACTTGCCGAACGGCAGGACCGCGAGCTTGACCATTTCCCACTTCGTGCGCCGAGGGCCAGAGCCGCCTCTTCCTGAGGCGAGGGGTCTGCAGGAAGATGTCGCGGGACATGGAGGTGATGATCGGCAGGATCATGACGGCCAGCACCACGGACACGGTGGCCACGGTACGGGAGGGATTGGCGGCGGGACCGGCGAAAATCGGAATCCAGCCAAGGTATTTGGCCACCCAATTCCAGAACGGGTAGATGGCGGGCACCAGCACCAGACCGCCCCACAGACCGTAGATAACGGACGGGATTGCGGCGAGCAGATCGACCACATAGCTCAGGGCGGTGGCGAGCTTCTTCGGCGCGTAATGCGAGATGAACAGTGCGATGCCGACCGACACGAAGAAGGAAATCAGCAGTGCCAGGGCGGAAATCAGCACGGTACCGAACAGCAGCGGTCCGACGTAGCCCCAGAAGCTGGAAGCCTTGCCGCCGGTGAAGTTGCTGATGGTCGCGCTGTTGGCCTTCTGGTCACCGCCGATCAACGGCCACGCGCGGAACAGCAGGAACAGCGCGACCGCGGCGAGCACGACGAGGATCAGGATGCCGCAGGCGTAGGCCACGCCCTTGAACACCTTATCCGCGTTCTTGCCGCTCACCGGCTGCTGTGCCGTTTTGCTTTGCGAACTCACGGGTTCTCCTTTTGGTTTGCTTGCGATTGCTTTCGATTTTTCTGGTTTTGCGTATCGTCCGTAGGTATCGTTTCAGGCCGCAGCCGTTTTTTACGCGGCTGCGGCCTGAAACCTACGGTCAGTCACCGATCACCGAAAGCGATCGCCCCACTGTGATGGGCTCACTTGGTTTTGATGGCGTCGATGGACTTGACGACCTTCTGACGCAGGGTGTTGGACATCGGAGCGGAGCCGGCTGCGGAAGCGGCGGTCTGCTGGCCTTCGTCGCTGGTCACGTAGGTGAGCCAGGACTTGACGAACTTGGCGGTGTTGGCGTCCTTGTATGCCGGGCAGGCGACGTCGTAGGAGACCAGCACGATCGGGTAGGCGCCCTTCTCGGTGGTGTTGTGGTCGAGCTTGACGACCACGCGGTTGTCACCCTTGGCGGAATCGTCGAGCGGGGAGGCGTCCACGACCTTGGCGGCGGCTTCAGCGGAGAACGGGACGTAATCGTCGCCGACCTTCACGGCCACGGTGCCCAGATCGCCGGCCTGGGAGGCATCGGCGTAACCGATGGTGCCGTCAGCCTGCTGCACGGTGGAGATCACGCCGGAAGTGCCCTTGGCGCCCTGGCCGACCTCGTTCGGCCAGTTCTCGCCGAGGTCGTAGCTCCATGCGTCGCCAGCGGCGTCCTTGACGTAGCTCAGGAAGTTCTTGGTGGTGCCGGACTTGTCGGAACGGTGCACCACGGTGATGTCGAGGTCAGGCAGATCGACCTTCGGGTTCTGCTTCTTGATGGCGTCATCGTTCCACTTGGTGATCTTGCCGTCGAAGATCTTGGCGATGGTCTCGGCGTCCATGTTCAGGGTCTTGCCCTTGCCGGACACGCCCTGCAGGTTGAAGACGACGGCGATCGGGGAAATGTAGACCGGGATGTCGAAGGCGGTGCCGGAAGCGCACACGCTCTTGGACTGCTCGACCTCGTTATCGGCGAGGGAGGCGTCAGAGCCGGCCCATGCGGTTGCACCGGTCAGGAAGGTGGACACGCCAGCGCCGGAACCGGACGGATTGTAAGCGACCTTGGCGTCCGGGTTGGTGCCCTGGAAGCCGGCGATCCAAGCTTCGACGGCGGCCTGCTGGGAAGAAGCGCCAGCGCCGGAGAAGTTGCCGGAAACGGTTTCGGTCTTGGTATCGGACTTGGCCGAAGAATCGGTGGAAGCGGTGGTGTTGTCACCGCAAGCCGCGACGGAAGCCAGCATCACAATGCCGGACACAGCGGCGATGGAGCGTACGAGAATGGAGTTACGCATTATTCTTTTCCCTCTGTCAACGTTCAGATGGCGTGTGTTTCTGATTTTTCGATTTTCTGTTGTCGCCATCGTTCTTCATGACAATCTCCAGCCTATTGGGCGTTTCACTTGCCCCAAACCAAAAACGGTGAACGGAAGATGAACAGTCTACGACACCTTCGCCGTTCGACGTTCCTTCCGTTCACCGTTCTTTGCAAGCACGATGCGAATGCGCGCTATACCAAGCCTTTCATCATCATTCGCTTGGCGTATCGATCTTGTATCCGAGGCCGCGCACGGTGGTCAGATACTTGGGATGTCCCGGGTCCTCCTCGATTTTGGCGCGCACGCGCTTGACATGCACGTCCAGCGTCTTGGTGTCGCCGACATAGTCGGAGCCCCAGATGCGGTCGATCAGCTGGTGGCGGGTCATCACGCGGCCCTTGTTCTGCATGAGGTATTCCAGCAGTTCGAATTCCTTCAGCGGGAAGAACACGTTCTCGCCGCGGACCGTCACCTCATGCTGGCCGATTCTCATGGAAATGTCACCGCATACGAGCGGAATATCGTCGTCGGCGGCTTCTCCGGATTCGGCGACCATCTGGTTGCGGCGCAGCACCGCGCGGATGCGTGCCAGCAGCTCACGGAAGGAATACGGTTTGGTGATGTAGTCGTCCGCGCCGATTTCAAGGCCGACGACCTTGTCGATTTCCGCGCTTTTCGCGGTCAGCATGATGATCGGCACACGGCTTTGCTCGCGGATCCGACGGCACAGCGCGGTGCCGTCAAGACCGGGCAGCATCAGATCGAGCAGCACCAGATCGATACCACCCTTGGTGAACAGTTCCAATCCTTCTTCACCGGTGGCCGCGGCGGACACGTCGTACCTTCACGGGTGAGCTGGTAGACCAGCGGCTCACGGTACGACTCTTCGTCCTCGACGATCAGAATTCGCGTCATCAGTGGTTCTCCTCATTCTCTGTTGTGGTGGAGTGGCCGGACTGTTTCTTTTCACGGGTGTTATCATTCGCCGAATCCGCCGGATGGTCGGGTTCCACAGCGCCCGAAGCCTGCGGCATCGTGATGGTGAAGGTGGATCCCTCCCCCTCGCGCGACCATACGGAGATGGTGCCGCCGCAATCCTCGACGCAATGCTTGGTGATGGCCAATCCCAGGCCGGTGCCGCCGGTTTCCCGGGAGCGCGCCGGATCGACGCGGTAGAATCGCTCGAAAATTCTGCTGAGCGACGCCGCGGGGATGCCGATGCCCTGGTCCACGACGCGAATCGCCACCTTACCGGATTCGATGCCGATGCCGACGGCCACCGTGGTATGTTCCGGCGAATAGTTGATGGCGTTCTCCACCAGGTTCTTCACCGCAGTTTTGATGGTCTCATGGTCAGCGACCACGAACACGTCCAGGTTCTGTTCGGCTTCCTTGGCCAGTTCCTCGGCGTTCGCATGCACCAGCACCTGCCGGCCGTTCACGGACAGGACCAGGCTGATGTGCTTCGATTCGGCCTTGACCTGGTTTTCGGCGAGCGCCTCGCGTGCCACGGACAGCACGGACAGCCGTTCCGCGTTGAGCATCGCTGCCGCGCTTTGCGCTTTCTGCAGGTCGATCAGACGGTGGACCAGTTCCGTCAATCGTTCGGATTCCTTGGAGATTCGGCCGGAGAAGTATTTCACCGCGTCCGGATCGTCGGCCGCGTCGCCGATCGTTTCGGCGAGCAGAGAAATCGCGCCTGCCGGGGTTTTCAGTTCGTGCGAGACGTTGGTGACGAAATCGCGCCGCATGATTTCGAAACGGCGTTGCTCGCTCATGTCGGAAATGAAAATCGCAAATAGGTTGTCGGCAATCTGTCCGACGCGCACGTGCAGGTAGAGCGTGTCTTCGGGCAGCGGCTTGCCGGCTTCGACGCCTTTGCCGTTCGTGTTCACCACGCCCGTTCGAGTGCGGCCGTGCAGGGGGATGGTCAGTTCGCGTTCGCGCACCACGCTGTCTGTGGAGACCAGTTTCACGATGTCGCGGATTTCCGCGAGCGCCATCGCCTGGTCGTGGATGATGCCGAAGCGCCGCGCGGCCGGGGATGCGTATTGGACCGTGGCCAGCGAGTCTACGACCACCAAAGCTTCGGGCATGACGGCCACCAGCTGGCGTTCCGTGGACTGCACGGGAACGCGGGGGCCGAACAGGGACGCGTTCTTCGCAGCTCCGAACAGGCTCGGATCATTGGGGTCGACGCCGTCCTGCACATCCTGGAAGCCTCGTCTGCGGCCAAGCAGGAACGCCACGACGAACACGACCACGACCACGACCACCAATGCCGCAACCACCGACGGCGTTGCCAGCATCTGCTCCAACGTCATGCGTTCACCTTCCGATAATCCTCAGTTCTTCCTTAAGACTAGCGGCTTCGGAGAGGCTTTCGCGTATGCAATTCTCTCACGCCACCGGAAGTTTTCCTGCCGTTCATCTTCCGAAACGCAGCATATCGGAATATGAGACGTCCCGTTTGCCGATATGACGATGCATGATGACGGGTCATGCGGCAAACGGGATGTGGAAACGGCTTTTCGCAACGTTAGGCGTTTCGCAACGCCACATGAACGCTACATGCGTTTGGCGATGTTCACCGTCAGTTTCGCGGCGGTGTCCGCGTATTCGGAAATGTCGAACGTTTTGAAATCCTCGTAGTCGGTGTCCGCGTTGTCGCTCAGCGCGCGAATCACCAATGCGGGAACGTCGTTGCGGGCGGCGACATGCGCGACGGCGGCGCCTTCCATTTCCACCGCGTCCGCGCCGGTCTCACGGATCACCTGCTCGACCTTCTGCGGATCATCGACGAAATAGTTGCCGGTGGCGATGATGCCGACGATATGGTGAATGTTCAAGTCGTTCAGCGCCTGGTCGGCCAGTTCGAGCAGACGGTCGTCGCTATGGTATTCCTCGATGGGCCGGTCGGCGGTGCCGGGCTTGAACTGGCCCACCAATCGCATGTCGGTGTCGAGATAGCGCAGGGTGCCGCCGAGCACCACGTCGTTGATGTGCAGATTCGTGTTGAGATTGCCCGCGATGCCGGAGAAGATCACGGCGTCCGGCTGGTCAGCGTCGATCAGATGCTGCGTGGTGGCGGCGATGTTGACGGTGCCCATGCCGCCGACGGTCGCGGCGACGTGACGGCGGTGCCCTTGTTGGTTTCGAGGGTGCCGCGCACCACCTTGACGCCGGCTTCCTCGGTGACGGTGACGTTGCTCAGTGCCGTTGCGATATTGGCGACTTCCTCATCCATGGCGCCGATGATGGCGATTGCGGTCATTGCACCCTCCTGTCTTACGTGCTGTCTTGAGTGTTGTTTTACGCGATTGCGATTCGCGTTTTCCCGAATTTTTCTGCAATCGCGCGGATAGTGAATCGAATCGGTCACTTCCAGCGGCGCGCGGCCACCGCATGGGCAAGCTCGCGTAACAGCTGTTCCGTGGTGTTCCAGCTCAGACATTTGTCGGTGATGGACTTGCCGTAGACGAGCTGGTCGATCGGCGCGGCCTTCTGGTTGCCGCCTTCGATGAAGCTTTCCATCATGATGCCGGTGATGCCCTGCTCGCCTTTGGCGATACGGCCCGCGATGTCACGCACCACCTGCGCCTGACGATGCTCGTCCTTGCCGGAGTTGCCATGCGAGCAGTCGACGATCAGCCATGTGCCGCAGCGGAATCGGCCGGCATTTCGGCGCGGATGGTGTCCATGGCCTTGGCCACCGAAGCGGCATCGTAATTCGGACCATGCGAGGAACCACGCAACACCACATGGCAGTCGGGATTGCCGAGCGTTTTGACCACGGCGGCGCGGCCGAGATGGTCGATGCCGAAGAACGTGTGCTGTTGTGCGGAAGCGAAGCAGGAATCGGCCGGAGCTTGATGGAACCGTCCGTGGCGTTCTTGAAGCCGATCGGCATGGACAGGCCGGACGCCAACTGCCGGTGCACCTGGCTTTCCGTATTGCGCGCGCCGATCGCACCCCAGCTAATCGCATCGGAAATATACTGCGGACTGGTCGGCTCCAAAAACTCCGTGGCCGCCGCCAAACCCTCGTCAAGCACGCCAAGCAGCGTGCGGCGGGCCAACAGCAAGCCCTTCCTGATATTGCAGCTGCCGTCGATATCCGGATCGTTGATCAGACCCTTCCAACCGACCGTGGTGCGCGGCTTCTCGAAATACACGCGCATGACGATCAGCAGCTCGCCATCCAACTCGCTTTTCAACGCGGACAGGCGACGCGCGTAATCGAGCGCGGCCTTCGGATCGTGAACGGAACACGGACCGACAACCACCAGCAGGCGATCGTCCTGACCGTACAGGCAGGCACGAATCTCATCACGCGAATAGGCGACGATCTCCTGCGCCTGCTCGCTCAACGGCAGGTCGCCCAGCACCTGCGCCGGCGTGGGCAACACTTCGAATTCCAGCACGCGGCGGTTCACGATGCGGCTGATGCCCACCTGGTCCTCCCAGCGCGGCACGTCGGTCTCCACCAGCGGATTCTTGCCCTCATCCATGGCCTGCCTAATGGCACGTAAATCCTCAGGCGTGTTCAGCTGCTGCATGATCTCGCTCTCCTTGTCGCTTTCTTTCCCAAGGATAGCAACGATGGTGCAGAAACATCAGCCAAGCTTGCGACGCGCGTCGACCGCGTCGGCAAGCGTGTGCAGCAGCTGCTCGGTACGATCCCACGGCACGCATGCGTCGGTGATCGACTTGCCGTATTCCAGCTGGTCGAGCGGCGCGGGCTTCTGATTGCCCGCCTTGAGGAAGCTTTCCATCATGATGCCGAGAATGCCCTGTTCGCCGCCCGCGACGCGTGCGGCGATTTCTTCGACCACTTCGGCCTCGCGCACCTCGTTCTTGCCGCAGTTGCCGTGCGCGGCATCGATGATCAGACCATGCTCGCTTGGTCCGGAAGCCTTGGAAGCCTTGAGATCCGCCAACGCTTGGGCCACGGAAGCGGCATCGTAGTTCGGACCATGCGAGGAACCACGCAGCACCAGATGGCAGTCGGGATTGCCCTTGGTCTCCGCGGAAATCACACGACCATCCAGATTGATGGAGAGGAAATGATGCTCGAAAGCGGCCGCGAAACACGAATCGGCCGCCGGCTTGATGGAACCATCCGTAGCGTTCTTGAAACCGATCGGCATGGACATGCCGGACGCCAGCTCGCGGTGCACCTGGCTTTCCGTATTACGCGCGCCAATAGCGCCCCAGCTGATCAGATCGCAAATATACTGCGGGGTAATCGGATCAAGCCATTCCGTAGCGGCGGGCAAGCCGAGCCCCAGCACGTCGGTAAGCACCTTGCGAGCCATGAACATGCCCTTGCGAATATTGAACTGGCCGTCAAGATCAGGATCGTTGATCAGACCCTTCCAACCGATCGTGGTGCGCGGCTTCTCGAAATACACGCGCATGACGATGACCAGACGATCATCAAGCTCCTTCTTGACGGCGGCAAGCCTCTCCGCATACTCGTGCGCAGCCTTCGGATCATGAATCGAACACGGGCCGACGATGGCCAGCAGACGATCGTCACGGCCATGCAGCACGTCACGAATCTCCTGACGGGACTTCAACACCAGATCGCTCATCTCGTTCGTGAGCGGAAGTTCCTTAAGAAAATATCGGGGAGCGGGAATCGGGTCAAGCTGACGAATATTGACATCCACGGTCTCCGGAAACACGGCGCGCTCATCCAACAGCTGTGCATCCTTCGAACTATCCGGACCGCGAAGACCTGCCATCGCTTCTGTTCCTCCCCTGCATCATTATGCTTGCGTAGCGCGATAGCGCCACCGTCGTTACCTTAACGGATGGGGACGGAATATGGGGATGGGCGACTGCATGGTGGAATGGGTGGGGGTGACGTGGGACGAAGAAAGCGATATAGGAAAGACCCAACGCGGACGGAGAGTCCGGGTTGGGTCTTTTTTGGGGGAACGTGCGTCATGGGGCCTGCCGGGCTGAGGCGATGAGGCCTGCAGCCTCGAAAAACGCCTGTCGGCGTTTT
>ENA-OPYV01000070-OPYV01000070.1-human-gut-metagenome-genome-assembly--contig:-NODE-70-length-30644-cov-2.258118_pt1 | contig 30644 bp, 37 predicted proteins | sample MGYA00242474_ERZ504485 | MGnify/ENA primary metagenome ERZ504485 (study PRJEB26092, sample SAMD00036263) | human gut metagenome | host: Homo sapiens | study: EMG produced TPA metagenomics assembly of...
ATAAAAGCAAAAAATAATTGTTAGTCTGTCCGACTTCAATAAAGAACAAACTTGCAAAGCTCAACAAAAGCCTTTCAGGTTTGTTCTTTGTGTAATTAGCAACCTAGTAAAAACAAAAACCAAGTAACAAAGTGACAAGCGAATTAGTAGTAGACGTACAGCCCAAGGAAATTTCTATCGCCCTCATGGAGGACAAGAACCTGGTAGAGTTCCAGAAAGAGGAACGAAACCTCTCCTTTTCCGTAGGCAACATGTACGTAGGTAAAGTCCGGAAACTCATGCCCGGCCTCAACGCCTGCTTCGTAGACGTAGGCTTTGAGAAAGACGCTTTTCTTCACTACCTGGACTTGGGACCACAATTTCATTCTTACCAGAAGTACCTCAAGCAAGTAATCAGCGACCGGAAAAAGCTCTATCCCATGTCGAAAGCTTCCATGCTGCCCGACATTGAAAAGGATGGAACCATTTCCAGCGTGCTCCAACAGGGACAGGAAGTCATCGTACAGATTGTCAAGGAACCGATTTCCACCAAGGGGCCGCGACTGACCTGCGAATTGTCGTTCGCCGGACGCTATCTGGTACTGATACCTTTCAACGACAAAGTATCCGTTTCACAAAAAATAAAATCCAGCGAGGAAAGAGCACGCCTCAAACAACTGCTGCAGAGCATCAAGCCTAAGAACTTCGGAGTCATCGTACGTACCGTGGCCGAAGGAAAGCGCGTGGCAGAACTGGATGCGGAACTGAAAGTCCTGCTGAAACATTGGGAAGAAACCATCACGAAAGTACAGAAGGCCACCAAACTGCCCTCACTGGTTTATGAGGAAACAAGCCGTACCGTAGCCATGCTGCGCGACTTGTTCAACCCGTCGTACGAAAACATCTATGTGAACGACGAAACCGTTTTCAACGAAGTAAAAGATTATGTAGCACTCATTGCCCCCGAGCGTACGGGTATCGTGAAGCGCTACACCGGCCAGCTCCCTATTTTCGATAACTTCGGCATCACCAAGCAAATCAAATCCTCTTTCGGGAAAACCGTTTCCTACAAGAGCGGAGCTTACCTGATTATCGAGCATACGGAAGCACTCCATGTGGTGGACGTAAACAGCGGAAACCGTTCCAAATCAACTAACGGACAAGAAGCGAATGCACTCGACGTAAATTTGGGCGCAGCCGATGAGTTGGCACGCCAGCTTCGTCTAAGGGATATGGGAGGTATCATTGTGGTAGACTTCATCGATATGAACCTGGCTGAAACCGGCAGAAACTTTACGAACGCATGTGCCAGAACATGCAGAAAGACCGGGCCAAGCACAACATCCTTCCTCTGAGCAAATTCGGACTTATGCAAATCACGCGCCAGCGTGTGCGTCCGGCCATGGATGTCACTACTGATGAGGACTGCCCAGTATGTTTCGGAAAAGGAAAAATCAAACCTTCCATCCTGTTTACCGATACATTGGAAAGTAAGATTGACTATATGGTCAACAAGCTGAAAGTGAAGAAATTCACACTACACATTCATCCTTATGTCGCTGCCTACGTAAATCAGGGACTCATGTCCATGAAGCGCAAATGGCAGATGAAATATGGATTTGGCATCAAAATCGTTCCGAACCAGAACCTGGCGTTCCTGCAATATAAATTCTTTGACGTGAACAACCAGGAAATGGACATGAAGGAAGAATTCGAAATTAAATAATCTGAGGCCGTCTCCCACCGCAAAACAAGGGAGACGGCCTTTTTTGTCTCCAAAGGCAAAGCCCCTTCCCCCTCTCTTTCCTGATTGAAAACGTACAGGAAATAAACGAGCTACCGTGCCACACGATTTATGTTTCTCTCCGCAGAAACCTACGTTTTCCACAAGAGAAACATAAGGTTCCGCACCGGGAAACATAGGTTTCGCGGCAGGGAAACATAATTACAACAAAGGCTTTCGGAGCACTCCGCACTGATGTTTTCTCTTATTCCACCCCAGCACGTTACACACCGGAATTCTGTTTTTATCCTTTATGCCCTTGTCGATTTCCTCCTTTTTTACTACCTTTGCAGAAAGGTATCATTTTAATATAAAATCATGAAAATACGTAGCATTTTTATTCGTTATTGGGGTTACATTCTCTCAGTTTTCACTGGCACAACAGACTTTGCCGCGCGATCCGGACTGCTGTACCAGTATCATGGTAGGGAAACTGGCCTCAACGACGGCTCTGTCATGACGAGCCACACCTGCGACAGCTGGTACCGTACGTGGGTAAACGTAGTACCGGCAGCAGACTTTGCCAACGACACTGTGATGAACATTTACGACGGACGCATGCACACGGAATCGGTCAACGACCAGACAAAACTGACCGTAAAAGGACAGATTCCGCAAGCCAAACATACCTACGCTTTTCTGGATACGGCTTATCCGTGCCTGAATGAGAAGCAGCTGGCCATGGGAGAAACTACCATCAGCGGACGGGATACCCTGCGGAACCCTAAAGGAATGTTCATGATTGAAGAACTGGCCCGCGTGGCATTGCAACGCTGCACCACGGCTCGCGATGCCATTCAGCTCATGGGTAAGCTGGTGAAGGAATACGGCTACGGCGATTCGGGCGAATGTCTGACCATTGCCGACCCGAAGGAAGTATGGCACTTTGAAATTTTCGGCGAAGGTCCCGACCAGATTGGCGGTGTATGGGCTGCCGTACGTATCCCCGATGATGAAGTGGGCGTATCGGCCAATATCTCACGTATCAGCACACTCAACCTGAAGGATACACGTAACTATATGGCATCTGAAAACGTGTTCAGCGTAGCCAAGAAACTCAAGCTGTGGGATGGCAAGGAACCGTTCAAGTTCTGGAAAGCCTACGGGGGGCCGAACTATTTCGGCAAGATGCAGGCATTCAGCATCCGCGAGTTCTTCATTCTGAGCACACTGGCTCCTTCGCTCAAGCTTAGCATGGACGATGAGGAACTGCCGCTGAGTGTAAAACCGGAAAAGAAAATCAGCAATGCGACGTGATGGCTTACCTGCGCCAGACGTATGAAGGTACGGAATGGAGCGTAACGAAAACCTGAAAGTGGCTGTCAAGGACAGAAAACCGGAAAGACTGATACCATTACCAGCCCGCGTGCCAACCCGTGGATGCGTACTGACGAGGTACAACTGTTCAATGCCCTGCAAAAGGGTGCCGTGACAGCCAACCGCAACGTGGCCGTGCCGCAATGTGCGTACTCTACCGTCATCCAGTTGCGCGACTGGCTTCCGGATGCCGTGGGAGGTGTCTGCTGGTTTGGCATGGACAACCCCGGACAGAGTCCGCGCGTGCCCATCTTCTGCGGCACGACCGACCTGCCTGAAATGTTCAAGATTTGCGGCAACCACCGCTACCGCCTGGATGCTGCCTTGTGGCACTATCGCCAGGCCAACAAGCTGGCTACCGTGAGATGGGGAAATGCCCGGAAGATTTTGGAAAAGAACCTGCTCCATTTTGAAAGAAAAGGAGTGGAAGAACTGACGATGGTGGAACAGCGCTATGCCGAACTGCTCAAGAGTCAGGGAGAAGAAGCTGCCAAGCTTATCCTGACCGACTACACCAAAGACTTTATCGGAGCTACCCTTCTGCGCTGGGACGAAATGACCGCCAAATACTGGAATGACTACCGCTTCGGATTCTGATTCCTCATTTATACACACGTAAAAACACATAGAAAAGATATGAAAACAGTTACATTTATCTCTGCATTACTTCTTGCTTCGGCCACCGTTCAGGCACAGCCCAAGGCCGAAGGCTACCAGTTTACTACCGTAGTCAACCAGAAAGTGACTCCGGTCAAGAACCAGGCTGCTACCGGTACTTGCTGGTGCTTTGCCACTACCTCTTTCATCGAAGCCGAACTCCTGCGTCAGGGAAAAGGTGAATTCGACCTCTCGGAAATGTACATTGTCCGCCAGAAATATATGAACCAGTTGAACGACAACTACCTGCGCCACGGGAATGGTAACATCGGTCAGGGAAGTATCTCACCCAGCTGGTTTACGGCTTTCACTCAGGTAGGCATCGTGCCGGAAGAAGTATACAGCGGCATCAACTACAATTCTCCTACACACAACCACAAGGAGCTGGCCTCTTATATGGAAGCCATTGCCGGAAAAGCCGTACAGATGCGTCAGCGCAGTCCGGAATACGACAAGCTTATCAAGAGCCTGTTCGACATCTACATGGGCGAACTGCCTGAAAAGTTTACCTACAAAGATAAGGAATACACCCCGCAGTCCTTCGCACAGAGCCTGGACATCCATCCCGAAGACTACGTCATGCTGACCAGCTTTACTCACAAGCCCTACTATCAGGCATTTGAAGTAGAGATTCCCGACAACTGGGAACATGCCAAGATGTACAACCTTCCGCTGGACGAAATGATGGAAGCTACAGACTATGCACTGAAAAACGGCTATACCGTATGCTGGGACGGAGACGTCAGCGAAAAAGGTTTCTCTTTCAAGCACGGAGTAGCCATCAATCCGGAAACCGGAAAGACAGAAGACCTGAAGGATACTGACTTTGCCCGCTGGCAAGGTATGGATGCACAGGAAAGACTCAACGAAGCCTTCAAGTTTGAATATCCTTGTCCGGAAGTCAAGGTAACTCCCGAAATCCGCCAGAAAGGATACGAATCTTTTGTGACAACCGATGACCACCTGATGCACCTCACCGGCATTGCCAAGGACCAGAACGGCACGAAGTACTACATCACCAAGAACTCTTGGGGAACCGACCGCAATGACTTCGGCGGTTACCTGAACATGTCGGAAAGCTACGTACGTGCCAAGACTATCTACGTGCTTGTATACAAGGATGCCCTGAGCAAGGACATGAAGAAAAAGCTCGGACTGGCCGACTAAAAAACCTGCCTGAAAAACAACCAGGTTACCAAAATGGATGCTTATCTTTGCTGCTGTCAACAGATAAGCATTCCATTTTTTATGAAAACTGAAGACTATAGTCCCCATTTTAGAATCAGCCGGCATTCGTCCCACCTCTACCCGACTGCTCATCTATGAAGCCATTGCCCGTAACAGTGACACATTCAGCCTGAGCACGTTGGAAAGGCAACTCGACAGCATCGACAAGTCGGTCATCTTCCGCACCCTCGTGCTCTTTCACGAGCACCACCTGATACACAGTGTAGACGACGGCAGCGGCTCACACAAATACTGCATCTGCCACAACCATGGACACTGCCACGAAGAAGAGGCCCACTGCCACTTCTATTGTGAAATCTGCCAGAACACCTACTGCCTGAACGAAGACCTGATACCGCACATCGACCTGCCCAAGGGCTTCACCGCCCGAAAAGTCAACTACATCGTAAAGGGTATCTGCGCCAAGTGCGCTGCCAAGCACTCCGTTTAAGGCCGTTTTTTTTGATTTACATCAATAAAAACACCGAAAAATCAAAAATTTCATGTTATAAAACATAATATTCTATTCGAAAAGCCCTATCTTTGCAGCGTAATCAAGAACGAAAGTTCAACGGTTACCAGGAAAAAAGATTGTTATAGGATTTAAAAAGATTGTTTTTACCTCTCGGGATGACGACGATTTTTGGATTAGGTTTTAGATTTTAAGGTATTAAAGTTTTTATTCACTAAAAAGAAAGGGTAACAACATGAAAACGATGAAGAATTTCATTCAGAAGGTCTTCAAGGGAGACCCGATGATTTGGGGTTACGTAATGCTCAGCTAATGAGTGTGTAACCCCTTTGCAGACCGGGGATGTTCGGTCTTTTTGACAGAAAGTTGTAAAGTTTACTGTATACAATACCTTTCAGAGGTATCATAAAAAAACGAGTGTATCCGCTTCGATGCACTCGTTTTTTTGTATTGATAGCCAAAGTCCTGCAAAATAGTTCTTCACATAAGATGATATTGAAAGAAAGTTCCTGAATCTGTCACAAATTATTGCCAGTTCCGAATCTTTTCAATAACTTTCCTGCAAATTTCCAAAAACGATACAGAAATGTCATTAATCAGAGTTATTCTCTCCATTATTTTTCCGCCTCTTGCCGTAATTGATAAAGGCTGTGGCTCAGTACTGATTGTCTTCATTCTCACCCTGTGCGGATGGATTCCGGGAGTTATCGGAGCTTTAATAATCTTGAACAAGCAAGAATAAATCTAATTCAATTACTAAATAAGAAATCACCATGAAAGAATTACATGTACATGAAATTACAGGACATTCGCTTGTCCCGGCAAAAGACATTCCGGCATTGCTCGATGAAACCATATTGAATTTCAGGCTATCGATTGTGTAAACTGGAAGGACTATCCTTACCGTCCTGAAGTGGAATTCCGCATCGCTCACACGGGAGATGCCATTTTGCTGAACTACCGCGTCAAGGAAGAAAGCGTACGTGCCGTAGCAGCAGAAGATAACGGCAGAGTATGGGAAGACTCCTGCTGTGAATTCTTCTTCCAGCTTCCCGAAGACCAGGAAGAAAATATCTACTACAACTTTGAATGCAACTGTGGAGGAACCTTGCTCATCGGCGGTGGAAGACCGGGCGACAGACCTCATGCACCAGTGGAAATCATCCGAAAAGTAGACCGCTGGACCTCGCTCGACAAAGCTCCTTTTGAAGAACGTATGGGAGAATGCGGCTGGCAGCTGGCCCTTTGCATCCCGAAGGAAGCATTCTTCCGTCATCAGCTTAAAGGTTTCAAAGGAATGACTGCTCATGCCAATTTCTACAAATGCGGCGACTTGCAGCACACCCCGCACTTCCTGTCATGGAACAAAATAGACTTGCCGAAGCCCTGCTTCCACTGTCCGGAATTCTTCGGTAAGATTATGTTTGAATAAGAAATTACACCAATAAAAAACAAGAACAAATGTACTTGACTGTTTTCCTCTCAGGGTATGAATACAAAAATGAATATAAGTATGAGAGAGAAAAGAGGAAAAGCAGTCAAGTAACATTCGCCTGCAAACACAATAGAAACTAAAAAAAGAGAACTAAATATGCTGTCCTCCACCCAGCGCCTGATACAAGTTGATAAGGCTTTGTATCTCCTTGAAACAGTTAGCGGTTTGAGAGAGCTGGGCAGTTAACAACGTCTGCCGGGCAGTCAGCACTTCCAGATAGGTCGTGTTGCCATGCTGCATCAGCAGTGACGTACTGGTGAAGGCCTTTTCCAGGGCAGCCACCTGATTTTCGTAATTATCTTTTTTCCTTTTGCTTATCTGATAAGACACCAGCGCTTCGTTCACTTCCGTACCGGCATCCAGCAACTTTTGCTCAAAAGCCAGAAGAGCCTCTTCCTGCTGTGCCTTGGCAATGCGCCGGCAGGCAATCAATGTCCCTCTGTTAAACAGCGGCTGCGTCAGTGAAGCCAGTGCTGAGGTAACAAACTTACCCGGATTGGTAATCAGTCCACCCACCGAATTTGTCCATCCGGCGCTTCCACTTAAGGTTATGGACGGATAAAAGGCTTAATTAGCCTGATTGGTCACATAAAACGCTTGTTCCAGGTCACGTTCGGCCATACGCACGTCCGGACGGTTGGAAAGCATCTGAAGTGGAACTCCCACAGACAAACGTGAAGTGAATTGTTGACCGGAAAGTTTTCCTCTCGCAATCTTATGCGGCGTCTCTGCCAGCAGCAAAGACAGACTGTTTTCCACCTGGTTAATCTGTTCTTCCAAATCCATCACCGAGTTCTCTACTTCATAATAAGTAGCTCTCATCTGTGAAACGGCTGCCTCATCGGCCTGTCCCGCATCCATCAGGCCTGCGTAGACTCCACGGTTTCCTTCCACGTATCGGCCGTTTGACGGGAAATCTCCAGTTGCTCATCGAGCATCAATAACGTGTAATATGTATTCGCAATATTGGCTATCAGGCTGGAGTATACTGCCTGCTTATAATCTTCACTTTGCAGATAAGCAGATTTAGCCTGACGCTTGGCATTACGTAGTTTCCCGAAAATGTCCAGTTCCCAACTGGCCGTCACCGGAAGCGTATAGGTGTGTGAAGCCTTGCTACCTTCCACCGTATTGATACCTCCTTGCGGAGAAAGAGCAAAGGAAGGAAGAAAAGCCAGTTTGGCCGAAAGCAAAGAAGCTTTCGCTTCTTCCACACGCAGACTGGCTGTCTGCACATCTGTATTCTGCGCCAGCCCCTTTTCAATCAGATCCTGCAAATAAGGGTCTGTAAAGAAATCCCGCCAGTGAATGTTTCCGATACTTGCCGTATCGGAAACTGTGACCTCTTCATCGTACAAGTTCTCGGGAACCGAGGTTTGCGGTTCATAGCTGGTATATATTCCGCAACTGCTCAGCAAGAGCGTTGCGCCACATGCGATTATCTTTGATGTATTCATATTGTTCATTTACTTTTCTGTGTTAAAGGCACTTTTCTCAATCAAGGTCTGTTCCTTCTCATATAGAATCTGCTGGTCGGGTTCCTTCTGCATAGGGCCACGCAATTTTTCCTGAAGGTATTCGAACACCACAAAGAAAACCGGAACCACAAAGAGCAGGGCCAACGTACCAATCAGCATACCTCCTACTACACCCGTGCCAATGAACTGTTTCCGTTCGCTCCGGCACCGGATGAGAACATCAACGGAAGCATACCAAAAATCATACACAAGACGGTCATGATAATAGGGCGGAAACGGGCCTGAGCTGCCGAATAAGCAGAAGAGATAATACCCATACCCTTACGACGGCGTTCAATGGCATATTCTGTAATCAAGATGGCTGTTTTAGCCAGCAAACCAATCAACATGATGGCACCGGTCTGAAGATAGATGTTGTTCTCCAACCCTGCCACACGGGCAAACAGGAAGCTTCCCATCAATCCGAAAGGAACGGACAGAATTACTGCCAGCGGCACCAGGAAACTTTCATACAAGCAGGAAAGAATCAGGTAAATCAATACCACACAGAGGGTATAGATGAACACGGTCTGTGCTCCTCCGCTGCTGGCTTCCTCACGTGCCATACCTCCATATTCATAACCGTAGCCAGAAGGAAGTACCTGTGCTGCAACCTCCTTAATGGCTTTCTGAACTTCACCGGTAGAATATCCCTCGGCCACGTTCACATTCACATCAATCGTATTATACAAGTTGAAACGTTTGGCAATTTCCGGACCTAAGACAGAACGCAGTGTCACAAACTGGCTGACCGGTGCCATCTCCGTTCCATTACGCACAAACATGTTGTCCAGCGCATGCTGATTCAAACGGGCATCGGGTGAAGCCTGAATCATGACACGGTATACCTTTCCATACTTATTGTAATTAGATACGTACGAACCTCCACAATAGGCTCCCACCACATCGAGCACATCACTCGGACTGATTCCGGCACGCTTGCATTTAGCTGCATCTACATCCACCGCAATCTGAGGGAAGTTCATGGCGTATGAACTATAAGGCCATTGCCACTTCCGGACGTCGTTAAGGGTCATAATAATTTTTTTGTAACGGACTCATAGAACGGCTGCATGTCGCCTCCCGTTTTATCCTCCATATAAAGTTCCACCGCATTACCGGTACCGTATCCCGGAATCATGGCAGGCTGGAAACAGAATACCTGCGCCTCCTTTATCTCGCTGAACTGAGCATTCAAGCGCTTCATGACAGCTTCCACCGAATGTTCCTTACCTTTTCGTTCATCCCAGTGATACAAGCGGATGATGACTGTACCATATGACGTACCCTGCCCGGAAATCAATCCGTATCCCGTAATACGCGAATAATGCTCTATCTCTGGAGTAGCTTTCAATATATCCTGCACCTTGTCCATCACCTTATTAGTTTCAGCCAAAGAGTTACCAGGTGAGGTACTGATATTAATCATCATGGTTCCCTGGTCTTCCTGAGGCACCAGTCCGGTCTTGGTAGTCGACATCAGATATACCAGCAATACAGTGGCAACACCCAGTGAAGCCCATACAGTCCACCGATGATGGAAGAAGAACATCAGTCCTTTCTTATATTTGCCCAGCATCGTATTAAATGACACGGTGTAAGCCGCACGGATACGACCGCTGAAGCTCTTGATACTTTTCTCCGTGTCAGAAGCTTTCATCATCATGGCGCATAAAGCCGGACAGAGCGTCAAGGCATTAATACAGGAGAGTCCTACAGCCACCGCCATCGTAATACCAAACTGAGTGTAGAATACCCCAGAAGTTCCTCCCATGAAAGTCACCGGAATAAATACAGCCATGAAGACAAAGGTACACGACACAACGGCCATCGTCACATCACTCATGGCATCCTTTGTGGCAAGATAAGACGAGCGATACCCCACATCAAATTTAGCTTGTACGGCTTCCACTACAATAATCGCATCATCCACACGGTACCGATGGCCAGCACAAGGGCAAACAAGGTCAGGATATTGATACTGAATCCGGCCACCGACAGGAAGGCAAACGTACCAATCAGTGACACAATGATGGAAATGGAAGGAATCAAGGTACTCTTGAAGTCATGCAAGAAGAAGTAAACCACCAACACTACCAGGATAATAGCTATCACCAGGGTTTCAACCACATTGTCGATAGAAGCAAAAAGGAAGTCGTTCACACTCATCATCTGAATAAACTCCGTTCCCTCCGGAAGATCTTTTGAAATATCATCCAGCAAGTCGGAGATTTCCTGGTTTACAGCCGTAGCATTGGCACCAGCCACCTGGAAGACCATGAAAGTAACTCCCGGAACTCCATCTGCTTCGCCATGGAAACTATAGGATTCACGTCCCAGTTCTACCTCCGCAATATCTTTTACCCGAAGCACGGACCCGTCTTTCTGCGAACGTATGACCATGTTTTCAAATTCTTCTACGCTCTTCAGACGACCTTTGTACTTCATGGTGTACTGAAACACATTGTCCGAACTTTCACCCAATGAGCCCGTAGGTGCTTCCGTATTCTGCTCACCCAATACGGCTGTCACATCAGAAGGAACCAGTCCGTATTGTGCCATTTTGTCGGGTTTCATCCAGATACGCATACTGTAAGTATCTCCCATCAGCTGCACGTCGCCTACGCCCTGAATACGTTTTACCTGGGGAATCACATTGATGTCAAGGTAATTGGCCAGGAAGGTTTCATCATAACGCCTGTCGGGGCTGATAAGACTGTTAATCTGAAGGAAGCTGTTCTGGCGTTTCATGGTGCTGACGCCAATAGCGGTTACTTCGGAAGGCAGCAGACCTTGTGCGGCAGACACACGGTTCTGCACATTCACCGCTGCCATATCCGGGTCGGTACCCTGCTTGAAATATACCAGGATTTCGGCTGTACCCGCATTGGTAGCCGTAGAGGTAATGTATATCATGTTTTCTACCCCGTTGATACTTTCTTCCAGCGGCATGATGACACTGTTCATCACCGCATCGGCATTGGCACCAGTATAAGTGGCTTCCACGCGTACGGTAGGCGGAGCAATGTCAGGATATTGTTCCATGGGAAGTGTATAAAGTGATATAAATCCCACTATCAGAATCAGAACCGATATGGAGAGGGCCATCACCGGCCGCTTAATGAATATATTTCCTTCATAATCGTCTGTTATTTTACTTGCGTTCCTTCACGAATCATTCCGGCTCCGTCGGCCACAATCTCATCTCCAGCTTTCAGTCCATCCAGCACAATGTATTCTTTCCCATCGTTGACCGGAGCTACTTTTATTAAAGTAGATACCGCTTTTCCGTCTACCACCTTATAAGCCAGAATCTTATCCTGCAACTGTACGGTAGCTCCCTGCGGAATCACAATACATTTCTTATAGACACTTGGAATCAGCACGTTACCCGATGCCCCACTGTGCAGCAAACGGGAAGCATTCGGAAATACCGCACGTACACCTACCGTACCCGTCTCCTTGTCAATCACGCCACTGACAGATTCTATCTTTCCCTTTTCTTCGTACACAGAGCCATCGTTCAACTGAAGCTGAATGGCCGGCATATTTTCTACTGCCTTATCAATCGTACCGTATTGACGTGCCAAGCCAAAGCATGATTTTCAGTCATCGAGAAATAGACATACATGGTGTCATTATCTGACACAGTGGTCAGCGGTTGCGACATATTGGAACTGACCAGTGCTCCTACCCGGTAAGGCAACATGCCAATCACCCCGTTGCTGGGGCTTTTTACTTCCGTATAAGAAAGGTTATTCCGCGCATTTACCTCCTGTGCCTTAGCCTGTGCCAGCTGTGCCTTGGCAGTCAGATACTCATTCTCAGTTGTCTGCAAGTTAAAGCTGGAGACTACCTTCTTGGCGTACAGTTCCTTTGTACTTTTATACGTAAGTTCAGCTGTAGCCAGACTGGCTTTCGCTACTTCCACATTGGCAACTGCCGTTTCCAAAGCCGCCTTATAAGGAACCTGGTCAATCACAAACAAGACTTCTCCCTGTCGTACGACATCTCCTTCGGATACATTCAACTTTTCAATATATCCTGACACTTGCGGATAAATGTCAATGTCCTGCATACCTTCAATAGAGGCAGAATACGAAGTCATGATTTCCTTATCCGTATCTGCTGTAAGCGTTACAAGATTATAGCCTTTCTGAGTGTTTTCTTTGGTTTCCGTCTTACAGGAAGTTATCCCCATCGCACAGCTAACTAGCAACATCAGCCATACGTTTAATTTTCCAATCTTTTTCGTCATATTCGTTTCTTTTTTTGTTCGCGCAAAAGTAGCAAGCAAGGGAAAAAGGAAGGCAACCGATTTTCGCACAGAGATGTTCAATTTTCTCCACCCTTCCGTCAAAATCATGAAATATGGAAAATAAGACATTCTTGAGAGAAAATAAGACATAGCACCTTGACCAAAAATCTTCATCTTTGCAAAAAAGAATTATGGAAGAGATTATTAGACATATTCACATAGAAATGCTTCAGGCACATTGCGATGCCCAAAGCCATATTGACGATTACATGTTTCTGACCGAACGCCTGGAGAATGTGTTCCCGGAAAACCGGAATGTCAAACTGGAAGTTTTTCTGATGCTCTATTGTGAGGAAGGAGAAGTAAAATTGGAACTGAACAACGTGGCCCGACACTTACAGGCCAACGACCTGCTGATTAGCCTGCCCAATACTATTATAGGTCAGGTAATGGCCAGTCCCAACCATAAGGTAAAAGTATTCTGTTTCTCCAACCGCTTTATCCAACGGCTGACCCAGACTCAGAAATATAGCTGGAAGTCGATATGTTACATACAGGAAAACCCCATCAAGCATTTTGGAGAAAACCGGAATGAAAACGTTTCACCAGTACCTGAAACTGATAGAGGACAAGATACAGACTCCACCCGACAAATACCAGAAAGAGATTCTGCTGCACATTGCTTCAGCATTTTATGGCGAGATGGTGGCCGAAACCACCCGCAAGTCTATTGAAAAAGAAAAGCAAGGATATCACACTCCTGTCAAACAACCCGACTTCATCTTCAAGCAATTCATGGAAGCGCTGACAGCCGACAACGGTAAACACCGTACATTGACTTATTATGCCGACTTATTCTGTTACTCGCCGAAGTATCTGTCGCGCATCGTCAAGCAAATCAGCGGGAAAAATGCATTGACATTGATTCATGAGAATGCCATTGAACATATCATTCCGGAGCTGAGACATTCCAACAAAAGTATTAAGGAAATTTCTGTGGATTTTGAATTCCCCAATGTGTCGTTTTTTGCACAATATGTAAAAAAATACTTAGGAATGACACCTACGGAATATCGCAACAGCAGTCAAGAGAAAAAATAGCAAAACAAATATATATCAACCCAAAAGCAACAGCAAATCCACGCTGTTGCTTTTTTATTTCATACGTTATCCTTTTTATAATCAAACAAATACGTACCCTTATTCTCAAAAATTAAAGCATCAAGAAAAAATTGCCTGAACAAAAACGGAAATATTACGTTTAAAGCATGAATAGGCAAAAACATTAACGAGATAAACAAACTAAACTATAAAACGACTAATTAGTTATTTTTTCGACGGAAAAAGTTATAGGGTTGGTTTAATAGATTGTAATCAACGAGAAAACAACAACAAAATGAGAAAACTTACTTTTATTGCATTTTTATGCACTTTGCTATTGGTTTCTTGTAACCAGGAAGAACAATTAGACACATCGTCTACTACAAACAAATCCGGGATTTTATTCAAATTACAAAAGGATGGATATGAGGGAAGTACTTCACGTATCTCTGGAAAGGAAACCTCTCCATACGATGAGTTGCACTATTTCATTGTGGATGAAAACGGTGAAAAGGTCAAAAATATCAAGAGCTATTATGAAGCCTCTACGTCCACAATTTATACCGAAGGACTGCACAAAGGAAATTACCGTCTGCTGGTTTTAGGAATCCAGGGCGATGCCACCAAAGATAAAGCCACCGTTCATACTCCTGAGCGTATACAAGATGAGTGGCTGGCATTTCCGGAAGATTTGCAGAAACCACTGGAGGCTGAATATTTCTATTCGCAAACTCCTTTCTCAGTCATAGAGGTACAGACTGCGACGGAATACAGGAAACGGCTTCAATTACAGATGAAATACCCCAAAAACGGATTGTAAGCCGGGTTGATTTCGATTTCACCTACCATAATCCTTACGTACGCAATGCGGTAACAGATAAAAGTCTGTCATTCGGTGACGTACGGTTTTTATACCACTCTCTCGGGCAGCGGAGAACTGAGCGGTGAAAGCAACGGCACCCTCGACCCGATTTCCTTGAATGAGCAGACTTCCTACCTCTTCATGCCGCTGTGTGGGAATGCGCACCTCAACGGTGAAATCACAATTTCCACTCGCAACTACCGCAAGGAGGAAAGGCGTCAGGTGTATGGATTCGAGCATCAATCACTAAGCAGCAATCACATTCATCACATAGAATCGGTAGTAACTCATCCGGATGACAAGGATATAGTGATGTTCATCACACCTGCGGCATACAATGCAGGCGGACATAAAGCTATCCTGCAGGACGATGAAACAAAAGAAGTGTACACCAATCCGTCACTCCGGAAGTTCAATACTTCACAGCCGCTTCAGGTGTCGGTTACCGAAGAAGGAAAACTGCACGCACGTTTTTACTCTCCCCGTAATCTGAGTAACGTACTGATAAAATGCAGTTGCCGCAAGTAAGCAACGAGTATTTCGACCTGGCCTACTTTGATTCAATTCCGGCATTCTGCGATTTTTATGAAGAGATTCCATTGATAGAACGTTCAGTAATGTGCCGCACGGAATCAGGAAAAGTGATTGAAATAAGCAAGAAAACGGCTGCCGAACTTTCGAATGCTGTACTGAAAATAGAATCGGATGACCCGTTTTGGGCCAAGCTGCAGGATATCAAGCATGGATGGAATATTTACTGGGGCCTGTATGGCGGAGACCCGGAAAGAGAAGACGGTGGTCCGGTAGGTAACTGGATGGGAATACGCCCGGTGCATTGCCGCGAGTCGGTAGCCCTCTTCCTGAACTTCACCTATATGATTGACATGCCGGAACACGAACAGATTCTGCGTGACAATGCCGACCAGCTGTACGATGACAACAAACAGCCCGTAAAGGTGGAAGCGGTATTGCAACAGATGCGGATGGCCAGAACCCTTCAGGTGGGATTGGTCTACCCAGGAAACGGAGTCGTTGGTTTAGGAGGTGGAAGCACATTTGGATGTTACCAGCAAGGATGGTTTGAACACTACTTTAATACCTACTCGTGCAGCATCATGTTCCATGAGCTGGGACACGTAATGGGATACGGACACAACAGTTCGTTTACTTATGGGCCATGGGCAGAAAAATTGATGAACAATTTTTATGTCAATAACATCCAGGATATGCCTATCAACTCCAAAAGCTATTTGAACAGTACGCAAAACCCTCACCGATACAAATAAACAAACGAAATTAAATCTGACGAAAAATGAATATGAAATATATACTTACACTGGCGAGCGCAGGCTTGTTTTTACTAAGTAGCTGTCTGCAGGAAGATTTTCAGCAGTCACCCGACTCAGGCGGAACTTTAACCGTCAACTTTTCCAGGGCTGGAATGACAAATGAAACAGACACAAACACTGATGAGCAAATACATACACTCAATGCCTACCGCTTTGAGAACGGGATACTGAAGGAATCATTCAAATCCTTACAAGTAAACGATGAAGGAATGTGCAAGCTTGACCTTGAGCAGATAAAGGGAAACATCTATTTTCTGGCCAATGGTGAAAGCGTGATTTCAAAGGCTAATCTGACAGACGATGTCACAACTCTGGACGAGTTTCTGAACTTGACCGCCACTTCAGAAGAGATGGCATCAGAATATATGTTAATGAACGGAATGGCCGACTTGAGTTCAGGCAATACATCTTTCTCCGTAGCTTTAAAGCGTGCGGTAGCCCGTATCGACTTGGAGTCTTCATTTCAAGATGCAGAAGTAAACCGCATCGTAATAAAAGAAGTAGCTCTGACAGGTTTAGTACATGAAGCCGGCAACCAAAGCGTACTGGCTAACCTCGAAAAAAACGAGTTGACAAAAGACTTCGGAGAGCATCCGTTTAAAAACGGAAAGGAATCTCTTTACTACCTTCCGGAACAAACATCCAACGGTCATGAGGTGGAAATTATGATGACCGCCAATGGAGGATGGCATAGGTTAAGAACTACCCTTCCGGCGTTGAAACGTAACACGGTGTACACGCTGAGAGTGTATGGAAACGGTGCAAACCTGAACGTGGAAGTACTGACGGATAACTGGGAAAGTGGTGACTCATCCGCATCAGGTCTTACACTCAAAGGACTGGTCGATAAAGAGAATTCACAACTGTCAGAAGGAGTAACCATCAACGAGCGTGGCGACACCGTATTCATTCCTTGCTGGGAAAGCAACTTCCAGCTGACCTTGGCAGCCGAAACAGGAGCCGAAGTCAGCATCTTTGGAGAAGCTGAAGGAGTCACAGTCACTCCAGCCACTCGCTCCAGAGGACTTTCTCCCGTTGCACAAATCAATGTCGCCAGCAGACAGAAAATGCCGGGCAGCAAACATGAATACGTATATCTGGATGTTCATAAAGACCAGGTACAAACCGGTAGAGTAGTACTGGTGTTTACGCCTAATCCGATAGAATTGAGCGGACTTATCCAGTTTGACGAAAATGGAGAATGTGACTTCAACCGATACGTGGACGGAGAACTGGCCCGCTTGATTTTGCCGGAAGGAAAAACCGCCACACTGAGATTCGGAGAAGAAGAAGCACAATGGATGAAACTCACTGATGAAGGTAACAATACCTATCGTCTGTTAGGGGGATGGAAACCCAATGACCCGAAAGCAGACGGAAGAGAGCAGGCCGGCGAATTAATCATTACAGATAAAGACGGCAGCCATTCGGAGACTTATACCATCCGACGCCTCAACTGGGGATTGCCGGTAGTTAATGTCAACGGTACATGGTGGTGCAAGTACAACCTGAGAGGTAACGTGAAGAATTTCAATGACCAGATTCTGATTAATTCAGACCCTGCCAAAGACAGCAGTCTGGCAGACTACCTGACTTCCTGCTCTGACGATGAATTCCTGCACATTCTGGGCGACCAGTATCAGGCCGGAAATCCTGAAGGGTTACAACTTACTCATGATGACTCTTCATTCTATTACGAAGGATACAAAAGCCAGACGAACAACTTCGGGACCCTGTCTCCTACCGTCATGGCACCCGACGGTTACCAGATTCCGGACTTCGATGACTACCGTTTCTTTACAGGAAGCACGAATTTCAATCTGGGTTACTTCAACCCCGGTGCCTTCAACAATGGTTTAGGCCAGCGACTCAACTTTAAGGTCGTAGAACGTAATGCGACTTTCCAGGGATTGCAGTACGGTCCGGTTACCTTCTATGATTTTGAATACGAAGGCAGCCACTGGACAATCTGCGGCTTAGGTCACCAATGGGATGCAACCAGCATATCAAAGATGATGATTTTGCTGGCGACCTATGGAAATGGAGGAAGCACCTGGATGATAGAAGGTTATTCAAACAGTGAAGGCAGAGGAAACTGGTTCAAGTATACAGGCAACAATGCACAGAAAACCCGTACTATCCGATGCATCAAGACACCGGTGGAATACATCTACGAGTAAAAAAACAACAAATATCTAAACAGACAAATAAACCAGTATAATATGTACATCAAAAAATACATACAGTTTTTCGGCATACTTTCTGCCTATTATTTACAACAGCCTGTGGAGGAGAAGATATCCCCAGCGGAGGAGAAGGAGAAGGAGGAGGTACAGGAGACGGAGGAAGCAGCACACCTGTCCGAACTATCACTACTCACATCAATGAGTTCCAGGTGGAAGGAGAAAACTCCTCTCTTCCCGGTGAAGGTGAGATAAAAGAGCTGCAGGCCTGCCTGTTCGAAGACGGTGCGATGACGGAAATCTATACCCAGTTCACTCAGAAAGACGGCCAGTATATGTTTCAGACAGACAAACAGACAGGTCATCTCTACATATTGGCCAACATTGCCGACCAGATCAATGTGCAGGAACTGAAAGCACAAGGCATCACCGAAGATGAATGGCAACAGATTACGTTTGCACATGCTGAAGACTACATACATGCACCGGAATTTTTCTCTGGCATGATTGACTTAGGACAGACTGCTGAGAATGCGCTCCACCTCCACCTGGAAAGAGGTATCGCCCGTTTTGACCTTTCCATCCGGACCACCAGCTCCATCAAGGTGAAAAAGGTCGTGCTCAAGAACATGACGCACCACACTTTCCTGTTTCCGCAAAATCCGGTCACCATACCGACTGATGCGGGTGTAAAAGACCGTTCGATTGAGTTTCCACAATGGCTGGAAACGAATACCCAAGGCATCGCCTACGTGTACGAGCAGTCTGGAGAAGATTTAAAGGCGAGCATGGAAATCGTGAAGAATGGGAAAGAGACTACTTTGGAATCTACCCTTCCATCTACTTTGAAACGAAACGTAGTGTACACATTAGAGATTACTACGGATTCTGCTACGGGAGAAGCCAAACTGAACATCGTTGAATGGAAAAACGGAGGCGACCATACCCTTTTCTTCCGGCATGGGCAACTTAAAAGTAGATACCCAGACGTCTATTCTTCCTGAGAATGTGGTGATAAATGAGGAAAAGACACAGGTAACCATTCCTCATACAGCTACAGAGATGACATTGGCCATCGACTGTGATGATGAACTGGAACTCATTCCAGGGAATATGCCGATAAAGATTGAATCACTGGGAGGTACTCGTCCGGAAACGATAGGAAAGAACCTGTTCCGTATTCAGAAAGAACAATGGAGACCTGGCGTTGCAGGCCAAGAACTGAAGCTCAGATTCCACCGGAAAGGACTGCTTCACAATTATGAGGAAGACGCTCTGACATTAGTCTTATCTGAAAACCCAATTAAAACTGGAAGGGCTCATCCACTTCCATGACGGCTATGAATTTGACTTCGGACGCTACATTGACAATGAATTGGGACTCATCACTCTGCCGGAGTCTAAAAAACTGACGGTGGAATACGAAAGTGGTGAAGGTCACTGGATTAAGCTGGATGAGCAGGATGAAACACCCAACTCATTCCGCATCATAGGAGGCTGGAAACCCAATGACCCAACGGCCAACGGACGCAAGCAGAAAGCTACACTGGTAATCTGCAATACCGACGGTACGGACAGAGAAGAATACACGGTCGTACGCCGCAACTGGGGACTCCCTGTTACCTACCTCAACGGTGTATGGTGGTGCAAATACAATGCCATGGGAGATTCAAAGAATTTCAGCGACCAGATACTTTCTTCTAAACGACCCGGCTGCCAAGGCAGGAAAGACGCTTTTTGATTACCTGCGCGACTGTACTCCTGAAGAGTTCTTCAAACTATGGAAGTGGCAGTATCAGGGAAAAACCACGCAGGGTATGGAAGTGATTGACGACGGTGGAGTGGCTAAACTGAAAGGATACGGTCCATCCAGCGCTCATATCAACAGACTGGATGCCACCGCCATGGCACCCGACGGCTACGAACTTCCTTCCATGGAGAATTTTGAAAGAGTCTTAAACTCAACCAGTGGAACCATCTGGCTGATGTGGGACGGAAGCCATACCACGGCATGGAACGGAGGCTCAAACATTCAGCGTCGCCAAAGAAGAAGAAACGATGTTACCGTAGGAAGCGTAGCGCTGTCTGACCTGATTTACATTCAGATGTACAATAATGCAGAACAGCAATACGAACCACTCGTATGGTACGGTCCCGGAGCACAATGGGATGACAGTGGCATCAAACATGGACACTACAATGCCATGTTATGGGCTACCCACTCGCCCAGCAACGGACAAGGATGGTTTTATAACGGAACAATGGCAGGGCTTTATCCCAACAAGAACGGTGCAGGATCAAACGACACCCGACTTCTTCGCTTTAAGAATCGGACGTAGAATACATCTATGCAATAACAACCCTCAAAACGTCTTTGCGTTTCAAAGTAAACGCAAGGACGTTTTACTTAAACGCAGTGCGTTTGGACCAAACTCTTTTACGTTTTAGTTCAAACGCACTAGCGTTTTTTTATACTCATTGAAGTCCTTAAGGAGAATTTCAATAAATCATTGAATTACAACAAAATACATCCCTATCATAAGCAATATCATCAACAGTTCAGCCCCACGGTTGACACGGATGGCCACACGCATATCCCGACTATCCAACGGACGAGGATTATCTCCGATAAAAGGCTTGTAAACTGTCTCGCCAAAATAATCGTGCGGACCGCCAAAACGGCAGTTCAGGATTCCGGCCAGTGCCGCTTCCGGATAACCGGAATTGGGACTGGCATGCATCCGCCCGTAATGTGCCACGAACTTCAGCAGCGACCAGCGACCGGAAACCAGCACTATCAGCAGGGCAGTCAGTCGGGCGGGAAGGTAATTGGCCACGTCGTCCATACGGGCCGCCCAGCAGCCAAAATCTTTATAACGGGCATTGCGGTAGCCAATCATAGAGTCGAGGGTATTGACCATCTTATACGCCAGCATCCCCGGCACCCCCAACAGAAAATACCAGAAAAGCGGAGCGATGACACCGTCACTCAAATTCTCGGCCAAAGTCTCAAGGGCCGCCGTACGCACCTCCTGGTCAGTCAAGGCAGAAGTATCTCTTCCCACGATGCGGGCCACCTGTTTTCTCCCGGCTTCCAGCGAAGTATCCGCCGCTTCAAACACCATCCGAACCTCATCTATCAGGGTTTTCCCGGCCAGACAATAGAATACGGCCACTACCGAAAGTGCTATCTTTACCCAAGGATGCAGCAGAGCTGCCGCTTCCAGCAGCCCCTTGCTCACCAGAAAGGTTAGCACAACCAGCCCTATTGCGGTCCACGCTCCGTTCCGTCTGCGGTGAGCTCCCTGATTTCCTCTGCGCTCACACCGCGAAATCAGTTTTCCGAATCCTACCACCGGATGGGGCAACCACAGCGGGTCACCTAAAATCTTGTCAAGCAGAAAGCCTCCTGCCAGGGGAATCAATCCCATTACGAGTTCTGTATCCATTCGTGTATGCCTTCAATTAATAGATTGTTTTCTTCTTCCGTCTGTATGGCGATACGGAAATAACGCGCATCCAGTCCTTCGAAATTGGATGCATCGCGAATCAGCAGTCCGTGTCGGGTAGCCAAGAATTCCTTCAGTTGCGCCGCAGTACCCTGCTGAAGGCGTGCTAAAAAATAATGCGTATCCGTAGGCAGTACCTCTACCCCACCCAAAGCTTCCAGCGCATCGGTCACCCGTCTCCGTTCCGTCAGCAAAGCCTGTATGTCCATGCGATATTCCCCCGGATGCTGCAACAGGTAATGTCCGGCTTCTACGGCCAAGGCATTGACCGACCAGGGCATACGGCAGGCACGTATCCGGGAAAGAAGTTCCCTGCTGCCCGTCACCGCTCCCAGACGCAACCCCGGCACGGCATAGCATTTGGTCATGGAATGCAGAAGCAATACGTTAGGCTGTTTCACCGTCTCGGCTACGGACAGCACCTTTTTCTCCGTAAACAGCGCATACGACTGGTCAATGACAAACAGCTTTCGGGGATATGTGGCTATCAGTCGGCGAAGCGTGGCGGCATCCCATGTCTGCCCCGTGGGGTTATTCGGATTACACAGCCAGAAAATCCCCTCATTGCCCGTCAGTTTCTCCAGACTGGAAATACCTTCCACCCGATGTCCGTGCAAGCGGCAGGCATCGGCATATTCACTAAAGGTCGGTATCCATACAGCAGAATGACTTCCGCAAAAAGCCTGGGCAATGAGGTAGATGGCTTCCGTGGCTCCATTCGTCACACAGACTCCTCCGGACTGACACCATGCAACCGGGCCAGCTCAGCAGCCAGTGCATAGGGCTCCGGTTCCGGATAGGAACGGATGCACGGCAGGCATCCGGCCAGGTAGCGGTTCAACCCATCATGGTTCACCCGGTGGTACACATTCGAACTGAAATTGGCATGAATGGCCGTATAGCGATAGGCATCGTCTCCGTGTCCGTTAATCATTTTGAGTCAGTATTTGGTAAAGCAGTGGCATGTTCAGGTGCTTCCGCACATGGTCGGCCAGCTTGTTGTATTGTTCCTCCTTGAAAGCGGCATAATCCAACTGAGGCTGGTCCAGCTTTTCGGCATACGGAGCCAGCAGCCACTCTACACTTCCGGATTATCCAGTATGCCGTGAATGTAGGAACCGGCACATTTCCGGTCTGCCACACAGCCATCCGTTTCTCCGTTCTCCAGACGCACCAGCGGAGTCAAAGTCTCTCCTTCCACCGCCGAAGTGCGCCCCATGTGGATTTCGTATCCCGTGCAGGTCGGTTCTTCGGAAGACAGAAAAGCAAAACGTACCTGACGTGTCACCTTCTCTCCTTCGATGGCCGTTTCTGTAGGCAGAAGTCCCAGTCCGGGCATCTGGCTGATGCTTCCTTCCACTCCGTCGGGGTCGGCAATACGCTGCCCCATCATCTGGTATCCGCCACAAATTCCCATCACGGTAGCCCCGTTGCGGCGTGCCTGAAGAATGGCTTGTGCCACTCCGTTACGGCGTAGTTCATACAAATCATCAATGGTGCTCTTGCTGCCGGGTAGTAGGATGATGTCGGCCTTCATCAGGTCGTCCACGTTGTTCGTATAGTATAAGTTTACCCGTTCGTCATGCTCCAGCATATTGAAATCGGTGAAGTTCGAGAGATGACGAAGCAGCACCACCGCCACATTGACCTTCCCCTGCACCGCTTTCCGCTGTTTCAAAGAAAGCTCCACCGAATCTTCTTCCTCAATGTAAATATCGTGGTAATACGGTATCACACCCAGCACTGGAATGCCGCAGATTTCTTCCATCATCTTCACACCCGACTCAAACAAGCGAAGGTCGCCACGAAACTTATTGACAATGATTCCCTTGATGCGCTTGCGGTCTTCCGGCGTCTGCAGGGCCACCGAACCGTAGGCACTGGCGAACACACCTCCCCGGTCGATGTCGGCTACTAGAATCACATCCGCATGGGCATGACGCGCCATGGGCAGATTCACCAGGTCCGTATCCTTCAGGTTGATTTCCGAGATACTGCCCGCTCCTTCCATCACCACCGGATTGTAACGGGCTGACAGACGGTCGAATGCCTGATTCACTTCCCGATGCAACTCCTCACGTCCTTCTGTCCGGAAATAGGCATACGCACTTCGGTTGCCTATAGGCTTGCCGTTCAGTACCACTTGTGAGGTATGGTCGGAAGTCGGTTTCAGCAGCAAAGGATTCATATCCGTATGGCAGGGTACTCCTGCCGCCTCAGCCTGCACCGCCTGTGCCCGACCGATTTCCAATCCTTCAGGAGTGGCATACGAGTTGAGTGCCATATTCTGTGCCTTGAAAGCGCCGGATGGTACCCGTCCTGCAAAAAGATACGGCATAGCGCCGCAGCCAGCACACTCTTACCTACGTCACTGCCCGTTCCAGCCAGCATGAGCGGATGCAAACGCGGAAGCGGCAAGTCGATTTCCACCATCCCTCCGTAAGGAGGCAAAGCTTTCATGGCATCTTCCAGTTTCACCTTACCGGCATAGACCTGTGCAGCTACCAGCACACCTCCATGAGCAAACACCAGTGCCGGACTGAAGTACGGTCCAGGTGGTCAAGGAAGTCGGACACACGGGCCAGCACGTCCATGAACGACTCGCCTCCGGTAGTCCGTACCCGCAGGTAATCGTCATACCATTCCTGAATGCGCGGGTCGGTTATTTCCTCGAAACGCTGCATCTCCCACTCACCCATGTTCATTTCTTTCAGCCGCTCATCACGTTCCGCTTCGGGAAAGCCGCAATAGGCTGCCAAGTGTGTACAGCGGGACAAAGGACTGGTATAGATACGTGAAAAACGCATTCCCGTATCCTGAAGGGCCTTTTTACATGCCTCTGCCTCTTCCTGGAATGAAGCACGCAGGGGTACGTCGGTCTGCCCGTAGCACGTCCCGGGTGCCACATCCACCGAAGTATGTCGAACTAAATATACTTTCATTTTCTTTTATCTAACCATATTAAAAATTATATGCCATTACTACTGCTCCCATCCAGCACGCCAGTTCACACAAAAGGAAAAGTGCACCACAACAGTCGCCGGTGTATCCTCCTAAACGTCGCTTGAGCAGCCAGCCCAATCCAATGAAAAGTACACATGGAAAGCACAGCATTCCCCAGTAAGAAAGAGGTAAAAGCAGCAAGGGCAACAATCCGCCTGCAATATTGGCTATCCACTCCGAAAGGCTCATGCGGGTATAGACCACCTTAGCCTTGCTTTCTTCTTCTTTTCGGGCGTACGGAAGGAACAAGAGCATGAAACTGCATACAAACTTGCAGAAAGGGTCGGCCACGCACAGCACCCAGGGAATAACAGGCGCAGGCAAGGATACCAAAAGCGAGAACGAGAGCAGGTAATACAATATCAATCCCAGCACACCGTAACTCCCGATATGGGAATCTTTCATGATGCGGAGAATGCCTTCCCCGGTCGCGCCGCCCCAAACTCCCGTCGAAAAATCGGCCAAGACCGTCTCATGCAAAGCCCCCGTCAGGAAAAGACGGGCACACAAGGCCAGCAGTACCGCTACCGGCAGAGGAAACCAGGTGGAGAAAACCCAGAAAGACAGGGCCATCACTCCCCCCGTGAGCCATCCGCAAAGGCTCCAGTAACTCACCACGTGCCGAAAGCATTCGGACGGCACCGTACAAATCCGCCAGAAAGGCAGACGGGTGAAAAACATCAGAGCAGCCAGTAAATTATTCATGAGGTCAGAAGTATTTGGTAATGGATGCATGGGCAAAGTTATCCCATCTCATTCAGCATCCGCACAGCTGAATCGAGGATAGGAAAGGCACAGACAGAGCCGCTTCCCTCACCCAGACGCAATGACAGATTCAACAACGGACGGGCGTGCAGGTAGTCCAGCAACAGTTTGTGTCCGCTTTCATCTCCCTGATGTCCGAACACAGCATACGAAAGTACGTCGGGACACAACGCGAAGCAGCCAGTATGCAGTTGGTCATGATAAAGCCGTCCACAAGAATGACCATGCGCAACTCTGCCGCACGCAACATGCCACCTACTGCCATCATCATCTCAAGTCCTCCGAAACGACACAGGATTTCTTCCACCGTATGCTCGCCCGAGAAATGTTGAAGAGCCTGCTGAAGCACCCGGAACTTATGGGTCATGGCTTCTCCATACAGTCCGCTGCCGGCTCCCACGCATTGTTCCAGCGGAATACCTGTCAGGCAACTCATCCACAAGGAAGAAGCGGAAGTGTTTCCTACTCCCATTTCGCCGAAACTCACCACGTTACAACCTGCGGCATGAATACGGTCTACGCATTGCGCTCCACGCTCCAGACACAGATTCATTTCCTCGGGTGTCATGGCATCTTCGTGAAGGAAATTACGTGTGCCGCGACGGACTTTCATATCAATGATGCCTTTTTCGTAGGGCAAGTCGTAATCCACACCTGCATCGATAATTTCCAGGCGGAATCCATGCTGACGGCACAAAAAGTTGATACCGGCTCCTCCGTGCAGGAAATTACTGATTTGCTGCCAGGTAATCTCCTTCGGCGAAGCACTGACCTTTTCTTCCACAATACCATGATCAGCTGCAAAAGCAAGTTATAAGGATTGTTCAACGAAGGCGACAAGGTCTGCTGAATCATACAAACCTGCAGGGCCAATTCCTCCAGACGCCCCAGAGAACCTTTCGGTTTCGTCAGGTTATCAATCTTTTCACGGGCTGCCTGCTCCAGTTCCGAACAGGCAATAGGTGCTATAGTAAACTTACGCATGATTTATCCTTTCACTTTAACCGGAATACCGGAAACCATCAGTACGACCTGATCGGCTTTCGAAGCAATATACTGGTTCATCCATCCTTGCAAATCGGTGAAACGACGCTGTACCTCATTGGGGGAAACGCCTCCCATACCTATCTCGTTCGTGACGAAAATAAAGGTCGCATCCTGAGCGGTAAAACGGTCGAATTCCTGCTTCAAGGCTTCTAAAGCAAGTGACACTTCCGGCTGTTCCACAAAGTAGTTCGTACACCAGAGCGTCACGCAGTCAATGACAGCCACCCGTCCCGTAATGTCATGACGGCTCAGTTCCTTTTCTTCTTCGATGTTCGTCCACTCCGGACCCCGGTTTTGCTGGTGACGTTCTACCCGGCGACGAAATTCCTCGTCCCATATCTTTGCCGTAGCCATATACACCGGCGATGTAGACAACTCATGAGCCAGACGTTCTGCATAACTGCTTTTTCCAGAGCGCTCGCCGCCCGTAATCAGTATTATCTTCTTCATAATCTTCTGCTGTGGTTTTCAGCTTCCGTTAGTATATAAATAAAAACTGTCTCAAGGCAAATGTGCACTCCGTAGCCGGAACGATGCATCCGTTTACCTTGAGACAGTTTCCTGTTCCAAATTGTACATCAAGCTGTACGACTCTTCTGCTTTATTCGGCTGCTTTTTCTGTTTCTACGAAATCAGTTTCTCCGTTTGACACCAGCAAGTTGTACCACTGAATCAATTTCTTAATGTCACTGGTATGTACACGGTCACGGTCGTAGTTAGGCAATACCTCAGCCATAAATGCGTGCAATTCTTCTGCAGAAGCTTTCTTGTAATCCAAAGAAGTCACGTTACCGTTTTCTTTCTTCTTTACAGATTCCAGCACTTCGCCCAAAGCTACTTCTTCTGCATCAGTATACATGGCAATATCGCCCAGTGAGATTACCTTGTCACTGGCATAGACCGGAACTCTTTTCTTATCTGCACTGACTGTTTCCACAATCAGCATATTCTTTGCCTGAGAAATCAGTTTGTACAAACCAGGTTTCCAGAAATCGCTAAAATAGTCTTCAACATATTATCTCTAATGATTAATTTAATTACGAGTGACAAAAATACAACGCACGAATGACATACACAAACTATCGGCCCGTTTTTCTGTGAGCAAGCCACTCTTCCAACGCCGCAATCTGCGTATCCAACTGTAATTTTTCGTCGTTGAAAATGACATAGTCTGCCCGACGCTTCTTTTCTTCGTCATCCATCTGTGCAGAAATACGTGCCCTTATCTGTGCTTCCGTAGCGGCATCCCGCTGCATAGCCCGCGTATACGCAACTCCAAGGGAGCATACACCATCACGACATAGTCCACGGCTGTGTGAAAGCCCGACTCAAACAGGATGGCGCTCTCCATAGCTACCACCTCCGTTCCGGATGCGGCCTGACGGTCTGCCCACTGTTGGAAGTCTTCATACACACAAGGATGGATGATGCGGTTAACGCGTCCGGCATTCTCTGTCGAGGCAAACAAGTAACTTGCCAGCACGGGCTTGTTCAATGAGCCGTCTGCCTTATACACGTCCTCTCCTAACAAAACCAGTAACCCCTCACGTATTCGTGGATGAGAAAGCGTCAGTTTCTTGGCTTCCGTATCCGTATCGTATACAGGAATGCCTGCTTCTTCCAGCAAATGCGACACATAGGATTTACCACTCCCGATACCTCCTGTGATTCCAATCTTGATCATTCTGATTCTTTTTCTTTAGAGGGTTCGCTTACGGTCTGCTGTTCAATCAAGTAATCTACAGAGGAAGGAGTCACACGCACGTGACTTACTACATCCGGATAGCGTTTTACGGTAAGAGGCAGTTTTTCTGATTTATTCGCCACCACATCAGCGTAAGAAACACCGACCAGAAAATCTTTCTCCGTCACAGACTTAAAGTTCTTCAGTCCCACCTGCACAGTTATCTGCACCTTCGACGGGAAAGTCCGCAAACCTTTCCTTTCGGGAAACCGATTCCCACCACTGGCACTTCCAGCGTCTTCTCTGAATACATATCCACACAAGCCACCACATCTACGGATGATGGCACAAACTTCACGCCATGAAGCTTTTGCAGGTTGATATGTTTCTTCAGCGTATCCGTTACGTTAGTCCAATGGAAGGGCTGTGTGTACGCTGTCAGAATGGTATTCAGCACACCCTGAGGGGCATAGACAACTACAGAATCAGGTATTACCCGAATATCCGACACATAATATTGTCTGCCAGCCGATACTTCTCCACCCACTGCTACCGGCACTTTCTTGGGTATTCCCCTTGAATAGATATAATCCAGTGTGTCCGGACGTACGGCAAGCAGTTGCGTAGAGTTATTCAGCTGGGCACTGATTTTTTTCAATATCTCAGTCTGAGGAATGCGGACATAAGAACCTTTATCCTGATAATCCTCAAAGTTAAAAGTCAGCGGAAAGAAAGTACGTCCCAGCATGTAGTTCAGCAGTACCGTACCTCTGTCTTCTACCTTCACCCGAATCTCATCAGGCAGTTCAGACGTCATGACCACCTCTTTCGGCACATTCTTCAGTCTGACCGGAATCTTAAACTCGGTCTGATACGTGTCGTTCATGGTCTGCAAGAACCAGAAACAAAGCGACACGAACACGAAAAACAGAAAAATCAGAAACTCTCTGCTCTTGGCACTGAGCAGAAAGTTCCTGATTTTTCGTACAAGTATCAAGTAATATCTCTTTATGTTCTTTCGATCGAACATAGTCATTCATATTTATTTCGCAGGCTGAGCCTGTGCATCTGCATAAATTGAGTTCTTATCTACCTTGATTTTTACACCGGCAGCAACTTCAACTACAACAGTATTATCTTCTACTTCCTTGATTTTTCCATAAATTCCACCCGCAGTTACTACAGACTGTCCTACTTCCAAATTCTTGCGGAACTTGGCAATTTCTTTCTGCTTCTTGTTCTGGGGACGAATCATAAAAAAGTACATAATGGCAAAAATAGCCACCATCATAATAAGGAAAGAGTAATCTGCTCCTCCCTGTGCCTGCAATACTACAGCTAACAAATTCATACGTTTTTCGGTTTAGATTAATAATAGCTGGACAAATATATTAGTTTTTTGGTCAGCTTGTTTCCTTTTCAATTGATTAACAATACCGTCCAAAGTACCATTGATGAAACCGCCACTCTTCGGAGTGCTATACAGCTTGGCAATTTCCACGTATTCATTCAACGATACATTTACCGGAATGTTAGGGAAACTCAGAATCTCAGCCAATGCAATCTGCATGATGATGACATCCATCACAGCTACTCGGCTCAAATCCCAGTTCTTTGAATTCTCACTGATTAAATGACGGTAATAATCTGCATTCAGGATAGAACGACGGAACAAGCGGCGAGCAAAGTCCTGATCTTCTTCATCCTTAAATTCAGGAAGAAGTTCCTGCTTTTCACCGTTCTCAGGATTGAAGCGCTTGATAGTCTTCAACACAAAAGTATCCACGATTTCCTTATCGTCATTCCAATACAAACTCTGGTCTTCCAGAACTTCATCAAGAGCTGTATTGTTGAAAATAATTTTCTTGTACAGTTTTCTCCACAATTCACGATCCTCTTCGTATGAAGAAGTTTCGCTGGCCATATACTCCTTATATATATCACTCTGCATGATTTGTTCACACAGGTTTTAATGAAATCGCCTTCATTTTCCCAGGTTTTCTTCTGAGAAGAAGCAAAAAGCATTCAACTGTTTGTTGATTTCCAACTGCGCAATGAAGCGATTTTCTACAATTTCATGTTGGGAGACAAATCTTCTTTGGTAGGAACCAACTTGTTTTTTGCTGCATCCAACCGCTTGTTGCATACTTGGTTACCTCTACCATCAAAAGCAAAAGATAGTTGTACAGATCATACGCTTTAGATAAACTGAAGAACAACTCCTTTTCTGCAGTATCCAAATTTTTACCTCCGTTCTGATAATACGCATAAATTATCTGAACTATCTTCAGACGAATAAGAACTCTGTTAATCATAATATATAAACAAACTATATTTTAGGTGGGCAAAAGTAAGCATTTTTCCTTTATTACACACCATAAAGCATTATATTTTTCTTTTTTCATTAGATAGACATTTTTTCCTCATTCTCTTTGG
>ENA-OPYV01000072-OPYV01000072.1-human-gut-metagenome-genome-assembly--contig:-NODE-72-length-30414-cov-2.599069_pt1 | contig 30414 bp, 28 predicted proteins | sample MGYA00242474_ERZ504485 | MGnify/ENA primary metagenome ERZ504485 (study PRJEB26092, sample SAMD00036263) | human gut metagenome | host: Homo sapiens | study: EMG produced TPA metagenomics assembly of...
CACACGTACGTTCCCATGAAAAGTATATATATTTTAGACGATCATCCCATCATTACCGAAGGGATTGCACAATTGCTGGCAAACAACCAGCAATACCAAATAACTACCGGGCATCATTATTCTGAATTATATAATTACCTGAACGATCATACTCCTGACCTGCTAATTATAGATTATGAGATTCAGGATAAAACAGCCTTGGATGTCATAACCTACCTGCAAAAGAAAGGTGTGAATATTCCTCAACTCATCTATACCATGCATACGGAGTTCTGGATTATCAAACTGCTGATCAAAGCGGAAGTAGCAGGTATCGTGACCAAAAATGATAAAATAGAAGAAATAGAAAAGGCCATACACAACATCTTGCACGAGGGAAATAAATATTATTCGCCTACTGCGCTGAATGTCGTACTGTCTATCATGGGCGACCATTCTACGGAAAAGTCCATTACTTATACACCAAGCCCGCGTGAAACGAAATCATTCAGATGCTGTCATGTGGCCTTACTTCCGATGAGATTGCCCACAAACTTAATCTCAGCAAAAATACTATTGATACGATGAGAAAGAACATCTTACTGAAAAGTGGGGCTACCAACGTATCACATCTTATGCGAATTGCTTTTTAAAAGGTTGGATTACAGAATGAAAAAGATTCTTTTTTCCTATTTCTCAGTCTGAGTGCGTTCCTGAATGCCAATGAAAAAAATAACAAACTGGCTGATTTGCTGGCATTCATTCGGCAATAACGGTGAGTATGCACAGATGGATTCAGTGTACAATCTTATTATTCACGAAGACCATTACAAGCAGGATAAGCTCTATGCGCTGAATATTACCCTGGACTATGCCCGATTTCTCAACCAGAAGGGAGACAGTGAGAGGGCAAATACGCTACTGACCCAAATCCGGGACAACGCAATGGCACTGGAAAAATTTCCAGAAAACACCATAGCACACCAGCTCCAGGAAATTGCGGCAATTGCTACGTATGAAATAGCCTACGGACAATGGCAGAACAACCAGTTGCCGGCTGCAAGAGAAACAGCAGAAGAAGCAATTAATCAACTGGAACAGGTAAAAGATTCTGTGAACTTAGCAGAGGCCTACAATCTTTCAGGAGTCATACACCGCAGATTGTTCATGCTCGACAATGCCATCTCACTTTATCAGAAGGCGCTTGCCATTACTGAAGACTTGCAGAATTACAACCTGGCAGCCATTATCGTATCCAACATTTCCATTCTGTACAATGAAACGGGCAAGAACAATGAAGCCATACAGATTTCTCGTAAAATGTTTACTTATCCACAAACCGACACACTTACCATCGACTATCGCATCGGGGAAGTAAACAGACTATGTAACCATGCCATTTTGTTAGCTAACAACCAGCAACCTGTCCAGGCAATGGATACGCTAAAACTGGCCATCCAGAAACTTCGTCCGGAAATGCCCGACGGCCTCAAGCTATTGGCTTACACACAATATGCCAGAGTATCGAGGGATGCAGGAAAGCCCCGGCAGGCGTTGCAATACTACCAGAAAGCCATGAGCTATAAAAACACGACACACAATAAGGCTAATATTGCGAATTTAGAGTACTTATATGGTTACATGTTATTCCATGATACGGACTCCTTGCTTCAGGCACGTAACTACGTTATGAAAGCAGCCGACTTTGCCCGAAAGAATCCTTCCCGGCCTGCTGCCCAAAATCCTGCTTACACTGGCCGAAATAGAAGGCAGAAGGAACAACGGACAATTAGCTTATCAGCTCATGCTGGAGGCATATCAGGCCAATGAGAAACTAAACGATCAATATTATCAGAACCGTCTGTCCGGATTTGAGGCTGAACTGGACCTGAAGGAAAAAGACTTGCAGATTGCCGGACTCAACGGAAAACGTGCCGAGGAAAAAGCTGCTTACCTGATACGCACTTACACCATCGGAGGCATACTTATCTTGGCCCTGCTGCTGCTCATTATTCTGGTCATAAGCATGCATAAACGAAAGATTGCATTCAACCTGAAGCAACTGAAACTGGAAAAAGAAATCAAGGAGAAGGAGATGCAAAGACAACTCTTGCTTACCGACATGCACAAGAAAATGACCGAACGATACATCTGTGGACTGGAAGACAGCCACAATCGTATTTCCAAGGAACTGCACGACGGGGTATGCAATGATCTGTTGTCTGTAGAAATGGAGATGAAACAGTCGGACAACTCAGCTATAACGACTCAACTCAAACAAATCAGGGAAAATCTGCGCAACCTTTCGCATCAGCTGGCAACTCCTGCCCTCAGCAACTTTAGCCTGTACCAGGTACTCACACTTTACACGGATAAGCTGAAATCGCTGAAAACACCTCATATCCAGTGCTACATAGAAGAAAGCATTCAGCAGATAGACATTCCAGCCGACCAAACTCAGGAAGTGTACCGCATTCTTCAGGAAATCATATCCAACATGCTGAAACACGCCAATGCCCAACAGGCTTACATCACTGCCAGCTATGAGAATGGGCAGGTAAATCTCATCGTTGAAGACAACGGAAAAGGTTTCTCCGCCGATAAGCTTTCCAATGATTTCCTTCAAGCAGGACTGGGACTGAGAAGCGTCAAGGAACGTTGTGAAAAGCTGCAAGGCGGTTGCGACATCACCTCGAAAGAAGGACAAGGAACGGTAATACATTTCTGGTTTCCGGCATAACGGACGTCACTATACACAAAAAAAGAATCCGCATTGCAACTTCCCCGATATTGCAATACGGATTCTTCAGCGCGATGACAAAATGAAGTTTTTTATTCCCCGTTACATTCTTCAAAAGTCACGCTTACATAAGTCCCCGACCCCATTCGCATTATGAGTAACATTCCTTGACGAATACAAGGACTTAGCAGTTCTTCATAGCCTTAATTTCCTATTATTCTGTCTTCAAAACTTATTTTTAACAAAAATACACGATAATATTAAAAATATATTCCCATAAATAACCGATTTCATACTCCATATTTATTGGGTATAAATAGGGACATTCAGTAAATAGCTATAAAATTAGCCAACTAATTCATACACAAAGTATTGCGAATTAGTTGCTTTTTGTATCTTTAGGTATTCCCCCGAAAATAAGGTTTGGCAGCCAAAACGGGGGAAATATTCCAACAAAGATATGGCTAAGATACAAAATATTTCAGAAATTCACCCTACTTTGGGCTTTACAGAATTTGATGTTCAGGAAAAATATCGCAAGAGTTTTAATGAGAGTGAACTTGGCAGGCTTCACTCGGTGTTTCCGTTTGAACGTATGGCAAAAGCCATAGGCCTGTGTGAACAGCGTCTTGGACGCAGGAATATTTTCTGTCCTTCGGCAAAGATTGCTCTTATGGTCCTGAAAGCCTACACCGGATTCTCCGACAGACAACTGGTGGAGCATCTGAATGGCAACATACACTATCAGATGTTCTGCGAAATCATGATAGACCCGTCCTTCCCCATAACCAACTACAAGATAATCAGTGCTATCCGTAATGAGATGGCATCCCGTCTTGACATTGATTCCCTCCAGGAAGTACTGTCCTCACACTGGAAACCTTATCTTGAGAACCTTCACGTGTGCATGACCGATGCCACGTGCTATGAAAGCCACATGCGTTTCCCCACGGATATGAAACTTCTCTGGGAAAGTCTCGAAGGCTCTACAGGCATATCTGCAAGCATTGCGGGGAACTTGGCATAAGCGTCCGCGTAACAAATACAAGGATGTGGCGGAATCCTATCTTTCCTATTGCAAGAAAAGAAAAAGGAAGGCTTCAAGAACACGGATGCTCAAGCGTCGTATGATCAGGCTTCTTGAAAAACTAATCAGTCAAAGAGACGGGATTCACTGCCGGTACGGTACTTCACTCCGCTATACACAGGATTACCGAAAGCGGCTTTCCATCATCAGAAAGATTCTTGTACAGGAAAAGGAAATGTTTGAAGGGAAGAAAGTTAGTGACCGTATCGTCAGCATTGACCGTCATTATGTACGTCCAATAGTAAGAGGAAAGGAAACAAAATCCGTTGAATTCGGTGCAAAGGTTAACAACATACAGATAGACGGTATATCGTTCATCGAACACCTCTCGTTCAAGGCTTTTTAACGAAGGTATACGCCTGAAGGACTGCATCCGCATGCAGCAGAAGCTCATGAATGTGAGGGTAAGATGCGTGGCTGCCGATTCCATATATGCCAATAATGCCAACAGAAAGTTCTGCACGAAATATGGGATATCCACTTCCTTCGTACGCAAGGGAAGGGCAGCCAAAGATGAATCCTTGAGAAAAATGCTCAGAAGTGAACTCTCCAAAGAAAGGGCCACCCGGCTTGAAGGAAGCTTCGGCACTCAAAAGCAGCATTACTCGCTCTCCAGAGTAAAGGCACGGAACAGGAAGACGGAAATCCTGTGGATTTTCTTCGGAATACATACGGCAAATGCCGTACTGATGATAGACAAGGTCACGAGCAGAACAGCTAAAGCGGCATGACATGAATTTACAGACAGGAGCAGAAGAGGTCATCAGACTTCTTCCGAAACGTCATGTCCAACAGATAGGATTATGTGAAAAAACACAGAAAAAGAGCAATAATAATGGCATATAAAGTGATTATACTCTATCGACTTTATATGCCATTCTTATTTTTTAGGGACATTTACTGAATATCCCTACTTATTCATACACAAAGCGGTATTCATCATTGTAATAAGATGTAGACTCTGAAACATGATTTCCATGTTCATCCTCCTGGTATGAATACAAAGTACACTTGCCAGTAATTACATCCAGATAATTATCTTCCGTAAAGCTATATGCAAAAGGAGCCCATGTATCTTCATGTATCACTTCCGGTTCTCCCGGTTCCGGCATACGATATCCCCAGTCCACAACATCTTTCGTTACCAGATTCTTACTACCTTTACCCATCATACGCAACATATAAAGCATGGACACCATGTCATCATATTCATAAGTATGACTGCCGAACAACGGACGAACCACTACATTAAAATCAAAGTAAGGCGTTGCATTCGGATATTCAGTATATGCATAACTCATATAGCTTTCATCCGAAAATTCTCCCTCCGTCGACATCAGGTTGCCATTCTGCCAGTTCAATTGCAGAATAGACCTATCCGAAGCACGTCCCATCCTGCCAGAAGATACTCCCGGATCGATTGACACATTTCCATCTTCCTCATCCCCATCTTCATGGTCACCTGGATAATAGTCATAATCTTCTTGTATCTGCTGAAGATAACCGTCGGAATAAATAAACATCCACAATGTATGCTGCTCAGAAGAAGATTCCTTTTTCTTATACAACTGTGATACATAACCCTCTGAGTTCAATGTAATCACATACGATTCATCCGATTCATATCCGGAAAGTGTTTTCCGGTCAATCCACATCTGGTTTTCCTGATAGGTGAACTGATAGATTCTCTCCGTGAAATATCCCTGCGCATCGCCTTGGTAACTAATGGTTTTCAAGGCTGCCAGCTTTCCGTTCTCATTATAAGTGAGTTCCCCAATAGACTTAGTATAGCTGTCCGGATACAAACTGCTTGAATTTGTAATCTCATAACGAACCAGACGCTTTTCTTTCGGGGCAGGAGTTTCCCCTGCTTCTGTAGTAGCTTTCTGCTCTACGGTAATGGTTATCACATCGTTACCACAACGAATTTCGATGGTAGCCTTCCGGTCCTTTCCGGTCAGGTTCTCTATCAATGTCAAGGTTAAGGTATATTCACCAGGACCTCCGCTATAGGCACTCAATTCCAGCCATTCCACTTTTCCCGAAGCAGCCTTGGTTGAAGCTTCTGTCGCAACTTCTGTTACTGTGGCTGTCCAGTCAGACAAAGCTGTAAAACTGATTCCACCCTGATTCGTTACCTCATCGGCATAAACCACCTGAGTAGTTTGTGTACCTTCTTTCAAGGTCAGATTTGTGGGAGTCTCATCCTTTTCACTACATCCTGAAACTAAGATTACTCCCCACAGACAAACAACTGACAATAAAAAACTTAACTTGTTTTTCATAATTCTCATTTTTGAATGTTTTCTTTTACAAAGAAAAGTTTTTCATTTAAGGTATACATCACCGGAAACCGTGAATTCCTCCCTCGCAAACCACAAATTTGCCTTATCCATTCTTCCAAACTTCAGGACAAATTCTCTGTTTCACACTGTGAAATACAAAAACCACAGTGTAGGATATATATTTCACAGTGTGGGATACAAATTTCACTGTGTGAAACAGAGAATAAACAAGGGCGTTTGAAAGAATATTTCAGGAGAAAAGAAAGAACAGTCCACCTACCCCGTAGATTCTCCATCTTAAGAACAAAAAAGGGGTATATGAACCTTGCAACAGTTCATATACCCCCATTTATAGAGATTGTGAATTATCGTCTGTAGTTTACCACACGTTCACACGGTTTTCAGGAGCTACATACAACGGATCAGACGGTGTGATGTGGAAGGCATCGTACCAAGCCTGAATGTGAGGCAACGCTCCGTTTACACGCCATTTACCCAATGAGTGAGGGTCTGACTTAGTGTACACACGAATCTGTTCGTCGCGGATATTACCAGCCCACAAAGTAGCATAAGCCAGGAAGAAACGCTGTTCCGGAGTGAAACCGTCGACTACGCCAAGCGGAGCATCCTTAGTTGCATTCTGGAAAGCCAGATAAGCTACGTTCAAACCTCCGTGGTCGGCCAGGTTTTCGCCCAGTGTCAGTTCACCGTTAGCCTGCAGGCCCGGCAATACTTCAATCTTGTTGAAGAAATCCACCATTACCTGTGCACGTTCCTTGAAACGGTCAGCATCACCCGGAGCCCACCAGTCGGTCAGGTTTCCGTCTTTGTCGAACTGACGGCCCTGGTCATCGAATCCATGCGTCATTTCGTGACCGATTACTACACCGATGGCACCATAGTTGGCAGCATCGTCAGCTTCCATGTTGAAGAACGGCGGCTGAAGAATAGCAGCAGGGAAACAGATTTCGTTAGTTGACGGATTATAGTAGGCATTGACAGTCTGCGGAGTCATCAGCCATTCATCTTTGTCAACCGGCTTACCAATGCGGCTGTACATATCATTGAATCCCCATTCTGAAGCACGGCATACGTTAGCCCAGTAAGAATCGTTTTTGATTTCCAGTTTAGAATAGTCTTTCCACTTGTCAGGATAACCTACTTTTACATGGAAGGTAGCCAACTTTTCGTGTGCTCTGATCTTAGTGCTGTCGCTCATCCATTCCTGTGCATCAATACGTTCACCCAAGGCAGTCTGCAAGTTCTTCACCAACTTCACCATACGTTCTTTGGCAGCAGCAGGGAAGTATTTTTCCACATACATCTCGCCTACCAGCTCACCCAGCATACCGTTCACTGAGTTTACAGCACGTTTCCAGCGCGGCTGATTTACCTGGCGTCCTGACAAGACCTTGCCATAGAAATCGAAACGGGCAGCTACAAAGTCATCGCTCAGACAAGAAGCTGCTGCATCCAGCAGGTTGTATTCCAGATAAGATACATGTTTAGACAACGGAAGTGTATTCATCAGGCGAGCTACTTCCTGAATCGGCTCTACCTGTTCTACGTTCAGTTCTGCCGGAGCCTGAATACCCAAACCTTTCATATAGGCATCCCAGTCAATTCCGGCAATGGTCTTCTTCAGTTCATCGAAAGACATTTTGTGGTAGTTAGCTTCCGGGTCACGAAGTTCTGTTGCACTGCGTGAAACTTTAGCAATGGCAGTTTCGATTTCCATCACATCAGCCACTTTCTGCTGTGCATCTGCTTCAGAGAAGCCAGCCAGCTGGAACAACTTGCCGATGTAAAGTTTATACTGTTCACGAATATTCTGAGTGATGCTGTCGGTATCCAGATAATATTCCTTTTCACCCAAGTTGATACCACCCTGTCCCATCTGGAAGATGTTGAGTGAGCTGTTCTTAGGGTCAGCATATACATAGCTGTGGAAATAGGTACCGATACCGATATGAGCCATTTCAGTCATCATCGGCACGATTTCACTCTTGTCTTTCATGCCGGCAATCTTGTCGAGCATAGCCTTCACCGGTTCTGCACCCTGCTTGTTCAAGGTTACGCTGTCCATAGCCATGTTATACAAGTCACCGATTTTCTGTGCGGCAGAACCAGCCTGATTATTTTTCTGCGCAGCCAGTCCTTCAATCAGTTCACGCAACTGCTTCTGGCTGTTTTCAAACAGTTCATCAAACGTGCCGTAACGAGAATATTCGGCAGTCAGCGGATGTGCATCGTTCCATCCTCCACATGCGTAACGGAAAAAGTCCGTACCGGCAGACACGGTAGTATCCATGTTTGCCAAATCAATGCCAGAAGTGCTTTTCGCTTCCTTCTGTCCAGCGCAGCTTGTCAGCATAGCAAATGCCAACGTAGCTACGGCTACATAATTCTTCTTGTTCATAAATGCGTTATTTTTAATCAAGTCTCTCTTATTTATTTCATTTCTTCCAGTTCCGACAGCAGCAGTGTCCATTCCTCTTCTGCCTCCGCAATCTGTTTTTTCAGCTGCTGGTGCTGCTCGTACAGCTTCATATCGGAAGCACCTTCAGGAGTAGCCATCTGTTCCTCTAGTTGTGCCACCTGCTCTTCCAGTTTCTCAATCTTTGCCTCGCAGTCGGCCACCTGCTTCTCCAGCTTGCGGATTTTCTTGTTCAGCTCCTTCTGCGCTTCATACGAAAGTTTGCTTTCACTCTCTGCAGGCTCTTCTTTCTTGGGCGAAGCGGTCTGCGGAGATTGAGACAACTGAAGTTCATTCAGATTCTCCATTTTCTTCTTTTGCAGGAAATCGTAGATTCCGCCGATATGTTCCTTCACCAGTCCGCCACCAAATTCGTACACCTTGGTCACCAGTCCGTCAAGGAACTCACGGTCGTGAGATACCACGATGACCGTACCGTCGAACTCTTTCACGGCTTCCTTCAGCACATCCTTCGAACGCATATCGAGGTGGTTGGTCGGCTCGTCCAGAATCAGGAAGTTCACCGGCTCCAGCAGCAACTTAATCATAGCCAGACGACTGCGTTCACCTCCTGAAAGCACCTTTACTTTCTTTTCGGAAGCCTCTCCTCCAAACATGAAGGCACCTAAGATGTCTCTAATCTTCAGACGGATGTCTCCTTTTGCCACACGGTCGATAGTATCAAAGACAGTCACGTTTTCATCGAGCATCTGTGCCTGATTCTGTGCAAAATAGCCAATCTGTACATTGTGTCCGATGGTCAGTTTTCCTTCATAGGGAATCTCGTCCATGATACACTTCACCAGTGTAGACTTACCTTCACCGTTCTTACCCACAAAGGCCACCTTTTCACCCCGATGGATGGTCAGGTTCACATCGTGAAAACACGTGGTCGCCATACGCCTTTTTCACATTCTCACAAATCACCGGATAGTTACCGGAGCGCATGGAAGGAGGGAACTTCAGACGAAGTGTAGAAGTATCTTCTTCGTCAATTTCAATAGGTACGATTTTCTCCAGCTGCTTGATGCGGCTCTGCACCTGTACTGCCTTCGTAGCCTTATAACGGAAACGTTCGATAAAATCTTCCGTGTCTTTTATTTCTTTCTGCTGATTCTCGTAAGCACGCAACTGCTGTTCGCGGCGTTCCTTACGCAGCACGACAAACTCATCGTAAGCTACCTTGTAATCGTATATCCGTCCGCAGGAAATTTCAATGGTACGGTTGGTCACGTTGTTAATGAATGCCCGGTCGTGACTTACCAGTACTACCGCGCCGGAACTCATCTTCAGGAAATTCTCCAGCCACTGGATACTCTCAATGTCCAGGTGGTTGGTCGGCTCGTCGAGCAACAGCACATCAGGACGACGCAACAGCAGTTTCGCTAACTCAATACGCATACGCCATCCCCCGCTGAATTCAGAAGTAGGACGGTCAAAGTCTGTACGGTTGAATCCCAATCCCGTAAGCGTACGTTCTATCTCTGCACGGTAATTGGTTCCTCCCATCATCAGGAAACGTTCGTTCTCATGGGTAAACCGCTCTATCAGCTCATGATAGCTTTCAGAATCATAATCCGTACGGTCGGCCAGTTCCTGGTTCATTTTCTCCAGTTTTTCCTGCATCTCAAAAAATATGCTCAAAGGCCATCTCGGCCTCAGCCATTACCGTACGTGTATCGCTCAGTATCATGACCTGCGGCAAATAACCGATGGTAATGCCTCTTTGTACGGCTACCACTCCCTCTGTAGGCTGCTGCAATCCGGCCAGGATTTTCAGCATAGTCGATTTTCCGGCACCGTTCTTTCCTACCAGTGCAATACGGTCTTTTTTGTTGATAACAAACGATACATCTTCAAACAGCGGAGTAGTTCCGAACTCCACTTTTCAGTCCTTCTATTGAAATCATGCGAATTTATTCTTCTACATTACAAAGTGACGGCAAAGTTACAACTTTCCGAGCACAGCAATGACAGACAAGCTGTTAATTTTTCAAAGCGTCGGACTCTCCCTCCGATTTACGCTGCAAATACAACTGGTAGGAATTGACTACATTATGCCACACACTGTAGAATCCTGCCGCAACGGCCGTCACAGGAGTGAAGAAAGTGTAGCCCATCCAGATGGCAAATACCGTATTTTTCTGCCCCAAGGCCTGTCCGGAGCTGATGGAATCAGCGTAACGACGTCCTATCTTTTTCCCGAAATAGAACTGGCAGGCACAGCAGACCAAAGAAACGCCTCCTAATCCTGCCTGGTACCAGAAAGACACGTCACTGTGTACGATACTCTTCACCGTTACTCCAATAGCCAATGTCAACGCCACAGCCCACAGATAAAAAGAAAGTTCATGATACTGTCCTAACTTGGCATGTACTTTCGGAAGCAAAGCCCGCAGTAAAATGGCTGCCAGGAACGGACAAAGCAATAAGGGGCACACCTTTCCCAAAATCAGCGCAAACGAACTGCCAAAATTCAGTTCCGGATGCGGGTGTACCAACGGAAGTACCAGCGGCACCAAAATGGCAGCCAGCAAATTGACTAAAATGGTATAGGTGGTCAGATGGGCTGCATCTCCTCCTAACTTGCGTGTAACCACCGCAGCTGCTGTAGCCGTAGGACAAATCAGGCAAATCATAGCTCCTTCCACCAATATACGGGCCGAGAAATCCGGAAAAATCACCAGGAGCAATCCCAAAAGCAAGAAACTTGCTCCCTGAATCAGCAGCAAACGCCAATGCCAGGCACACAACTTCAAATCGTGTACATTAATTTTACAGAATGTCAGAAAAAGCATCAGGAAAATCAATACCGGCTGTACAATATCGATGGCATGAGCCACAAAGGGCTTGGTAGGTGCAAGAAAAGGGATATTGACATACACAAAGTACAGAATGACTCCCATTGCCATGGCTATGGGCAATGTCCAATTTTTACAAAAACGTAGAATATTCATTGTTAATTCACTATGGTGAAACAAACCTGCCAGCGCAGAGTGAAAGAAAAAGGATTTGCAACTCCGGCCATCGACAGGCTACGGTTTGCAAATCCTTTGTATGGTCTTATACCTCTCCCCTCTTACAGAAAGAAGCATATCAGATGTATCAATTACTTACAGTTTCCAGTGCAACGAGGTTTGATTTGTTTGAAGAAATCATTACCCTTGTTGTCTACCAGGATGAATGCCGGGAAGTCTTCTACTTCAATCTTCCAGATAGCTTCCATACCCAGTTCCGGATATTCTACACATTCAATGCTCTTGATATTGTTCTGAGCCAAGATGGCAGCCGGACCACCGATAGAGCCCAAATAGAAACCACCGTGTTTCTTGCAGGCATCTGTTACAGCCTGGCTACGGTTACCTTTAGCCAACATAATCATAGAACCACCGTGACTCTGGAACAAGTCTACGTACGGGTCCATACGACCAGCAGTAGTCGGGCCCATAGAACCACAAGCCATACCCTGCGGAGTCTTAGCCGGACCAGCATAATAAATAGGATGATCCTTGATATACTGAGGCAGGTCTTCACCACGATCCAGACGTTCTTTCAGTTTGGCATGTGCGATGTCACGACCTACGATGATAGTACCGTTCAAAGACAGACGAGTAGCTACCGGATATTTATCCAGTTCAGCCAGGATTTCCGGCATCGGACGGTTCAAGTCAATCTTCACTGCATTGCCTTCACCAGCCTGACGCAATTCTTCCGGAATCAGTTCGCCCGGATTTGAATCCAGTTTTTCAATCCAGATACCGTCTTATTGATTTTACAACGGATGTTACGGTCAGCAGAGCAAGATACGCCCAAACCTACCGGACAAGAAGCACCGTGACGCGGCAAACGGATGATACGTACGTCGTGTGCATAATATTTACCACCGAACTGAGCACCCAGACCGATGCGGTGTGCTTCTTCCAATACCTGTTTCTCCAGTTCTACATCGCGGAATGCGCGTCCGTATTCATTACCAGTAGTCGGCAGGTTATCGTAGAAACGAGTAGAAGCCAATTTCACAGTCAACAGGTTCTTTTCAGCTGATGTACCACCAATTACAAATGCAATATGATAAGGAGGACAAGCTGCAGTTCCCAAAGTCTTCATCTTTTCAACCAGGAACGGAACCAGTGTAGCCGGATTCAAGATGGCTTTTGTTTCCTGATACAAGTAAGTCTTGTTAGCAGAACCACCACCCTTTGTTACGCAAAGGAATTCATACTCCATACCCTGAGTAGCTTCGATGTCAATCTGAGCCGGCAAGTTGCAGCGAGTATTCACTTCTTCGTACATAGTAAGCGGAGCGTTCTGAGAGTAACGAAGATTTTCTTCTGTATAAGTCTTGTACACACCCAGAGAAAGCGCTTCTTCATCACAGTAGCCAGTCCAAACCTGCTGTCCTTTTTCACCGTGGATAATTGCTGTACCGGTATCCTGACAGAAAGGAAGTACGCCTTTGGCAGCTACTTCTGCATTACGCAGGAAAGTCAAAGCTACATACTTGTCGTTGTCGCTTGCCTCCGGGTCAGTCAGAATCTTTGCCACCTGTTCGTTGTGAGAGCGGCGCAACATGAAAGAAACATCGCGGAAAGCCGCATTGGCCATCGCAGTCAAACCTTCTTTTTCGATTTTCAGGATGGGTTTTCCTTCAAACTCGCTTACAGACACATAGTCTTTTGTAAGCAAATAGTATTCAGTTGTATCCTTGCCATGTTCAAACATTGGCTGATACTTGAATTCGGGTGTTGCCATAATACATTAAATTAATTGTGAGTTATTAGTGGACACAAAGTTACAAAGTATTATTGAAATTTTTCCTTAATTCCTACAAAAAGTTATCTGTAATTCTTCTTACTCTTCTATTGCACGAATCAGGTCCTTTTGCAGTACATCTACCCGGGGAATCCCACATAACGTCCCTGCAATTTTCCGTCATGACTGATAATCAGATAAGCCGGAATTCCAGTTACTCCATAAGAGGTGCACAAGTACTTCCATTGTGAGTCAGTAAGCCGATAGTGTACTCCCGTCATCTTGGACAGATTTGATTTCCAGATATTTTCGGGGGAAGAAGGTCCCGTCAGATAAATATATACGATGTCTTTTGATGACAGATTTTTCTTCAACGGTACCATAGACTGCATACTTTTTTTTTACAAGGACCGCACCACGTAGCCCAGAAGTCTATCAAGATGGCACGCCCTTTATGAGGAGCAATAATCTTAGGAAGAATATCCGCTCCTTCTACCTGCGCATCCAGCGAAGCAATCACCGCTTCTTTCACCGACTCCATCCGTTCGGCATTCTGCTGAAGTGCTTCTGCCACAGCTTCCACATACATACGAATTTCCGGAAAATTCACCGTTTTCAGCACTTTCCGGTCATCAGAAGACAAAGAAGAGGAAGCAGTAATCCGGGTACAGATGGGCATCACCTGCTCATAGTCAGATTGTAACCTGGAAGCGACCTCCGGACTCTCCATCAAACCTTTTTCTACAGCACGATAGGCATTCAGTGCAGCAGAAGAAGGGGAACTGGCCAGCTCCCGGTTAATAGTCTCAGCTGCTCCGTCAAACCAGGCCTCTGTTTTTTCTCGTAACGTTTACCCAGCAAACGGGAAGCAGACATGCTCAGGCGAGGAAGATTGATATACACCGTCACCTCTTCGTCGGGCACAAGAAACAGTTTCAAAACCGCTTCGTTCAACCGCAATGCCGTCAAAGTTGGTTGCAACAACTCTGCTTCCAGATGAAACGAGCCATCCTGACGGACTTTAATGCTTTGCTTCCACTCCTTAGGGAAAAGACCGTCTTCATATTCCAATTCCGTGAACAATGACATTCTAGGATCATATCCTAAAATATAACCGTTTACTACAGCCTTTCCTACTGCCAATCCCGGCTCTGGAATTTCATTGCTCCGTTCCGGCTTATCTGTAGTAAGGTAATTAGGCACATACACATAAGGTTCTTCCCTACTCAACTGGATGCCAAAGATGTTCCATCCCATCTCCGGCTCGATAAAATCTACTTCATGCACATCCGAAGGAACCGGCGAAAAAGAAAGAGTTACTTCCAAAGTCCCATTCTCGTCGATTACTTCCGGCTCAGTCACTCCATCAATGGAAATACGTTCCGCCTCACGAAGCTGTGCCATTCCTCCATCGGCCCATTTCAATGCCGCTTTCGAGGAAATGACAACCGGAGTTCCCGGCTTACCATACATCACTGCATCGACCTGAGTCTGTTCACTGGTTTGGATAATCCGTTTGAATTCTATCTCCGCCGTATTCGACAAGACGAAACCCGGAGATTCCATCACCTTTCTTCTATTGGCCTGCATCTGCAAAGCCATGAAGCAAACGCAAAGCAAACATATATATCTGCATATTCTTTCCATACGCAGTACCTCCCATTTTACAATAAATTCTTTACACGTTCTATCAGTTCGTTTCCAAGCTCCGTTTTTACCTTTATATGTTCCAGTACCGCTGTCACAAACGGATTGCTTTCGAACACACCACGCACTTCTTCAAAGTCACGCATCTTTTCCTCACTGCTTCCATCTGCCCCGAATCCGGTCATGGAAGTCAACGAAAATTCCTTCTTGGCATCTTCGTACACCATTTTATCCAGTCCCACTACAGCTTCCTGCCACTGGCGTACGATAGCTGCGATGTCTGCCGCTGTAATCATATCAGCCTGCAAGCCATAGAATTCAAGCATTTTTTCATACGCCCACGTCCATTCATACGTATAATAATTGGCGTGCATCTCTGCAAAACGGTCGTGTATCTCATCCACACTGTTCAAACGGTCGCACTCAATATCCTCCATCAGGCGTTCTATCTCACTCTTCGGGGCAATCAGTCCGGAAATATCCACCCATTCTCCTGTTCCAATCGGCGTATCCGGAAGCAGACGAGCACGAATTTCTTCATCTGAAGCAAAATGAATGGCTTCCAGACGCTTGATGACAGAGTTTCCCAGAAATTTTATGGATAGCAGTCTCATAAAAACTTTGATTCCCCTTATTCAGTGCCGAATTTTTTGATTTTCGCACTTTGATAAGAGTAAATCTCGGAAGTTTCCCCCGACACACGAGCCAGTTCCTTCAAAATCTGTCGGCCAGTCATCATCTTCTGAATAGTGTACGGACTCAACAAGTTATAATTAATCTGGTCCAAACGGTTCGGGTCTTTCCGCTGGTCACGTTTAGGCCACTTCTGCGCATCACGAATTGTACCTACACTCCGCAAATTGACACCCGGCACCAGATAAGTTGTATTCTTTTCCTCTATCAAATAAGAAAAAGGCAGATTCGAAGTATCCGGATGAGTGACATGACGTCCCATCACCAGTGAGAAGGCACCAATACGGGCGGGCCACAGGATATAAGAATCAGAAGTGGTCTTAGCACCTCGTTCCAATGCCCCCTGATGAATCGGCCCTAACTTATACATGTGGTTACTCTGGTTAGAGCCTGAACCTGCATTCATGAACGAGAACATGCCGGCAATAAGCAATGTAGACTTATGGTGCGTTACGGTAAAAGGTCCGGCAAAAATGGCACAAGCCTCTCCATTTTCCTCCTGACAATTACTGAAGAACAATGAATCAGAAGCCGAATAGGTATGTCCCAAATGACAAGCCTGCCCCACGAAACAACGTGTAAGCATCGTGCCATCTTCTACGTGTGAGCCACTTGAGATGATAAAATCATCACAAATCACTCCGTAACCGATATGCACCGGTGCATGCTCATTACTATTGATGCTTCCATTCTTCAAACGGCCGGCACCCTCAATCTGACAATAATCTCCAATCCGTACATTCTTGATGTAACCGGCATTCACTATCATTACATGACTCCCGATAGTACCCGTATCTGACGCATGTGACTCTGCATAAGACTCAATATCTTCCGCATTTTCTCAATCAGTACCGGGCGATGACGATAAAGAGCCATGATATAAGCCTGATGAGCAGAAAGACGGTCATGAATAATCACCTCACGTCCGCCAGTCTCATTCAAAACTGAGACTTCTACTCCATTCCCAAAACGGCTATGGCAATCCACCAGGATGATATCTACATTCTCGATAAAGGTATCATGCCCTATTTCATAGTTGGCAATGTAATTCTTTACATTCTCAATGTAGCAGTTGTCACCCACCGTTACATTGTGCAAGGTTGCATAATATACACCAGAATGTTGGCCATTCCACCAGCCAAAGTAAACTCTTTTCAAAAACGCCCAGTCGCACTTTTCCCGAAAACGGGTGTGATGAATATAATCCGTATGAAAATCATCGGCCACTTCTACACCACTCCAATCGGAAGCTATACAGTGCTGCGCCTCCAGTCGTGCGATTTCTTCTTTTGTCAGTAAACGATAGTGTTGTGTCATATTTTCTTGTAGTTATTCTTCGTCGTATGTCTGATATAGAAATCATTGTAAGGATACTTCTGCACATGCAGTTCCTTTACCTTTTTATATAATAAATCACGGAACTGATCAATGTTGGTCTTCTCACGTGCGGAAATAAAGATACAATTATCATTTAGTTTCGCCATCCAGGTATGCATCAGTTCCTCCAGCGTGATATTTTCTTTCGTCTTCGGAGTAAGGTCATCCTCGGCCTTTTCTACATACGTATAGGCATCTACCTTATTAAATACAATCATACTCGGCTTTCCACCTGCACCCAAATCGGCAATTGTTTTCTCTACCACCTGAATCTGTTCCTCAAATCCGGATGTGAAATATCTACCACGTGTACCAGCAAATCCGCTTCACGTACCTCATCCAGCGTAGATTTAAACGAATCGACCAAGTCAGTCGGCAATTTCCGGATAAATCCTACCGTATCCGAAAGCAAGAAAGGCAAGTTTTCGATAATGACTTTACGCACGGTGGTATCGAGCGTAGCAAACAATTTGTTTCCGCAAAGACCTCACTCTTGGCCAGCAGGTTCATCAACGTCGATTTACCCACGTTGGTATATCCCACCAATGCCACACGAATCATGCGTCCACGGTTCTTGCGCTGAGTAGACTTCTGCGTATCAATTTCTGCCAGACGCTGTTTCAGCAGAGCCATACGATTCAAGATGATACGACGGTCCATTTCCAACTGAGTTTCACCCGGACCACGCAAACCTACAGAGCCTTTACCACCTCCGGCACCGGAACCACCACCCTGACGTTCCAAGTGCGTCCATAAACGCTGCAAACGCGGAAGCATATACTTATACTGCGCCAGTTCCACCTGCGTCTTGGCATTGGCTGTCTGTGCACGCATCGCAAAAATATCAAGAATCAGTGAAGTACGGTCCAGAATCTTCACTTTCAGTTCATTCTCAATGTTACGGATTTGCTTGGCCGAAAGTTCATCATCGAAAATCACCATCCCGATTTCCGTCTCTTCACTCTCGTTCTGCAACTCCAGGTATTCTTTCACCTCCTGCAACTTACCTTTACCCACGTAAGTCACCGAGTTCGGCGTATCCAGTTTCTGTGTAAAAACGTTTTACTACCTCTGCCCCAGCCGTCTCAGCGAGGAAAAGCCAGCTCATCCAAAATATTCATTGGTCTTACGTTCATTCTGAGTCTGAGTTATCAAACCTACCAGCACAGCTTTTTTCTGTCTGTGCTTCTGATATTACAAATTCTTTCATTCAGTATAAATCTAAATTCTATAGAGCGCAAATATAAATAAAAAAAAGCGCATCTCATTACAGATACGCTTCTTTTTACTTCTTCCTTATTTATTCAAATCCGGATTCATCAATTCTTCGCTTTGTGGAATCGGCCAAACATATCCGCTACTTTGCGGAGTAATCTGTGTTTTTCCGTTCAAAGTTAGCTCCGCGACGCAACACATCAATGCCTCGCATCGCCTCACCGATAAACTCCAGACGACGTTCGTTATAAACCGCCATCTTCAAATCTTCACCAGACAAATGATCAATATCCAACTGATTGCTTGTCTCCGGTAATGAACGGAATCTCACCTGTTTCAGACATTCTCTGGCAAGTTTCTCATTTTCAGTTCCACCCAGATTTACATAACACTCAGCCAAGTTCAACAACGTTTCCGCATAACGGAAAATCGGTGCCCAATCCAGTTTCTGTGCAGCATCCGTAAACTTCAGCAACTGATTTTTTTCGTTCTTCATCTGCACACGGGCATCATCAGCTGAATTGTAATTCGGCTTGCCCATGATACCGTTCTCCACGTCTACCCACAAAATCGTATTCTTAGCGTAATAATATTCTGCCAATCCTTGCTGGGTATTCGGGCGGTTTGTTTCCTTCATTGGCAAAGAGAATATGGTTTCATCCGTATAATAAGGAGCCTTGAACATATCTCCAAACTTCGGAGTCAGTTCGTAGCCTGTCACCAGCTTACCTGCTTTTACCGCCTCTGTCCAGTTATTCATGGACATATACGCGCGCATCTTCAACATATTGGCAGCCGCCTGTGTAGCACGAGTTACAGTCGGTTCATCTGCTTTTGCTTTTACCGGCAACGCACTGATATTTTCCAAATCCGAAAGAATCTGTTCGTAAACCTCCTTCACTGTAGCACGTTTCAACGCATTGTGTTCACCGTTCTTTTCCGGAGTCAAACGTAAAGGCACAGATTTCGCATCCGGATTAATTACGTAGGGCGTAGCATACAGATTATTCAAATAGTAATAAGCAAATGCACGCACAAACTTTGCCTCCGCTTTATACTGCTCATACTTTTCTCCAGCAGTAGCTTTAGCACCTTCCAACTCATCCAAGAAAATATTGACACGGTTAATGGCAGCGTATGCCATGCTCCAGGTCACCGTATTTTCTGCATCTGTTTTGCCCACATTAAACTTATAAGTATTGGCCAAAGTAATCAAGTTCGGGTCAGAATTTACAATATCTTCTCCACGGTTATCAAACACCAGATAGGTTTTTCCTCCCATGAAGGAATCCGACGCATCATTTTTTTATCGAACCATACAAGCCTAATACAGCTGCTTCCAAACGATTTGCATCATTATAAAATATCTCCCGGCTCAATGTACAAAGGTGGTTCCTGATCCAAGAAACTGCTACTGCAACTACTCAACGTGGTTCCAGCCATCAATATAGCATATACAATATATTTTTTCATTCGAATCTGCTTTTAAAAATTCAACAATTAAAACGCCAAGTTTACACCAAATGTGTATGTACGTGCCTGTGGCAAAGTATTTTTATCCGTACCCGGAGCCAGAGTAGCATTGGTCGTATTCGACATCACCTCCGGATCCATACCCGAATAGCCCGTAATTACGAACAAGTTCTGCACCTGTGCATATACGCGCAACTTGCTGATACCGATGGCACTCGCCCAATTCTTCGTATTGAAGGTATAACCCAATGAGATATTCTTCAAACGCAAATAGTCACCTTTTTCCACCCACTCGCTGATAGGCATGGCCGAACCATTAGAATAGTTATCGCCATACACTGGTTTCGGGAAAATGGCATTCTTTCTTTCCGGAGTCCAGTAATTCTGAAGTACCTCCTTCGAGTTATTCCAGTAACGCATGTCACTTACCGTCGCCTTCGTACCATTATAAATATAGTTTCCACCTGAGAACTGGAAGAACAAAGACAAGTCAAAATTCTTGTAAGAGAAGTTATTACTCCATCCACCATACCATGTCGGCAGTGTATTTCCGCAAATCACCGGTTTCAAGCTGCCCTCATAAGGCGTACCATCTTCAAGCATCCATTTTGCTTTCGAGGCATGATTATACAGCACACGTTCTCCATTCTCTCCATAGAACACACGGAACCCGGTTTCCGGATCTACACCACCTGTCGGTGTCAGATACAACTGACCGATAGACTTGCCAGGTACTGTGATATTTGTAATTTCCAATCCAGTGGCATCACCTTTGATAATATTATCCAAACCATTAGCCAGAGATACAACCTTATTACGAGTAGTCGTAATATTAAAACTTGTATTCCATTTGAATGCACCGTCACGTAAAATATCCGCAGAAATCGTCAACTCAATACCTGAGTTTGTCATCTTTCCAGCATTGGTTGTCAGGATATTTCCTGGAAGACCTTTCGAAGGAGCCTGTGGCACATCCAGAATCAAGTCTGAAGATTTCGTATAGAAATAATCAAAATCAATATCGATACGATCAAGTACACGTGCACTGAAACCTACGTCATACTTTTCTGAAGATTCCCATTTCAAATTCGGGTCGGCAATCTTACTTAAACGATAACTTCCCTGAGAACCGTAATAGTAAGGAGAATAATACGAACGTGAGGCATAGTCATCGATATTCGTATTACCTACCACACCATAGCTACCCTTGATCTTAAAGTCTTCAATCACATGCTTGAGCGGTTCAAAGAAAGCTTCTTCCGACACACGCCATGCCGCTGAAACACCTCCAAAGTTACCCCAGCGATTATCCTTGCTCAATGCAGAAAGGCCATCACGACGGAAATTGATAGAGAACATGTATTTCGATGCAAAGTCATAGTTGATACGTCCAAAATACGAAACCATAGAGCTCTTGGAAATACTACCCGAAGCTGTGGCATTGGCAAAAGTTCCCTGGAAGTTCGTAAACTTATCATCCTGCAATTCTGTACGAGAAGCATCCCATTCATTGTAGCTGCTTTCAGTAGCTTCCATACCCACCAGGAAATTGAAATGATGACGATTAGCCGTAAAATCATACGTTGCCGTATTCGTCCAGGTCCAGATACTGCTATGCACTGCCGCATTGAACGCATACCCGCCTTTATTTACTCCATCTCCATGATTAGGTGACCAGAAACGAGAGTTTTCGATACGTGCATCGTCAATATTATACTGGGTTTTCAATGTAAGACCTTTCACAGGAGTAACTTCTGCAAAGAAACTGCTCAAAATACGGTTTACATCCACGTTGGTCTTATTACCCAATTCCACCAATGCCACCGGATTCGAAAATGTATTCATTACCGCATTAGGTCCATAACCCAACACACCTAACGAATGTTCATAATAACCTTTGCCATTTTCATCATAGATAGGTATATTCGGAGAGTTAGCCAGCGCCATACGCGGGAAACCACCTACTGCAAAGTTTGAACCGTTACGTGCCGCATCCACCTGCGATGTAGAACTTACGTTCACGCTCGAGTTCATACCAATCTTCAGCCAGTCTGTTACGTTAGCCACAATGTTAGCCTTACCGCCCAGACGTTTATAGTTATCGCCCACTACAATACCTTTCTGCGTATTGTAATTAGCCGACATATAATATTTCACTTTTTCCGTTCCACCACTTACGGCTACAGTCTGGTCTTGTGTAAACCCATTCTGAAAAATAGCATCTGCCCAGTTAGAGTCTACTCCCGGCATCAAGTTAAATGCCTTATCACCATAAGCAGGATTAGCGATGAATGTCTTATCCATAGCAGCCAGTTCAGCTGCTACATCTGTTCCGTATGCATTACGAACCGCCATATTCTTGAAGTCTACATACTCCTGTGCATTCATCATATCAATGAACTTCGTCCGGTTGGAGAAACCGACAGAAGCATCATACGTTACTTTTGCTTTTCCGCTGCTTCCCTGCTTGGTAGTAATCAGCACGACCCCGTTTGCCGCACGTGAACCATACAAAGCTGCTGCCGCCGCATCCTTCAACACGTCAATAGAAAGAATATCAGCCGGATTAATGTCAGCCAACGCATTGGCATTACCCAATCCTCCGCCCAAATCACCCGACTGAATCGGCATTCCATCCACTACGTACAAAGGAGAAGTACCCGAAGTAATCGAGTTTACACCACGAATATGTACCACAGGAGCCTGACCTACTCCTCCTGAAGGAGTCGTTACATTCAAACCAGAGGCACGTCCCTGCATCATCTGGTCCAAGCTTGTATTAGGCACGTCCTTTAACACATCGTTGCGGATTGAAGCTACTGAAGCTGTCACCGTACGTGCGCTCTGCGTACCATACGCCACAACCACCACTTCTTCCAAAGCCTGTGCATCCGATTTCAACACTACATTCACCACCGGTTTTACAGCCACTTCCTGGCTCTGCAAACCGATAAAAGAAACCACTAAAGTTTTTGCCGAAGCCGGCACACCAGAAATTGTAAAGTTTCCATCAATGTCGGTCACTGTCCCTACAGTAGTACCTTTTACCAACACCGATGCGCCCACTACCGGCAATCCGTCTTCTTCCGACATCACATTACCGGTCACTTGAGAAACTTGGGCGTTTGACAGACCAATCCCTATCAGAAGAATGGCCATGAACAACGTCATTCTTTGTTTCATAAAATCTCTCTTTTTAATTTAGTTAAGTTAGTCTAATACATTTATCACAAACGGGGCGCGAATGTAAGAAAATAAAGAGAAATTATAAAACAGCGGGCAATTTTACACTAAAAATTTATTTATAAGGAGTAAAACGATATCAAAATAGATAAACAGATGGTTTTTAAGAACTTGCTTTCACTTCTTCAACCGCATAAAAAGTGAATACAAATAGAATAAAATTGCAATTATTTTGTATTATTAAGAAGTTCATTCTAACAAAAAGACCAGTTTTTAAGTGAATAAGACGAAAAAAGAGGTACATCCACACAGGACATACCTCTTTTATTATTTCAGCTATAATAACGATTATTCAGCAGAAGCTTTTACGAATTTCACTTCAAATTTAGCTTTATATTGAGTATTACCTTCTACTGGTACAGTATCATCTTCTGTTGAAAGCAGAATATTTTTTATCAGCTTTCTCATCAAATGCATAAAGTTCATATGTTACCTGATAAGTCACGTTGTCCGTTTTAGCCTCAGCAGTTGCTGCTTCCACGTTAATACCTACCAAGTCCATACAGATAGGATACTCCTTCTCTTCAGCAAATTTCTGAGTCATTCCTGTAGCCAATTTTGTTGTATTGACTTTCAGAGAAATTTCATTATTAGCCAGGTAATCAGTTGTTAAGAATTGAGGATTTTTATGATCCTTATCTACCACAAACTGAATGTGGTCTTCTCCAGCTGCCTTCGACTTACCAATAGTAGCAAAGAAACTAGAGATACGCACCAAAGAATTCTTAGTATAATCAGGTGATGGTTTTTCTTCGTCTACCTCAAAATCTTTTGCAATTTCTACTGCAGCTAAAGCTCCTTCTTTATCAAATGTACCAGCATATTCATCCTTCACCATTGTAGATGCCAATGAGTCACTCTTCCAGGCATAATCAATCACCATAGAATAGGTTGCATCTGTATAACCTGCACCATACAAATGATCTTCACTCCGTCTGCAACCTGCAACTTCAAAGAATATGTCTTCTGAAGCTCTACTACGCTTTGATTGAAAGTAACAGTTATCGGACTACTAACCTGTTTCTCAGCATCAAACACAAACTGATTATCTGACAAAGAGAAAAAGTTATCTGGATCTGTTGCCTTAACCGGTACATTTACAGCTTCAGAAAAAGAAGCTCTATTCTAACACAATCTTAAAAGATGTTTGCCCCGGTGACAACTGTTCAGAAACTGCACTGCTTTCAAAATAAGCACCAATTGCATCCGCATCTGCTTCCGGGCTTGCCACTTCCGTATCTTCATAATCGCTGCATCCTACCATCATTACGGCCGGAGTCATCAATAATCCGAAAAAGAATTTTATTTTAATTTCATAATACTCTTAGTTTTTAACTTTAATCTAACTTATTATTCATCTGCAACTGGTTTCGGTAAAGTCCATGCCGGACTATCTTCTGCAGTTAATGCCTTATTAGCCTGAAGTTCAGCTTCCGGTATACGCCACAACAAGATATCGTCTGTTTTTGCAATATTAAATACACATTCTGCATTCGGGAAACCAGCTCCACGACGGTCTACTCCCTTGTTAAGACGCATTACATCGAACCAAATTACTCCTTCACCCCAAAGTTCAATACGACGCTGGAAATAAACAGCTTCCTGAGGATTAGAAGCATAGTCAGTTAAATAAGCTTGTGATCCGCTTGACAAACGGTTGTTAAGCAATTCCTTGAAATATTTTTCACCTTCAGCCCGATTTCCAGCTTCAGCGTATGCTTCTGCAGCAATCAGATACATTTCTTCAATACGCATCAATACAATATCATTGGCATTGATAGTAGTACCTACCACATCATTATAGGGACCGAATTTTACCTGAGTATAAGGCTTGTAACCCTGTTTTGCCACAAAAGCAGCTTGTTCGTCACTTAAGAAACCATCAGATTCTGCAGCGGCATCCAACCACCATTGTTTACGGATGTCAGCATCATCAATCTCCTTATATAATTTCAAACTAATCTGACGACCACCTGAATAGTTTGCATATCCATAGCTCAGTGATCCCATGTGAGAAGGCCAGTTACAGATACCTGTATCTACCACGTCATCTGTTTCGCTGACAATGATACCCCACATCCAGTTCACCTCATCTACACTCCAAAATGTCGGTTTACCTACCGCAGTACGAGAAGCGATAGCAATACCTTCACTTGTTGCCGCCTTGATAGCATTTGCCGCATCATCGGCAGCTTTAGCATATTCATGCATTGACAGATACATACGTGCACGAAGTCCGTAAGCTACTGACAGACTGATATAACGCTTATCTGCACGTTTCACTTTTCCTTTCTCTGCACTAGTCAGCAAATTAATAGCATTGTTCAAGTCTGTATTCAATCTGTGTATACACATCTTTACAGACGAACGCTTGCAACCATTCACAGAAGCATCCTCCGAGTTCTTTTCTGTAATCAGGGGCACACAAGGCTTATCTTCATTACCTTTATAGTTAAACTGATACAACTGTGCCATTACCCAATAAGAGAATGCACGTGCAGCCAGTCCCTGTCCCAGGTAGAACTGTTCATTGGCATCTTCTGTTTTTTCGTCAATGCTTCCTACTACATTATTGGCAGCAAAAACGATAGAATACAAGTCATTCCATACCATTTGTCCTTCCAAGGAAGTATTTTCACGGTCTTCAAATTTCAAGTCATATCCAGTCCAGTTATAACCGTTATTATCACTTACTACGTCTTCTGTATTAGAATCCAGACACAACATGACAGTAGGATAACCAATATCGTTATGACGTTCAGCACCCAATGCACTTGAGTTAGGGAAAGCCTGGTTGAAAGTAGAGAAAATCGCATTAACTTTTGCCACTCCACGTTCAGGATTCAGTGTAGAAACGGTCTCCTTCTGAGAGTCTGTCACGATTCCTCCATCGGGCAATGTATCCATATCCTGGCAACCAGTCACAGCCAGTGAAGATACAAGCAATGAAGCAAAAATATATTTTGTTTTCATATCTGTTTCTTATTTATATTTTAATTAAAATGTAAGGCTGATACCTCCAGAAATTGTACGGATAGCAGTATAAAGTGATGTAGTAGCACTTGTATAACTCTGACGTGGGTCAAGACCCTTACGTGCAGAAAGCAATCCTACATTGTCAGCGGTGAAATATACACGCAGTTTTTCCAGCATCATCTTGCGAACCAAGTTAGACGGAAGTGTATAACCAATAGTGATATTGTTTACACTCAGGTAATTAGAACTTGTAAGCCAGCGAGTTGAAGTAGAATTTGTATACTTATCCTGCGCATTCAGACGAGGTACATCCGTATATTTATTTTCCGGAGTCCATGCATTGTAAATATCCTTGTGCCAGTTCTGTCCGTCACCTTTTCCAGCCATCATGAAACGATAACCTGAATCATAAATTTGTCCACCTACTGATAAGACAACTGGATAGAAGCATCGAATCCATAGAACTGTACTGAAGTACCCAAACCACCATATACTTTCGGCATCATGTTATCTGTAGCCACCTTATTGGTAGTCTGAGCGAGTGCGTAATTATCTGTTTTATATAACTCACCCTTGTCATCTTTTGCCCAATACTGAGCCAAACCAGTTTCAGGATCTACACCAGCATAATCTACCAAGTACATACGGTACATTGATTCACCTTCTTCGTAAATGTAGTTTCCATCAATCAACTGACCATCCAAGTCCGGATGCAGCTTGTTGATTTTATTTTTGATGAAAGTGGCATTCAAATTCACATCCCAAGTAAAGTTTTTTCTGGTTGAAAATCAAATAAGTCAAATCCAATTCAAACCAGAGTTCGTCATAGAACCTACGTTCATCGGAATAGAAGTATAACCCACACTTCCGGCAACCGGTTTGTTGTAAAGCATATCACTTGATTTACGACCGAAGTATTCAGCCGATCCGTTCAAACGGTTATTGAACAAAGCAAAATCAATACCTACGTTATAAGAAGTTGAAGTTTCCCAAGTCAAATCGCGATTACCTTTTGCAATCATCGTACCGTCAGAGAACACACCGTCTGCACCAGTCATGTTATACTGATCCATCCATGGATAATAGTTCTTGCTTGTACCACCCACGGTATATCTACCAGCAAACAAGATATCATCATTACCCTGCTGACCGAAAGAAGCCTTCAGTTTCAACATGTTAATCCAAGTGATATCCTTCATAAAATCTTCACGTGTAATCATCCAAGCCACACTGGCAGCCCAGAAGTCACCCCAACGATTTTCAGGAGCGAAGCGAGAAGAAGCATCACGACGGTAAGATACGTTACCAAAGTATTTGTCATCATAAGAGTAGTTTACACGACCGAAGAGACCTTCAGTAGCATAAGTCAGTTTCATACCACTGGCTGTTTTCTTATCGATTGTATTGCTGATATAGAAGCTTTCAGGGTCATACAGATTCTGACCTGAACCAGTCAATTCTGTATATTCGTATGAATAGCCATCATAACCGGCAGTAATATCAAAATGATGTACATCTTTTACTGCGAACTGATAGTTGGCTACATACTGCTGGTCGAAACCAAAAGTACGCATAGCAGCCTGATAAGCATTACCTCCATAAGAAGCGCTCTGACCCATATATGCGTTACCCAAATCATTGTAACGTGTATTATCAATATTCATACCAAAGCGTGCGCTGATGGTCAGACCTTTAATCGGAGTAAGTTCAGCAAACCAGTTTGCATTCAGCACGTCAGCCAAATACTCAGTCTTATTATAAATAAGGTCACCTGCCGGGTTGGCAATAGACATAAATGCACGTGATGAAGGACTGCTTACGCCATCACCATAATCATATACCTTACGACCGTTCAGCAACATAATCTGCTTGTCTGCTCCACGAACATACATAGGGTAAACCGGTGCAATGTTATTGGCAATGTGGAAAGCGTTACCAGAAGAAGCTGTAGCATTAGCATCCTGATCGCCCGGATAATTACTCTTAGAGTTTACATAGTTCATGTTGGCACCCACTTTCAACCAGTCTGTTACCTTATAATCACCCTTCAAACGACCGCTGAAAACGAGTCAAACCAGAACCTTCAATTACACCTTGATCATCCAAATAACCGAAAAGCCATATAAAAAAGTAGACTTATCGTTACCACCAGATAACATTCAAATTATATTCCTGACGAAGAGCTGTTCTAAATGTTTCATCTGCCCAATTGTCAGGAGTGTAATAGTAACCATATTTATCTGTATAACCCAATGTTGCATTCGGATTCAGCAAACCATTGCTACCAATCAGCAACTGACCTTCAGGCACTGTATAAATCTGATAACCTACACCACCATTTCCAGCAGAAAGCAAAGTATTGTTTGCAGCTACATTGGCAGCCTGCGGAGCCATGCCATTAGTCTGTACATAACCATTATAAATAGCTTCATAAGCCTTTTCCAGATAGTTCTTTGAGCTAGTTAATACATCGTAGTTCTTTACGCCACGAGAGTTGGCACCCCATTTTGCATCGAAATTTACACGAGCCTTACCAGAAGTACCTTTCTTTGTAGTAATCATGATGATACCGTTCGCACCACGCGCACCATACAACGCTGTAGAAGCCGCATCCTTCAACACTGTCATTGATTCAATATCTGCAGAGTTAATAGATGACAAATCTCCATCATAAGGCACACCGTCTACTACATACAGCGGGTCTGTTCCGGCATTGATTGATCCGACACCACGGATACGCACTTTCGCATCTTCACCCGGCTGACCGTTATTACTCAAAATCTGCACACCAGCTACAGCTCCAGCCAACGCATTTGATACGTTTGACACCTGACGTTTCTCAATCTTATCAGCTTTCATCACTGCTGCAGAACCTGTAAATGACCCTTTGGTAGAAGTACCATACGCAGTTACCACAACTTCATCAAGTACTTCAGCATCAGACTTCAACACCACTTTTACGATAGGCTTAATCTTCACTTCCTGCGACTGCATTCCGATGAAAGAAATGACCAAAGTTCCGGCGGAACTATAAAGTATTATAAATTATTGATCTATAAATAAATAGAAATTATTCAATTAAATAAGATTTGTAAATCAAGATGGCTTGTAAACTGATATTCTATACGGATTTTCTACCAAGATTATACTCTGAATAAGTCATTTTTATATAATTAGATGAATATATTAGCTCAAAACGAATTTATTGAGTCATACAAGACAAATAAAATTCCATACATTTATTCAGTAAACGCGTTTTCATTTGTCAATAAAATATGTTTTCCTGCCTTATATTGTTTAAGAGTATGAAATTTCTTCATAGATTTACAACAATATATATTGAGCCACCTGCTTATATATTAAGTAGTTTAAAGAAAAATGTCTTATAATAAAATAGAGAGCGTACTAAAGAAAAAAACTTACCCAAGAATACGCTACGCAACTTGGGTAAGTTTCCTATAATAATTCTCGGAATTTATAAATAAGAAGACAATGCTTTTGCTTCTATATATTATAAATTCAAGAAAAACTTCTCAATCTATTAATATGAGGGATTCTGTTTAATCTGAGGATTAGCATCAATTTCCGCCTGAGGGATAGGCATAATAGTTCTATAATCATTCCAATTAACGGTTATTAAATCTTCTCCATTCAAGAAATGAGTACCTCCTTTTCTCTCAACAGTATCTCCTACACGTAAAATGTCATATAGTCTATGACCTTCCATCACAAGTTCTTTTCTACGTTCTTTCTTAACTAAATCAAGAGTTGCTGTGATTTTTGTGTTGTTTGGATTAGCACGATGTCTTATTTGATATAAGTATTCATCAGCAGAATTTTGATCAGGAGTGCCTTTTCTTAATGCAGCTTCTGCTCCAATTAGATAAATATCAGACAATCGGATTACTCTAACATTATTCACAAAAATATTTCCGTCAAGTCCTGGATACTTGTTTACAACACGCTTCTGTCCATCTTTATCTTTTATCAATAATCCCAATCGTACATCATCCGGATCTTCGTTTAGTAAATTCAGGAAATCAGTTGTTGCAATCATTGTTCCGTATGAACTTGGTGCAACAAGAGATCCAATAAGCTCTCTACTTCCGCCATACATAGTAGAAGATAAATCTAAATCAAAAATAGATTCACTATTTTCACGTTTTTCCCCACATGTTGATATATTCAGCGTTAGGGACTAGATTATATCCTCCATTATCAATGACATCTTTTGCGTATTTATAGGCTTCCTCATAATTACCTTTATATAAATTGACACGAGCTATTAAGGCCTTTACCCCCCAGCGGTTTATGTGACCGTATGTTTTATCTTCACTTATAAAATCTAAAGCATCTGCTAAATCAGTTAAAACTGCTTCATAGCCTTGTGCTACAGTAAGACGCTCAGGTAAACTTGCAAGCATCAAGTACGGTTGTATCACAGGAACTACCTAAACGAATGCTCCATTCA
>ENA-OPYV01000073-OPYV01000073.1-human-gut-metagenome-genome-assembly--contig:-NODE-73-length-30177-cov-3.131581_pt1 | contig 30177 bp, 35 predicted proteins | sample MGYA00242474_ERZ504485 | MGnify/ENA primary metagenome ERZ504485 (study PRJEB26092, sample SAMD00036263) | human gut metagenome | host: Homo sapiens | study: EMG produced TPA metagenomics assembly of...
CTTGCGATTGTCGGCCATAAAAGTGACCTCCTAAATACAACTATCAAACGAAAACAAAATAAACGAACCGCCCATGAATATTAATTCGGGCGGTCGGTACGGGGTTTTCCAAGTGCCCGAGATTGCCGTGAAAGAGGAGCGACGCGTACTTGAGTACGCGAGCGACGGTTTGAACGGCAAGGTCGGGTGCTTGGGAAACCCGCGGGGATTAGAGAGATTTGATACGAGTGCCGGCGGCGGTATCTTCAATCGTCAGGCCCAGGTCCTTGAGCTGATCACGGATGGCATCTGCCAGATCCCAGTTCTTGGCGGCACGGGCCTCGGCACGAGCCTCGAGAATCTTGGCAGCGGCCTCGTCCACGTCGTCGCCCGTGTAGGCAACCAAACCGGCGGCAACGCCCAGCAGGCCCAGCGGCAACTCGACCTTGGGCTCGGGAAGCTCAACGCCAAACGTATCGAGCAGCTCGGCCAGCGTATCGGCGGCAGCCAGGGCTGCGGCCTTGTCGGCAGCATCGCCCGCCTGCTCCAGATACTGATTGCACTCGGTGACAAAGCCAAAGACAGCACCCATGGCACCGGCGGTGTTAAAGTCGTCGTCCATGCACTCCTTAAAGGCGGCGCGGGTCTCGGCGGCCTTGGCGGAAAAAAAAACGCCTCGGCGGCACCCGCATCGGCATCGGCCGTCGCATGGTTCGCAGCCCAACGAAGGTTCTCGACCGTACCGGCAATACGCGTGAGTGAGTTCTCGGCACCCTCCAGGCGCTCCCAGGAGAAGTCGAGCGGCGAGCGATAGCTCGTCTGCAGCATCAACAGGCGCAGGGCCGCGGCAGAGTGCTGCTCGAGCACCTCGGCCAGCGTAAAGAAGTTTCCGAGCGACTTGGACATCTTCTCGCCGTCAACCAGCAGCATGCCCGTGTGCATCCAGGTGTTGGAGAAGCCTGGTGCCAGGCGCAGGTGGCCTGGGCGCACTCGTTCTCGTGATGCGGGAAGGCAAGGTCGGAGCCGCCGCCGTGGATGTCAATCGGGGTGCCCAGGTAGCGGTGTACCATGGCGGCGCACTCGGTGTGCCAACCGGGACGGCCCTCGCCCCAGGGGCTCGGCCAGCTGGGCTCGCCGGGCTTGGCGGCCTTCCACAGGGCAAAGTCGAGCGGGTCGTTCTTGTCCTCGTTCTCCTCGATGCGCGCACCCACCATAAGGTCATCGATGTTGCGGCCCGAGACCTGACCATAGTTGGGATCGCTGCGCACGGCAAAGTACACGTCGCCGTTATCGGCGGCGTAAGCGTGGCCCTGCTCGATGAGCGTCTTGATCATGGCGATCATGGGACCGATCTCCTTGGTGGCGCGGGGGCGCACATCGGGATCGAGCACGTTGGCGGCGCGCATGACGCCGATGAACTTGTCGGAGAACTCCGTCGCGACCTCGGCGGCAGTGCGGCCCTGCTCGTTGCCGCGCTTGATGATCTTGTCATCGACATCGGTGAGGTTCTGGGCGAACGTGACCTCGTAGCCGCTCGCGATGAGCCAGCGACGAATCACGTCAAAGCTGATGAACGTGCGGGCATTGCCGATGTGGATGTTGTCGTAGACCGTGGGACCGCACACATACATGCGGACCTTGCCGGACTCGATGGGCTGGAACTCTTCCTTTTTTATGGGTAGCGCTGTTGTAGATACGCATTCGTTACTCCTTAACGGTTTTCTGTAGCAGGCAAACGGCCCAGGCGCCGATTCCCTCGCCCTGGCCTTCCCAACCGAGCTTTTCGGTCGTAGTGGCGGCGACGCCCACGTTTTTTCGACGTCAACGCCCAGGGCATGGGCAAGGTTGGCGCGCATGGCATCGCGATGCGGGGTGATCTTAGGCTGCTGGCAGGCAATGGTGCAGTCGGCATCGACAAACTCAAAGCCCAGCTCACGCGCATAGTCCATTACGCGGGCAAGTAGCACCATCGAGTCGGCGCCCTCGTAGGCAGGGTCGGTATCGGGGAATAGCTTGCCGATGTCTCCCCCGCGGCAGGCGCCCAGAATGGCGTCGGCCAAGGCGTGCGCGAGCACATCAGCATCCGAGTGGCCCAGCAGGCCGCGCTCGTAGGGAATGTCGACACCGCCGATGATACATCGACGCCCCTCCACCAGACGGTGAACGTCGTAGCCATGGCCAATGCGCAGGTTACTGAACATGGGGAAGGTCCTCTCCCTCGGCCATGCGGCCAAGCAGAATCGCGGTTACGGGACGCAGGTCCTCGGGCACCGTCACCTTAAGGTTATCGCGTGGGCTCTGGACGCAGCGGACGCGCCCACCCATGCGCTCGACCAGCGACGAATCATCGGTACCGATAAAGCCCTCGGCAATGGCTGCAGCGTGGGCGCGCTTCATAGCATCGACGCTAAAGATCTGCGGCGTCTGCGCTGCCCAGTAGAGCTCACGCGGCGGCGTCTCGACGATATTATCGCCGTCAACGATCTTGAGCGTGTCGATCGCGGGCTGACCGCACACGACACCGTCGAGGGCACGGTCGCTCACGAGCACGTCGATAGCGTGGTCGATGGCCTCGGTCGTAATGAGCGGACGAGCGCCGTCGTGGATGGCGACATATTCGAAACCCGCCGGAACCGCATGCACGCCGGCACGGGTGGAATCCTGACGGGTATCGCCGGCATCGGCAAAGCTGATGGGCGTGTCATAGTCAAACGGGTCGATGGCCAGGCGGCGCATCTCGGCACGGCGCTCGGCAGGGCAAACCACGACGATATGGCCGACCTTATCGCTACGATCGAACGCGCGGATGGACCAGCTCATGAGCGGACGGCCCGCCACATTAACGAGCTGCTTGCCGCCGGGATTTCCAAAGCGCTGGCCGCTGCCGCCGGCAACGACCACGGCGCATACGGGCGCCATTATGCGTTCCCCTGTTTGGTGCCCTTCATGCGGTACAGGGAGTCCGCAAGAATGGCAGGGTTGTTAACGCCAAAGTCGCCCAGGCGCTCCGGATCCTCGCTGATGTCGTCCATGAGCTCCTGCAGCGATCCATACTCGTCGACGATTTTCTCGGCCACGCCGTCGCGCACGACGGACACGCGCGAAAGCGTGCGCAGGCCCAGCGGTGTCATGACGGAGTCCTCGTCCAGGTCGTCGTAACCCAGAACCGCCGCCACATGCTGCGGGTCGGACAAGTCCTTGGGCGTCATACGGCTCAGGTTGGCGCGGATCTTTTCGGCATTGGCCTCGGAAGAATCGCTCGCGTAGTCGCGAATCATCAGGTCGTACTCGGTATCCATGCTGGAGCCGGCGAGCTGCTCGAGCTGCATCTGCACGAGCTTGCCCTGGTTGCCCAACTTGACAATGCAATCCTTAAGCTCAGTCTTTGCCTGCTGCATGATCTCGAAACTCGAGAAAATGCCGGTGATGTCGGCGAGCGTAACGTAGTCGTCGAGCTCGAGGGCCGTCAGGCGCAGCAGGGAGCGATCGAGCGACTGACGGGTAGTCTGGAGCGTGGCGACGAGCTGGTTGACCGAGCTCATGATGGTGGTGACGGGCTGGATCTCGTAGCTCTTGCCGTGGACGTACACGTTGACGACGGCACGACGAGCCGAAACCGAGATCACGATGGCGTCGGTGAGCACCGACATGCGAGCGGCAGTACGGTGACGGCATGCCCCGTTTCACCTTCGTGGCGAGCGAGGGATCGGGATTGAGGTGGAAGTTGGCGCGCAGGATCTGGGTGAGGTCGCCATCGATGACGATGGCACCGTCCATCTTGGAAAGCTCGAACAGGCGGTTCGAGGTAAACGAAAATGTTGAGCGGGAAGCCCGTCGTTACCGGCAGCGAGTACGTTTTCGGTGTCGCCGACGCAAATAAGAGCGCCCAGGTGACCAGCAATGATCATGTCGAGGGCGGTGCGGATCGGCTGGCCGGGGCGAGTCGAGGCGAAATAGCCTGTTCCATACGCTTTGCAGCTCGTTCTTATCCAAGGCATCGCTCCCATCGTATACGCTCCATAAACGCTAAATAGTTTCTCACGGTTTGCCCCCGCAGCGCTTGCGAAATCCGATGCTTACAGAATGAGCGAACACCGCTGGGGTAGTCAAAAGAGCCCCAACCCAAATGAGCTGCTTATGTGGTAGCATCGGGATTCACATGAATGAGGGAGTAGTCGCGTGACCGGGTTCGCCTCCGGTGGCGCGGTAAGTCAACACACTGGCCGATGCGGCCTGGCTTGCCTTAATGAACGAGACTCGTGGCTGTGCGCGCAACGCGTACGCCACGGGTCTTTTGTTACTCCCCCAAGAGGTACACGCGGGCCCGCCCGCAGAGAGGGAGTCAGACTATGGGACTCGCAGAGCTCGTGCTGCTCGCCGTTGGCCTTTCGATGGACGCCTTTGCCGTATCCATCTGCAAGGGCCTTGGCATGAAGAAGATCGACCTTAAAGTCGCCGCGGTGCTCGGCCTGTTCTTTGGCGGCTTTCAGGCCGGCATGCCCGTAATCGGATGGGCGCTTGGCAGTCAATTCATGGGCATCATCGGACCCATCGACCATTGGATCGCCTTTATCCTTTTGGCCTTTATCGGCGGCAAAATGCTGTGGGAAGCCTTTACCGAGGACGAGAATGAAGGCGACGGCAAGGATGCCGAAAAGATTGACCTGGGCGAGTACCTGATCCTCGCCATCGCCACCTCAATCGACGCCCTAGCCGTAGGCATCTCATTTGCGGCGCTCTCGGTTGACATCGTTCCCGCTGTATCGCTTATCGGCGTCACAACGTTTTATCTTCTCCATCGCCGGCGTAGCGATCGGCCACACCTTTGGCGCGCGCTACGAAAAACCTGCCACCATCGTGGGCGGCATCGTGCTCATCCTCATCGGGCTTAAGATCTTGCTTGAGCATCTGGGGATTTTGGCGCTGTAACGCCAAACGCAATCGCTCAAAACTCAACGCCAGTAGCATCACGAATAGTCCCCGCCCAACGGGGTTCTCCCTCCGCAGCGTTCGAACCCGCCCCCATCCCCGATTCCCACGCAGCGGCCGCGTTCACCGCCGACACGGGGACCCCTAGCTCCCCCGCGACGCGGCAGACCCTCGGCTGCCCCTCGTAAAGGATGCAGAAGACGCGCTCGAGGTCCGACGGTTCGACCAGGCTGCACCGGCAGTCCGCGTACAGCGCGCAGCCCTCCCGCGCGGTCGCCGCCCGAGCCCTCATCCGGCTCGTGATGGCGCACCTCGACCCAAAGGCCCTCCGACACGTCATCGAACCCGAAATCGAGCTCCGCCTGGACGCTCTCGCCGAACGCATCGCCCAGGACGAGCTCCGGCACCTTCGTCATACGGCCGTCCAGCCACTCAATCTCTATCATCGTACGCATGGTGCAAGCCTCTTCCGGCACGGGGATTGTCAGCTCAAACCGACCCTTACCCATACGGACGAACATAGCTCGCCAGGGGAAGCCCCTGAAGGCCGTGCGCCACAACATGAGGCCGAATCCGCCCCCGGCTGGACAGGCCAACAACGAAGGAGCACACGGAACCGGCGCGGCGTTACAACCGTCCCGGCAAGCGTGTCACTTGGTCAAGTCATGATGCCGACAAACCCGGAAATGCTCCAACGGAGCGCCGAACGAGCGTAACAATATAAAGCCGTGCAACACGCGTTGGACGACCAGAACATCCCAAACAAAGGCCTGTCGGTCCCACCTTCAAGCCCAATAGCAAAATGTGCATCAGCGGAATTGCAGCGATACAAGTCTCAACCATCACACCGCAGCGCGCCTAGTCCCACTCATCCTACTGCAAATGTCCCAGAACGAGAAAAAACGACCAGCTTAACATGCCAACCTTTATATCCGCACGCGCGTAATTCAACTCATAAGGACCGGTTATCCCTTACCTGTGACACAATCTCAAACGCACAGAACAGAATCATCAGTCCAATCATCGCATAAGAGGCAGCCGAACCTTCAAACACTATTCCACAAAGAACAATCTCCGCGCCGCCAATAAGAACTGTTATCAGCGCTCTGCCTTTTTGCTCTCGCCGCTCGCATAAAAAGGCGGCAAAGCGCACAAGATCACATATAGCCCGGGAAGGGAATACAGGATCGATAGTCCAAGCCCCCCATCAACCGCAGTGTTTTGCGTAAGAATCAACTGAACCCAAACGGCAATTATCACTGAGCAGGTTGTCGATAAAAGAAGGCTAGAAATATAGCACGCAAGAAAGTCCCGTCGCATTCGAACAGAGAAATCCGCGAACTCTCTTCGCCGCGTGGAAACAATAAGGTACACAGAAATTGCAATAGAACCAATCAGAGAAAACAGCGGAACAACCAGCAATTCAAGCTTATTACCCCATCGATCAACCACACCCCCCACTCCAATGAGCGGGAATTGTATCAGGGAGGGCTGACCAAGCCGCCCATAGAATCAGAAATGGAAGAATAGAGAGGATGAAAGATGATAACACTGCAGTAATTTTTTTTCGAGGCTCTCATCGATTCCGCATCTCCTTGTGCGCTCACATTCCACTCCGTCTTAAATCAAGTAAAATAATAGCTTGAATGCAAATTTGTTTCAATTATTGGTTGATCTCATTTCCATTCTTAATAATTGTTATCTTGATTTTATATCGATTATTCGATATATAGTAATATAAATTGTGTTCAAGGAGGGCACCATGATCCGTATTCGCTCCATAGAGCTCTCAAATGTGAAAAACGTTGCTAACGGCACGATCGGCTTCAAGGACAGCCCCTTCGGTTCCAGCGTGATGGGAATATACGGTCAGAACGGATCGGGCAAGACCGCCGTCGTCGAATCCCTCGCGCGAGTCCAGGATTTGATGTGCGGCTTTCCGCTCGACCGTGAAAGCGTCGATCTGATCGGCCCCTCTGCCGAGTGCGCCAAAATCAGCATCGAGGTCGAGGTGACGGAGGGTTCCCCTTCCTCGCTCGGCTTCGTAGGCGGGCTCGGCGGCACCGTAGCGGCCGGGAAGCCCTTCACAGTTTGCTACTCGTTCTCCTTCGACAGGCTCGACGACAGACCGCGCCTCCTCTCCGAGGACCTCTCCGTCCGCGCCGAGGGGCTCGTCAAGAGAAGGCTCGCCGCCTACGATGCGGCCGATACCGAGGACAGCCAGAACCTGAAGCCCGTCAACAGGTGGCGGGCACTCAGAAATCTCGCCGGAAGGGAGGCCGACCTCGACCTCACCGTCGCACGGCGCTCCCCCGACCTGCAGGCTCCTCGAAGCTGTTCTCGAACGCCATGGTCGCCTTCGCGGTCGCCGCGAGAAAGTCCTATCTCGAGCGCTCGGAAATAACTCCCTATCCGAGGCGGCGAGGACGGCGTACGAGAGCGTATTGGTTCCACTCATGGACTCCACGACGCTCCTGAACAGGTTCGCCGACGATAAGATGAGGGTCTGTGACACGCGCCGAAGCGCGGCGCTGGCGTTCAACATCTTCCTCCTCGCCTCCCCGGGCAGCAGCACAGGCGGATGGTCACCCGAGGAGGCCGGAAAGGCCCCTGTCATCCGCGACGTGTCACTCCCTATCGATCAGACAACGGTCCTCCCCTCAGAAGTCTGCGACTCGGTCCGCAAGACCGTCGAGACCATCAACTGCGCGCTTGGGGCAATCGTTCCGGGACTCAGCATCCAAGTGAACACCCTCCACGGCGAAACGATGGAAGACGGCACACCGGGCGAGCGCGTCGAGCTCCTATCATGCCGGCAGGGGGTACGCGTCCCCTTCAGAACAGAATCGGAAGGAATCAAGAAGATCGCATCGATGCTCGGCTGGCTGATAAACGTCTTCAATGACGACAGCGCCTGTCTCGTCGTTGACGAGATCGACTCCGGAGTGTTCGAGTTCCTGCTCGGCGAGCTCCTCGAAGTCGTGACCGAGCAGGGCAAGGGCCAGCTCATCTTCACCGCTCACAACCTGCGAGCGCTTGAATGTCTCCCGGTCGGATGCCTCGTCTTCTCGACCTCCAACCCCAACAACCGCTACATCGGGTTCCGGGGCATGGCACCCTCGAACAACCTCAGGAACCAATACCTGAGAGCCATCAACCTCGGGGGGCAGAAGGAACAGCTGTACGAGCCGACCAGAACCTCCGCGATAGGCTCCGCCCTCCTTGAGGCTGGAAGCCCCCAGGCCCTCGACTTCGACTCCCTTCTGTCCTCCATGGGAGGCGAGTGACCATGGCAAGGGAGAAGCGGGTCGTCCTGATTCTCGTGGAGGGGCCGAGCGATGAAAAACGCGCTCCTCGAGCCCATGCAGGCCGCGCTCAACTTCGCCGCAAACGGTGCACCGCCCGAGGCGAGGGCGCTCGCCTTCCACTGCGACGTTACCACGGTGCGACCCTTCTCATGGGAGGCCTCCTTCGCCGTCAAGGACAGGGTGCGCGACACCGTGCGCCAGTTCGTCGTCGACCGCATCGCGTCGCGGCACGAGTACGAATGGACCGACCTCGACCGGATCATCCACATCGTCGACCTGGACGGCGCCTTCATACCGAACGAGTGCATCGTCGAGGGGGACTGCGATGGATTCGTCTATGGCCGCGACTCTATCACCGCCCGGGGACACCGCTAGGGTGGTAGACAGAAACGAGAGAAAGTCTGCCGCGCTGCTTGAGCTCGCGGGCACGCGCGAGCTCAAGCACAGAAAACACGCAGTCCCCTACAGAGTCTACTTCATGTCCCGCAACCTCGAGCATGCGCTCTACGGCTCCGTACGCGAATTCAGCGATGACGAGAAGAGGCAGCTTTCCGCAGCCTTCGGCAAGAAATACCGGAACGACCCCGAGGGTTTCATCAATCTGCTCCGAAGCGGGGACGTAAGGTTCCGGGCGATACCGTGGAGGAGACATGGCGCTACGCCCGGGAAGGCACTAATTCCCTCCACCGGGGCTCAAGCCTTCACCTCTTCTTCTCTGACTCTGAACCGGAATCTCCGCCCCGGCCATCCGCTCCCTAGGATCCGAAAGCCCGAATGTCGTGCTGGCGCTTGTGCGAGACGATCAACTTTCGGCAGTCGCTGCTCCCCGTTTTGATCGCATGGCTCTTCCCCGTCGCCCTCCAGCGCCGGGGGTTCCCCTCCATCGCGAAGAGGTAATCCCCGTCCGGCCTTGCCGTCTCTGTACGCCGAGCCTCCCCGACGCGCCTCAAGGAAGGCGGGGTCGTCCCGGGAGAGTGGACAAAACTATAGAGACACGTTCCAAATTGACTAAAGGGTGATATGGGTTAGACGCCAGGCAATTTCCCATTTCTTAAAAGAAGAGAGGGGGCACCTGTCGCAAAAAGACCGGGTGTCCCCTCTCGTAATGTCATTTGCAATCCGCTAGCACGTGGCTCGGACCGCTGCCGGCGTGACCTTTACGCGGCAAGCGCTTGAGGACGTCGATGAGCAGCTCGTAGAAGCGCTCGGCAGAAGCGAGCTCCATGCTCTCGTCCGGGGTGTGGACATCGGAGAGCGTCGGGCCCACGGCGATGGCGTCCAGACCGTGCAGGGCCTCGGCAAACAGGCCGCACTCAAGGCCGGCGTGAATGGACTCGATGCGCAGCTCGGAGCCAAAGAGCTCACGATAGCTCTCGACAAAGACGTCGCGGACCGGCGAATGCTCGGCATAGCTCCAGCCGGGATACTCGAACTCAAACTTGGCGTCGAAGCCAGGACATCGGCCAGCGTCTGCAGGCGGTCCTTGAACTCGTCCTGCAGCGAGGTGATCGAGGAGCGCGGGGACAGCATGATCTTGACCTCGTCGTCAGAAGTGGCAACCACACCGATGTTGGAGGAAACCTCGACGGAGCCGTCGGTGGCGACGTTGCGGCGAATCACGCCGTTAGGGGCAAGACGCAGGGCGCGGATGAGGGCAAGCGCGGACTTCTGGTCCATGGCCTCGACCTCAGCGTTATCGGCAATCTCGACGGTGCAGGTAAAGCCGGGGTCGAAGACCTCGAGCTCGGCAGTGACGTCGGCGATGATGCCCTTTGCGATCTGGGCCGCGGCCTCGGCGGCAGCGTGGTCGGCGTAGACCAGAACAGCCTTGCACTCACGGTTGATGGCGTTGTCCTTGGTGCCGCCGTTAAAGCTAACGATGGCGGGCTCGCCGGCAACCATCAGGCGGTCGATGATGCGGGCCATGATGAGGTTGCCGTTGCCGCGCTCTAGGTTGATATCGTTGCCGGAATGACCACCCAGTAGGCCGGAGATGTCGAGCGTGAGGGTGCTGCCGGTCTTGTGCTCGCGCACGATGGGGCAGGCGTAGGTAACAACGACGCCGCCGGCGCAGCTGACGGTGGCAACGCCCTCTTCCTCGGAGTCAAGGTTAATCATGGTGCGGGCGCTAATCTGGGACTTGTCGAGCGTCTCGGCACCGACCAGGCCAGTCTCCTCGTCGGTGGTGAATACGCACTCGAGGGCGGGGTGAACGATCGAATCGTCATCGAGAACAGTGAGCATCAGAGCGACAGCAATGCCGTTGTCGGCACCCAGGGTGGTGCCGTTAGCGGTGAGGACGCCGTCCTTGACGACCAGGTCGATACCGTCGGTCGTAAAGTCGTGCTCAACGGAGCCCAACTTGTCGCACACCATATCGATGTGGCCCTGCAGCATCACGGCCGGAGCATTCTCGGCGCCGGCAGAAGCGGGCTTGCGAATGATGACGTTGTAGACCTCGTCCTGGTACACATCGAGGCCGCGCTCCTTGGCAAACGCAACCAGGAAATCGCTGATGCCCTTCTCGTTGCCAGACCCACGGGGGATCGCGCTGACCTCCTCAAAGAAATGGAACAGCTGGGCGGGCTCGTAGCCGGTAATCTTGTAATCCATGGTGCCTCCTTGGCGCAACTGGTTAGACAGTAAGACATGCGCCTTGTATATTCCCAGACTTTGCGTGCATAAACCAGTCGAAAACGCCGAGCGCCCTCGCATCATCGGCTAACGGCGGGGAAACGCTACTTTATTAAGATAAAGCAGGTTAGACGGGCCGCACCGAAGGGGCGTTGGACCCTTCAACCAACCTCAAAGCTTGATCAACGTTTTATGCATACGCCATTGGTATGTTTAATGAGGTTTTTGTCCTCCGTCACGACGTAATCGGCATCAATGCGATTAGCGACGCCCAGTATCAGGTCGTCCTCAAAGTCGTTGTGATGATACTTGAACACAAAGGAGTCGAAGACTCATCTGCACGACCGGGGCGATGAGGGCTAGCTCGCGCATCTGTCGAACGCATGCCCAGGCCGTTTCGTCTGCCGCCGCAATGGCGTTATCGCTCAGTGAGCCAGTCTTTCTTCGGCACTCCTGCTTGATTGCCGCCGAGACAAGATATGAAACGTCTTTGACCGAAAGCGACGAGGCAAACAGGGCAATCCGCTCCGAGCGTCGGCAATCTCGATCAGATGGGCGACATTTGCCGTACGGTCGGACCTGCCAGAAAAATAATCCATCCATACGTTGGTATCGATTAACAGCTTGAGGACGCCTTCTGTGCTCATAGTTCCACCCACTCGGGATAGCGCTCCGCCATGGCCTCCTCATAGAGGTCGTCATAGTCTCCCGAGAACTCAGGGATGGGGGATGCCGTATTTGAGGCACGAATCGCGAACGATATGGCTGCCTTGCGCGGCCCTTGACTCCATGCGCCGGGGCTCCACTCCGTCAGAAACTGGAGCCGCCGCGTCTCCCTTCGAGGGCATATGTCCGTTAACGACCAGATACTCCCAAAGTGTCCGAACGGCTTGCGACGGCGTCATGCCAATCTGTGCCAAAACGGCGTCCCCGGCATCCTTGAGTTGGCGATCCATGCGCACGTTCATCTGAACCGGCCGTGAGTCTAGTATCGACATAGACATGTTGGCTCCTTTTGCTATACGCTTTCCTTTACTTAGTATAGCATTTAGGATGAATGCCGCCTTTACCAGAAAGGGGACGTCCCAGCTGGAACATCCCCCTTCATTCAGACTATTTCACACTTTACAGCGCGCCAGAGCCGGCTTGCATCATGCCGCCGGGGCCCGAGGTCACGCCGCCGCTTACGGGCGTGGCGTTGCCGGTGTGCGGCGCCGCCGGAGCGGTATCGCCGCCGAGCGCGCCGACCGGACGCGGTGCCGGAATCTCGCCCGTGCCGTGGCTAAAGACAAACTTGCCGTCGGCCACATCGCACAGGACGGTATCGCCCTCGCCCCACTCGCCGGCCAGCAGCTCCTCGGACAGCGGGTCCTCAATGAGCTTTGGATGGCGCGGCGCAGCGGACGCGCGCCATTGGTGAGGTCGGTGCCCTCGGCCACAATCTTGTCGTAGGCCGCATCGGTGAGCTTGATGTTCATGCCGTTGGCAATCAGGCGTTGACGCAAGTCGTCCACCAGCAGGTGCGCGATCTTGGTCAGATTCTCGCCCGAAAGCTTCTGGAACACCACGATGTCGTCGATACGGTTGAGCAGCTCGGGGCGGAACAGGCGCTTGAGTTCGCCCATCGCACGGCCCTTAATCTCGCTCGAGGTAAGGCCGTGCTCGCCGGTGGTGCCAAAGCCAACGCTCGCATCCTGCGCAATCTCGCGGGCGCCCACGTTGGACGTCATGATGATCACGGTATTGCGGAAGTCGACCGTCTTGCTTGGCTATCGGTCAGGCGGCCCTCCTCCAGCACCTGCAGCAGAATGTTGAAGATATCGGGGTGCGCCTTCTCGATCTCGTCAAACAGCACAACCGAGTACGGATGACGGCGCACGGCCTTGGTGAGCTGACCGCCCTCGTCATGACCGACGTAGCCCGGGGGGCTACCGATAAGCTTGGAGACCTCGAACTCGCTGCCAAACTCCGACATGTCGAAGCTGATGAGCGCGTCCTTGCTGCCAAAGAGATACTCGGCAAGCGTCTTGGCGAGCTCGGTCTTGCCCGTGCCGGTGGGACCCAGGAAGATAAAGCTGCCGCCGGGGCGACGCGGGTCCTTGAGCGGCGAGCGACTGCGGCGCACGGCCTTGGCAACGGCCTCGACTGCCTCGTCCTGGCCGATAATGCGGGTCTTGAGCACGCTTTCGGTCTGCAGCAGGCGACGGCTCTCGCTCTCGGTGAGCGAAGACACCGGCACACCCGAGGTCACGGAGACGATGTCGGCGATCTGGGCGACGTCGATGGTGAGCGGGCTCGCGTCGAGCTCGGCCGTCCAGGCAGCCTTGGCCTCGGCAACCTCAATCTCGGCAGCCTTTTGCTGCTCAGTGATCTCGGCAGCCTTGTTCATGTCGTCGCTCTCGGTGGCCTCCTGTGCGGCAGCCTTGAGCTCTTCGACGCGATGCTCGGCCTCGCGCACCGGCTCGGGCGCGCGGTTAGCGGCGATGCGGGCGCGGGCACCGGCCTCGTCGATAAGGTCGATGGCCTTATCGGGCAGGAAGCGGTCCTGAATGTAGCGGTTGGAGAGGTTCGCGGCGGCCTCGATAGCACCCTGTGTGTAACGCACATGGTGGTGCTCCTCGTAGCGCGGCTTGAGCGCGGTCAGGATCTTGACCGTGTCCTCGACGCTCGGCTCCTCGACATCGATTGTCTGGAAGCGACGCTCAAAGGCCGGATCCTTGGTGAGGTACTTGCGGAACTCCTCGGCCGTGGTGGCGCCGATGATCTGGAAGGCACCGCGTGCGAGAACGGGCTTGAGCATGGAGCTCGCATCGATAGAACCCTCAGCAGAGCCGGCACCGATGATGGTGTGCATCTCGTCGATAAACAAGATAACGTCGTCGGCTTCGGTCGCCTCCTGGATCACGTTCTTGAGACGCTCCTCGAACTCGCCGCGATACTTGGCGCCCGCAACAAGACCCGGCAGGTCGAGTGTCCAGATATTCTGGTTCATGAGGTTCTCGGGCACGTTGCCGGCGGCAATCTGCTGAGCCAGGCCCTCGACGATGGCTGTCTTGCCCACGCCGGGATCACCCAAGATAAGCGGGTTGTTCTTGGTGCGGCGCGAAAGGATCTCCATCATGCGCTGGACTTCCTTTTTCGCGACCGATCACGGGATCGAGCTTGCCGTCGCGCGCCTTCTGTGTGAGGTTGGTGGCGAACTGCTTGAGCGTGTCGGTGCCGTCCCCCTTTTGCTGTGAGGCGTCCGAGCCGCTAAAGAACGGCAGGCCCGCACCGGGGCGGCCGGCGCCAGCTCCGGCGAGCGGACGCTTCTTGTCCTGGTCCTTGGCGGTGAGCTTTTCGATGGCCTTTTTGATAGAAGCGGACGAAACACCCAGGCGCATGAGGATGTCCATGGCCATTCCGTTGCCCTCTTCGACGATACCGATGAGCAGGTGCTCGGTCGACACATAGGTCTGGTTGTTCTCGCGCGCCACACGGAAGGAACGCTCCATCACGCTAATGACGAGCGGCGTAAAGGCGAGCTTGGCGGCCTCGGTCTCCTCGCTGGGCTCGGGAACGGTGGTCTGGACCTCCTTGAGGGTGTCCATGATGTCGTCGTAGGAGATATCGAGCGAGCGCAGTGCCTCGGCGGCAATGCCCTCGTCCTCCTTAGCGAGCGCGAGCAGCAGATGCTCGGTACCCACTTTATTTGAGTGTAGATCGAGCGCCTCTTGCTTGGCCATGGACATGACCTTGCGCGCGCGATCGGTAAAACGGTCTAACATGCTAGTTCCTCTTAGACGAGCTAGTTTTTTCAAACGCAAAGCGCCGCCCCGCGGCAGCGCTTTGGTCTCTTTACCCATATGGAGTATATGTTAACCGTTGGGACCTTTTCCGCACGGAGCCATACGACAACGTCTACAAAAAAGGAATCGCTCCGGTCTGTTTGGGGGTCTGGTTCTGAGCGTTGCCTAGCAGGCAGGCTCGACGTCCATGCCCTCGGAAATGTTGGCAACCTCCTCGGCAGCGGGAGCACCCGGCATGTGCACGAGCTCCATGTGCGGCTCGGCAAAGACCGTGCCCATGGGGAAGGCGCGACGGAAGACAAACCGGGCAACCGGACCGGCCACCAGCAGGTTCCAGGGCAGGGCCATGATAAAGTTGCGCGGAATGTTGACGAGCCACATCATCGGCAGCGCCTGCAAATTGGCAAGCGGGCCGCCGGGCATATGGAACAGGCCCTCGCAGGCGCCGTAGAGCGACATGATGATGACCATGGGGACGACCATGCAGGAGCTGACGGCGAGCGTCATAGCGAGCGGCGAGCTCTTGCCCGGAGTAACCAGGAACTTGAAGGCGAAGCCTTTGGCTGGCGGGCTGGCGATAAACCAGTCGCAGCACATGGCAAAGACGTAGGCAACGGGGAAGCCAAGCCATGCAGCGGCAACAACCTCGCCGTTGATGGCCCCATGCTGCAGGGCAACGTTGTAGATGCTCATCCAGAGCACCATACAAAAACACATGATAAAGGTGAACAGCAGGCTCTCTCGTTTGTTGATAGGCATAAAGGGCGAAATCCTTTCTGTGTTACGCCGCGGCGCGTGCAAAAACGGGCAGGCGAGATGGAGTTACTGGGACTTCATCTCGCCCGCCCGCGGTACGTGCGTCTGCGACTACTTATGTGGTGGAACTACCCTAACACGAACAACACGCGCTTCGTAAGCGTTGAGTTTGTGGAGATGCTCGGCGTATTGGTGCAAAGTAACCTGTCCCCCTTGCACCAATTAGCTGGTGTGGCGCCAGCGGGGATCGGTGAGAGTTCTCGCTACGCTCAGGCCGACGGGAAGGAACGCCACGATGAGCACCGCACGCACAAACCAGCCAAGCATATTAACCGTGTCAAACGTGCACATGTAGTACATCGAGCGATACAGATACAGTCCCGGCACCATGATGACAATCGATGGCACCGTGAGGGCGATGCGCGGGTACGTGAGCTTGATTTCGGCCAGGCTCGCAAGCAGTCCCGACACCAGCGCGCCGATAAACGCCGCCGCCTCGGGAGGCATGCCTGCACTCAGGCCCAGAAAGGGAAACAGCGTCGGCGCATCGACGAGCGTAAGGCGCAAGGTATTAGACACGGCACCGATGAGCCCAGCCGCCGCGGCCATCTTTATCGGACTGTTGAACATAACCGAGAAGCCAAATACACCGATAAAGCTCATCAGTATGCGCAAGAGCGTAAGAGCCAACGGTGAGAGGCCGAGCGGGGCGAAGTCATCCGGCGCCAGTCCCACACACTCGGCAACCATCCAGCTACGAGGGTCGCCATCACAATAATTGACACAGCATACGAAAGACGCTCGATGCCGCTTCGCATATCGAGCTTTGCGATGTCGAGGCCTGCCGTAATGAGGGGAAAGCCGGGGATGACAAAGAGCATGGCGCCGATATAGCCTTCTTGGTGCGACATTGCCCCCGGAATGACCTGGCCAAGGCCGAGCAACGCCAGTAAATACGAGATACAGGCCAGCGCGACGCCAATCGTCAACGCGCTAAACTGGCCGAGGCCCTGCTTGAGGATATGAGAACGGGCAAAGTTGCCGACGCCCGCGCCCACGAACGCACATGCCATCTCAATGGGACCGCCACCAAGTAAAAAGACAAAGGCGCCACAGGCGCAGGCCGCCGCAAGGCCCTGTTGCCAAGGCGCGTAATCAGGTTTTGAACTCTCAACGGTCTTGAGCATCTCGTGATACTCATGCACGGTAAACCGGCGCCCATAAGTCTCGATTTCCTTTAGGAAGCTCTCCATCATCCAAATGCGATGAGTGTTGACGCCCGTTGTTGGCAGGCTGACGACCTCGTTAAAGCAGTGGCCGCCTTCGATGCAGGTGCACTCAAACGACAGGAGACTTAAGTCAACGTGGATGGTGACACCGAGTACGGCGGCGACGCGGTTCATGGTATCGCGTACACGCCAGGCACCCGTTCCGCTCGCGAGCATAAGCATACCGGTGCGGCAGATGATGGATGATTTGTCGGTAAGTGGCGCATCGACGGCAAGCTCATCGCCCGCGGTCACGATCTGGCGCCAGTCAGTTTTCATATGGAGCGCGCCGGCACGGACACCGTGGTGCATGGGGGCTCTCGAAGGCAGTGAGTCAAGGCGCGAAGGCTGTGGGGGTTCCGTCGATTCATCCTCAACCTCATCAGCCTCTTCATCGACCAGATCAAAGGAATCAAGCGGCGCTGGCTCGCGACGGTCGATCAGCTCCTCGTCCTCATCATCAAAGTAATTGAACTGATCGAGCATGTCCTCTTCGATCGCGCGCTCGCTCGCATCGTCCATACAGACGCTCCCTTCCTGCCGACTAACTCCCATCCTAGGCAGCGACGGCTAAAGGAAACATAAAAGAGACAACTGTCATGTGAGTCATGTACGCAATAGCCGTTAGGTAGTCGTTGGGGACGTTTCTTGAATGGCTAGTCGTTTAAGAACGTCCCTAAGTGCCAACCAAGGCAACGCCGCAGGTAGAGGACGGACAGCGAGCGACGTCCAGGGCGAACAAGTTGGCATGAAAAAGGCAGGGCATTGACCTTCTGGTCATGCCTTCGCCTTTTGAATGACAAATTGTCGCCCTGGGCGGCGCGCAGCGTCGAGCCGTTACGCGGTTCGGTAGAACCGCGTAACTAGTTAGTACATCTTTGCGCCGGCGGGGATGGAAGCGTCGAGCTGGATCAGGTTGAGACGCTCCTCGCCCTCCTCCTCGTGGATGGCGCTGATGAGCATACCGCAGCTGGGGATGCCCATCATCTTGCGCGGAGGCAGGTTGGTGATGGCGAGCAGGGTCTTGCCGACCAGGTCCTCGGGCTCGTAATAATCGTGAATGCCGGAGAGGATGGTGCGGTCGGTGCCGGTGCCGTCATCGAGCGTAAAGTTCAGCAGCTTCTTGGACTTCTTGACGGCCTCGCATGCCTTGACCTTCACGGCGCGGAAGTCGCTCTTGGAGAAGGTATCAAAGTCGACGAACTCCTCAAACAGCGGCTCAACGGCAATCTTGGAATAATCAACCGTGGGCTTAAGCGGCTTGACGAAGGGGCTCGCGGCGTTGCCGGCCTCGGCGGCCTTGGCGGCAGCGGCACCGGACTGGAAACCCTTCTCGGGCTTCATGTGCGGGAACAGCAGCACGTCGCGGATGGAAGCCTGGTTGGTGAGCAGCATGACCACGCGGTCGATACCGATGCCGATGCCGCCCGCGGGAGGCATACCGTACTCGAGGGCACGCACGTAATCCTCATCGTACTCCATGGCCTCATCGTCGCCGCCGGCCTTCTCGGCCATCTGGGCAGCGAAGCGCTCGGCCTGGTCGACCGGGTCGTTGAGCTCGGAGAACGCGTTCGCGTACTCGTGACCGGCGATGACCAGCTCAAAGCGATGGGTCAGGCGCGGATCATGCTCAAAGCGCTTGGCAAGCGGGCTAACCTCGATGGGGTAATCGCACACGAAGGTGGGGTTGACGATGGTGTCCTCGCCCAGCTCGTCATAGATCTCGGCGATAATCTTGCCGGCGGTCCACTCGGGCTTAATCTCCAGGCCCTTCTCGCGCGCGGCGGCAGCAAGCTCCTCGACCGGCGTGTCGATGGTGACCTGCTTGCCGAGCACGTCGGAGACGATGTCGGTCATGGGACGGCTGGCCCACTCACCAGAAAGGTCGATGGTCTGGCCCTGGTACTCGATGACCTCGGGGTTGCCGATGGCCTTGTTAGCCGCCTTAATGACACCCTGGGCGAGCGCCTTCATGCCCTCGAGGTCGGAGAAGGCACGATAGGCCTCCATCGTGGTGAACTCGGGGTTGTGGGTAAGGTCCATGCCCTCGTTACGGAAGATACGGCCGATCTCGAACACGCGCTCAAAACCGCCGACGATGCAGCGCTTGAGGTGCAGCTCGGTGGCAATACGCAGGTAGCACTCCTGATCGAGCGCGTTGAAGTGGTAATGAACGGCTTGGCCGTGGCACCACCCTGGATGGTCTGCAGGATGGGGGTCTCGACCTCCATGTAGCCGTCGGACTCCATAAAGCGACGGAAGGTGGAGAGAATCTGCGAACGCTTACGGAAGGTCTCGCGAACGTCATCGTTGGCGATCAGGTCGACATAGCGCTGGCGATAGCGGGTCTCCTTGTCGGAAAGACCGTGGAACTTCTCGGGCAGCGGACGAACGGCCTTGGCAAGCAGGGTCGCGCTCTTAGGGGCAACGGAAAGCTGGCCGCGCTGGGTGCGCACAACCACGCCGGTCACGCCCAGGATGTCGCCCAGGTCGAGAGCCTTGAGCGTATTCCAGGCAGCCTCGTCCATGTCGTTGATGCGGCAGAACAGTTGAATCTCGGCAGTCGCATCGCGCACGACGATGAACATGATCTTGCCCTGACCGCGCTTGGCGACCACACGGCCGGCGATCTTCACGACATCCTCGGTGTCCTCACCATCGGCAAGATCGGCGTACTTAGTCTCGATATCGGCGACGTAGTCCTCAAGCTCAGAGTGCTCAGGATAGGGGTTCTGGCCCGCCTCGAACAGGGCGGCGCGCTTGGCCAGGCGGGTGGCGCGCTCGTCGTTGAGCGTCGATGCCTGATCTGCGGCGTTCTGGTTCTCTGCCATAAGTTAGCTCCTCAAACTAAAACGCTCCCCAGGATTCGGTCCCAGGGAGCGAAAACAAACCTTTACGCGGGACCGTGGTCTAGCGTGCAATCTTGGCGATGGTGTAGACGCGAGTCTTGCCGGAAGGCGTAACGACCTCGACGGAGTCGCCCTCGCCGTGACCGATGATGGCGTGACCGACCGGAGACTCGTTGGAAATCTTGTGCTCGAGCGAGTTGGTCTCGGTGGTACCGACGAGCGTGACTTCCATGACCTCGCCGTTGGGATCAATCAGCGAAACGGTGGAACCGATGGAGACGGTCAGATCACCTGTGGTGGCAGCAACCTGAGCGTTGGCGAGGATGGCCTGGATCTCGGCAATACGAGCGGCGTTCTGGGCCTGCTTGTCCTTGGCGGCGTCGTACTCGGAGTTCTCCGAAAGGTCGCCGAACGCGCGGGCTTCCTTGATGTCCTCGACGATCTCCTTGGCGTAATCGCCCTCACGCCAAGCGAGCTCCTCGACGAGCTTCTGGCGGCCCTCAGCGGTCAGTACGATCTGGCTTGCGTCCATACGGATATCTCCCCAACTCTGATCAAACAATCAACTGTCAACAAAACGAAAAAGACCGGCTAGCCTGCGGGCAAGCCGGTCAGGTGCTCACCCCAAAGGGATGGGACTACTCTGCGTCCGCGTCGCTGTCCTCTGCCTGCTTCTTCTTGGCAGCAGCGAGCTTGGCCTCGAGCTCAGCGATCTCCTTGTCCTCCTCGGACTGCTCGACCACGACCTCCTCGGCCTGCTTGGTCTCGGCCTTATCGTCGCCCTCCATACCCTCGCGGATATTCTTGACGGTAGAGCCGAGGGACTTGCCGAGCTTCGGCAAGTTCTTGGGCCCGAAGATAATCAGGACAACGACGAGAATAATGATGAGCTCAGGAGCCCTCAGTCCAAACATGTAGACCTCCACAATACAGCGAGACAAGCTCGAATGAGTATACCGCGGGTATCGCGGTATCACAACAATAGCTAAAAAAGGGACCGCAAGAAGCGGTCCCTCCTCATGCTCTGGTCGGGTTGACTGGATTTGAACCAGCGACCCCTGCGTCCCGAACGCAGTGCTCTACCAAACTGAGCCACAACCCGTTAGCTCGACTATAGTAACAAAGATTTCCGTCGTGTGCTAGAGAAATTTTTACTTCTTTGGCACTTCGATGCGAACCGTGTTGGGAATGAGCTCCGTCGCGCAGGACCACCAGCCGTTTTGCAGGGCAGCGTCGGCAAGCCCTTCAGCCGTGGCGACGGTGTCGCAAATGGCAAACGAGCAGGCGCCCGATCCGCACACATCTACAGCAACGGTGCCGCCTTGTTTACGCAGCCAATCGAGAACCGTTTGTATCTGAGGCTCCATCTGTGCGGAAATGACACCCAGGTTGTTATGGATGAGCGCATATGCCGTCTCGGCATCACCAGCATGCAAGGCAGAAGCTATCGCGCCGGGCTTGTCTGCAGGCACCGGAGCCTCGTCAAAACGTCGATAGGCTTCAATTGTCGAAACGCTTGCCTCGCGCGGCTTGACCAACACGACGGGCGTTGCGGGCAGCGCGGGATACTCAGTTGCCAGCACGTCTCCCCCACCTACGTAGAACGCAAGGCTCGCGTGCAAAAAGAACGGGACGTCAGCACCAATACCCCGCGCAATGTCGTCGAGCGCGGGGTCGGTGCGATCAATTCCCCAGAGCTCCGCCAAGGCGACAATGACCGCGGCCGCATCCGTCGAGGGGCCGCCCAAGCCGGCGCACAATGGAATGCGCTTCTTAATCGTCACGCAGATGTTTGCCTCGCGACCATAATGCTCGGCCATAGCAACCGCAGCCCGATACGCCGTATTCTTTTGCATGGGAAAATCTGATGCCGGAACCGTCTGGACGGTCAGCGCCTGTGCCGGCGTAACCGTCACGGTATCGGAAAGACCGACAGCTGCCATCAGGGAATCGACCCTGTGGTAGCCGCGGTCATCGCGCTCGGTATGAACCCCCAAGTAGAGGTTAATCTTTGCCGGCGCGGAAAGAGTCAGGGACCGATCGGTCACCGCTAGTGCTCCTCGAGCTGATTGCCGAGCGGGGTAAAGATATGCTCGCCGCTCTCGGGGTCGAACAGCTCGACCTGACCGGTGAGGACATCGATATACTGGTAGGACTGACGCGACTTGCGGCCGCGACGCTCGTCAACCTCGACGATAAAGACGGCGGGGTGGACGCTCTTGATGGTGCCCATGCGCTCGACGACGCGGGTGCGGCCCATGTTGGCCTTCACCTTAACGCGATCGCCCACCATATCGGTCAGCTTCTCGTGGATGTCGTCGACGTGATTGACTTCCATCTCTTCCATGAACAGGGCCTCCAGAAGGTGCAATTCAAAAAGGGGATAATACCCCTAAGATAGACAAAACTCTAATACTATAGCACCCTGTTGCGACCACGCGCAAGTAGCTAATTTGGCTACTTACAGATTGTCGGTATCGAGGACGATGGTGAATGGGCCGTCGTTGACGAGGTCGACTTTCATATCGGCGCAAAGATGCCGTGCGCCACGTGTTCGACATCTTGGCGAACGAGCGTCAGGAAGTACTCGTAGAGCTCGTTGGCGACATCGGGGCGCCGGCATCCGTAAACGATGGGCGGCGGCCGTGACGGCAATCGGCGAACAGCGTGAACTGCGACACTACGAGAACCTCGCCGTCGACATCGGCAAGTGCAGGTTGGTCTTGCCGTTCTCGTCCTCGTTAATGCGCAAGCCCCGGAGCTTGCCCCACAGCTTATCGGCCTCGGCGCGCGTGTCGCCGTGGCCCACGCCCAGCAGCACCAGATAGCCGCGCCCAATTTTACCCACGCACTCGCCGTCGACCGTCACGCCGGCGTTGAGTACGAGCTGCACCACCGCACGCACGGCTTACTCCTCGCCCGTCAGTTTGGCGGACAGATGCTCGAGCGCATGGAATCGATGGCTGATGGCGTTCTTCTCGTCCGCCGTCAGCTCGGCCATGGTCTTGCCCGGCGTGTCGACCGGCAGGAACAGTGGGTCGTAGCCAAAGCCATGATCGCCGCGGCCCTCGTGTGCGATAGCGCCCTCGCAGGCGCCCTCACCATAGGTGACCAAACCGTCCGTGTCGATGAGCGCGACAACGCTCATAAAGCGCGCGGTGCGATCCTCGTCCGCCACGCTTCCAGGTTAACGAGGAGCTTGGCGTTGTTGGCGGCATCGTCGCCGTGCACGCCCGCATAGCGTGCGCTGTACACGCCCGGCTCACCGTCCAGGGCATCAACGACCAGGCCCGAATCGTCGGCGATGGCCATAAGCCCCGTCTCCTCTACCGCGGCCTGCGCCTTGATGATGGCGTTCTCCAAAAACGTCGTGCCGTTTTCCTCGGGGTCCTCAAAATCACCCAGCTGACCCAACGCCACAAAGCGAACCTCGGGCATGACCTTGCCCAAAATGGCCTCGATCTCGGTGAGCTTATGGGCATTGCCCGTTGCCACGACGATGGTCGCCGCCGGGTCGAGGGTGTCGATATCGATCTTCTCTAGTGCCATAGCTGGCCTCCTTTGTCTCTATAGCAATGCCGAGTTGAGGACGACGAGGACCTCGGCCTCTCTCCCCTCTCAATCAACGGCAGTCTTATACTTCGGCGTTTCGCAGATAAACCTACCAAATAACCCTGTCCCCTTTTGGCAGGTTAGGCGAGGGCCTGGCGCTGAAGCTCGATGAGCTCGGCAACGCCCTTGTCGCCCAGGTCGAGCAGGGCGTTGAGACGCTGCGGTCGAAGGCGCCTGCTCGCCGGTGCCTTGGAGCTCAATCATCTCGCCGGTGTCGGTAGCGACGAGATTCATGTCGACCTCGGCGTGGCTGTCCTCGGAATAATCCAGGTCGAGCAGGGTGTTGCCGTCGACAACTCCCATGGAAATCGCGGCGACCTGGCCCGTGAGCGGGATGCGCTCGATCTTGCCTGCCTCGACCCACATGGCGAGGGCGTCGTGCAGCGCCACCCAAGCACCGGTAATGCTCGCCGTACGCGTGCCGCCATCCGCCTGGATCACATCGCAGTCGACGGTGACGGTGTACTCGCCGAGCGCCTTCATGTTGACGACGGTACGCAGGCTGCGGCCGATGAGACGTTCGATCTCCATGGAGCGGCCCTTACGCTTGGTATACTCGCGCTTGCAACGCTTACCGGTCGATGCCGGCAGCATGGCATACTCTGCGGTTACCCAACCGGCCTTGGCGCCCTTGCGCCAGCCCGGCACGCCCTCCTCAATTGTGGCGGCACACAGCACGCACGTGTCGCCGAACTCAGCCAGGCACGAGCGTGGGCATGTTTCATAACACCACGGGTGAGCTTGACGGGGCGCAGTTCATTGGCGGCACGGCCGTTGGCGCGGTTGACCTGCATGTACTCCATAGAAATATCCTTTCGGCAAAAGGTGTGGCGAAGGCTCTGACGGCGGCCTTACATCTATTTCAGTTCGTCGATATCGATATGCTCAATGCTCTTGAGCGGCTGGCCAAAGATAAAGCTGCCCGCCACCGCAAACTCGGCAATGTTATCGGCCGTCGTTGCAAAACGATGCTGCGGCTCGGCGGCGTCGCCCGCCAGCTGCTCGCGGCGCGTGAGGATATCGGTCAGCTCGCGCGTGGTCTCCTCGGCGGAACTCACGACGCGCACCCCAGGCCCCAGCGCATGACGGATAGGTCCCACCAACAGCGGAAAATGCGTACAGCCGAGCACCACGGTATCGATACCGTGGTCGCGCAGCGGCTCAACCGTGGCACCAACCAGCGCACGCACGGCAGGCGTATCGAAGATGTCCTCGTTCTCAAGCCACTGCTCCTGCAGATGCGCACCCGAGGCGAGCTCGTGCTCAACGACCTCGACAAAGCTCGAGGCAGGGCAGCCGTATACGTCAACACCGGCATCCAGGTCCTGAATGGCGCGCGTGTAAGCACCCGAGCGAATGGTGAGGTTGGTGGCGAGCACGCCCACCCGGCGCGTGCGGGTGCTGTTGATTGCCGCGCGTGCGCCCGGTGCGATCACACCGATGACGGGGACGTCGAGCACCTGCTGGGCCAGACGCAAGGCCGCAGCGGTCGCTGTATTGCAGGCGATGACCATGATCTTGACGTCGTGCTTCGACAGCCAACGGCCCGCCTGCAGTGCAAACGAACGCACCTCGTCCTCGGTGCGGGTGCCATACGGGCAGCGTTTGGTGTCGCCAAAGTAGTAGACGGACTCGTGCGGCAACGCCGTCGCAATCGCGCGCGCAACCGTCAGACCGCCCAGGCCCGAGTCGAACACGCCAATGGGGCGCGTGTCCCCGGCAGATTCTCGATATCGGACATTACCTCACCAGATTCTCTCTCGAAAAGATATGGCTCAGAACGATAGGACCGCGCTACGAACGAGCCGCGACCAGCAGCTCGGCCGTTGCCACCCAGCCGTCGACAATTTTGCCGCGCGTAACGAAAGCGTTCTCGCAAGCAGCCAGGAACTCGGGCGCGCCGGCGCTCGTCAGGCCATTCTCGACCAGACAGAACGTGCCCACGTGATCGGCCATGTAGAAGTCGGACTCGGAATCGCCGAGCGCGAGCGTCTCCTCGCGCTCGATCCCCAGGTGCTCGCAGAAGCGCGCAATGGCGACGCCTTTGTTGAGGCCCGCGGGGTTGATGTTGAATGCGCGACCGTCCTCGACGCGATCGAGCTCGAGCGTCGTCGGCTTGGACAGATGCGTCAGGTGACCGTTACAGGCCCACACCAGGCCGCAGCCGGCCTCGTCGAGAATGGCCTGCGCCTCGTCATCGGGAATGTCGCCGCGCATGCCGACGGTGACCTCGCGGTACTTGTAGCCGGGTCGACATGTCGTTGTGATACTCGATCTTGTGCGGCCAGCGGGCGAGGATCTTCTCGCACACGCCGGTCTGCTCGATCACCTGGTGCGGCGTGAGACCGCAAGAGGGGTCGTAGGGCATGTCGCCGGTCAGATACTCCCAATCGTTGGCTTTGAGGTCGTACATGACCAGGCCGCCCATCTCACCAATGTAGGAGTTGAGGCCGAGCACGCGCGCGTCCTCGTGGATCATGGTACGGTTGCGGCCCGAGGTGGGAACCACCTGAATACCAGCGCGGGCAAGTGTCACGACAGCCTCGACGAGCTTGGTCGAGGGGTTGCCGTCGTTGTCGCGTAGCACGCACGAGCCGGGTGCGAGCATCGTAGCATCCAGGTCGGTAAAGACGTACTTAACCTTGGCCAGCGCTCGCGCATCTCGCCCGAAAGCTCGGCGACGGTCGGCAGGGTGTTGTGGGACATGGTTACTCCGTTTACGTAGAAGGGTTTGGGCTTAGACGGCATGTTTTGATTGAGGGAACACGTTTATGGCGACAGCGCACTCAGGGCGCCTTCGCCATCATGGTTCATTAGTCAAACTGGGTAACATCGATCAGGCGATTGGCCAACGAAAGGTCGCTCTCGATGGGCACGAACTCGTCACCCACGTGCATGAGCTCCTCGTCACCCTTTGCCAGCAGCAAGACAATGGTGGGAGCATCGGGGTTGACGTACTCCTCGCGCGCCGCCTTGAACGCCGCATGCACAGCGGCTTCGCGATCGAGGATAATCTTGTTCGGCGTATCGTCGGGAACATGTTCGGCAAGCTCGCGACAGACCTTCATCGGGTCCTCGTGAGCCGGGTCCTCGTTGGCAAAAATCATCAGGTCGGAATATGGTGCGGCCTCGCGCGGAAGCTGCTCGCGGCGCTCCTGCGCCTTGCCGCCGGCAGCGCCAAACACTGCAATGACTGGACTAGTGGGAAACGCGCGCTTGACCGACGAGAAAAGCGAACGGAACGAAAGCTGGTTGTGCGCATAGTCAACGACGCAGATCACGCGGCCGTCCTTCGACTCCACGACCTCCATACGTCCCGGCACACGCAGTTTGGAGAGGCCCTTCTTGATAGCCTCGATACCGATGCCGATCTCGTGCGCAGCGGCGATAGCGACCAGCGCGTTTTCCACGTTAAGTCGCCCGCGATGCCCAGCAGGACCTTCTCCCCCGCCTCGGACTCGTCGGCACACAGGCCATGCAGGTTAAACTCGATGTTAAAGCCGACCACGCGGACATCGCTTGCCCACAGGCTTGCCTCGGGATGCTCGACGCCAACGGTCACCAAGCGCTCGGCGGTCGACGCTGCCTCCAGCACACGGTCAACCTCTTCGGTGCCCAGATTCACCACGGCGGTCTTTGCCTGGTCAAAGATCCTGAGTTTGCTCTCAAAATAATCCTCAAACGTGGGGTGTTCGATCGGCGAGATGTGGTCACGCCCGATGTTGAGGAAGCACGCCACGTCAAACGGCAGATTCTCGACGCGTTGGTACTTGAGCGCCTGGCTCGAGACCTCCATGACCATGGACTGGCGACCGGACTCACGGCAGTTGGCGATATGCGCCAGACCTCGGGGGCCTCGGGCGTAGTATTGGTGCTCTCGTAGCACTCGATGCCATCGTCGGTACTCACCGAGCCGATCATGCCGCAGGACTCGCCCGCCGCTTTGATAATCGACTGGAGCATAAAAGCGGCCGTGGTCTTTCCCTTGGTACCGGTGATGCCCACGATCTTGCGTCGTGGTCGGGACGGTCGTAGACCTCCGGCGGCAACAGGGCCATGGCCGTGCGAACGCTATCAACAACCAGCATCGCAGCACCGCTCTCCTGCGCCAGCGGCTCCAGAGACTCGACCAGCGACTCTTCGCACACAAATGCGACGCGCCCGCATCGAGCGCCATGCTCAAACGCGGGCTTAAAGGCAGCGCCCTTGCAAAAGAACACGTCACCTGCCGAAACCGCGCGCGAATCAAACGAGCAGCCGGTCACGGCACGCTCGTCAACCTGCTCCGAAGCACGCAGTTCGCCGCACACATCGAGAAGCTTGGCAAGCGTATCGACCGTGGTCACGGTCGCGGAATCCGAATGGTGCATCTTTCACCTTTCTCAGCCATTTGGCAGGGACGGTTTCATAGTAACTGAAACGTGCTCGCGCAAAAACGGCTCCCGGAGGAGCCGTTACGCGCAGGCATTCGTAAGCCGTGACTAGGCAGCCTGAACAGAAGGCTGGCCCTCGTCGATAAAGAAGCGCTTGTACCACACCAAGAACACGAGCGGCGTATAGATCTTGCGCTGGAAATCGCCCTTGCCCGCAAAGTGCAGGTCGAGCAGATGCATGAGCTCGTCGGTGTCGAAGAACTCGCTTGCCCACGGCGCGGTGAAGTACTCCTTGACATAGTCGTACCACTTTTGCTCGCGCAGCCAGTAGACAATCGGCACCGGGAAGCCCACCTTGGGACGGGTGGCCCACTCATCGGGCAGCGACTTGTTGGCGGCGTGGCGAAGCACCTGCTTGTTGCCGTTCTCGTTGATGCGGTAGCGGTCGGGAATGTGCTCGGCGAACTCCATGACCTTGCGATCCAGGAAAGGCACGCGCAGCTCCAGCGAGTGCGCCATGCACATCTTGTCGGCCTTGAGCAGAATGTCGCCCGGAAGCCACATGTTCATGTCCAGGTACTGCTTCTTGACCAGTTCGGGCTGGCCCTTCACGCGTGCATAGATGGGTGCAGCGAGCTCAAAGGCGCCGTCGCCGGTGTTGTACTTGGGCTTGAGTACGCCGTCGACCTCGCGCTCAGGCCATACCAAGGCCTGGCCCAGGAACGACTTCTCGGGGATCTCGGCACCCTTGACCAAGAAGTTATGGCCCTTGAAGTACGGCATATGCAGCGCCAGGTTACCGAGCGCGCGGCGAATGGGCAACGGTACCATCTTTTGTACTTGCGCACCGGGAACCGTGTCCTCGTAGTAGGCGTAGCCGCCAAAGAGCTCGTCGGCGCCTTCGCCCGAAAGCACGACGGTGACGTCCTTGCGCGCCATCTCGGCCAAGAACCACAGCGGCACAGACGACAGGTTGGACTGCGGCTCGTCCATGTGATACTGAATGTCCTCGAGTGCGCCAAAGAACTCGTCGGCGGTAATCATCTTGCGAACATTCTCGACGCCGAGCTTGTCGGATAGCTCCTTGGCGTAGTTAGTCTCGTTGAAATTCTTGTAATCGAAGCCCACCGAGAAGGTCTTGTCGGGCATGAGACAAGCGGCAATATAGCTGGAGTCGACGCCGCCGGAGAGGAAGGAGGCGACCTTAACATCAGCGATGCGATGGGCCTCGACGCTCTCGTGCACAACCTCATCCAGCTCGTCAACGTACTCCTCAAACGGCTTCTCGACGGCGGAGTAATCGCAATCCCAATAGCGCTCGACGTTCATCTTGCCGGTCGGGATGTCTACGGTAAAGTAATGCGCCGGCGGCAGCTTGTAGACACCCTCGAAGAAGGTCTCCTCAGTTGCCGAATACTGCAGCGTCATGTACGGACGCAGGGCCTTTTTTGTTGACCGCCTTGTGGAAGTGCGGGTAGTCCAGGAAGCTCTTGATTTCGGAGCCAAAGAGCACGCCCGGCGCGCCGTCGCCCGCATCGGCCATGGGATAGTAGTAGAGCGGCTTGATGCCAAAGATGTCGCGGGCGCCAAAAAGCTTGTTCTTCTTCTTGTCCCAGATGACGAAGGCGTACATGCCGCGCAGGCGATCGAGTACGGCCTCGCCCCACTCCTCGTAGCCGTGCAGGAGGCTCTCGGTGTCGGCTCCACAGTGGAACTTATAGCCCTTGGCCTCGAGCTCGGAGCGAAGCTCCTGGAAGTTGTAGATCTCGCCGTTGAAGACGATAACGACGCTGCCGTCCTCATTGGCCATGGGCTGAGCGCCGGCCTCGGTCAGGTCGAGGATCGACAGGCGGCGGAAGCCAGGGCAACGCGGCCGTCGATAAACTGGCCGCCCATGTCGGGACCACGATGGACGATGCGGTCCATCATCTTGGTGAGCACCTCGGATTGGTTATCCGTCCCACCGACAAAACCGACAAAACCGCACATATACTATCCCCTCTGCTGTTGCTGGGTATCAAATCGAATCAGTAGCTTTTGAGTATACCCGAGGGTGCAAAGAGGGACGGAATGTTCAGGCAATCTCAACTGAATCAGCTCCGCGCCGACACGCGCCGGTTACCTTTAATGGATATGAGGTGAATGGGGCGATTGTTTTGCTATACTCTCTCCGCACGGGCGATTGGCGCAACGGTTAGCGCAGGTGCTTTACACGCACAAGGTTGGGGGTTCGAATCCCTCATCGCCCACCACTGAATTGGAAACGGTCCTCGCAAGGGGACCGTTTTGTTTGGGCCCAGCGCATGGGATTCGAACCCGACAGGGTGCGAAGCTGAGGAAACGCGAAGCGTTTTCCAGCGCAGCACGCGAGGGCCGCAGGCCCGAAGCGAAAGCGGGCGGCGTCAGCCGCACGCGACATCCCTCATCGCCCACCACTGATTTGATAGGCTTCCAGCTATGGGGGCCTTTCTTTTTGGCTCTGTTAGACCAAATTTGACACGATCGGCTGTTCGCCGAACCGGAAAATAATCGGGCTATTCCCGCCCATCGCGGTCCCGCCCTCCCCGTCAGCCTTCCCCGCAGATCCCAGCCTGACGTCGAAGGGCAGGCCGCCCTCGCGGATCACCGCCCTGAGGAATATGTTCATGCGCCCGACATGGAGAGCCCGAGCCCGCCGAGCA
>ENA-OPYV01000074-OPYV01000074.1-human-gut-metagenome-genome-assembly--contig:-NODE-74-length-29783-cov-2.964965_pt1 | contig 29783 bp, 34 predicted proteins | sample MGYA00242474_ERZ504485 | MGnify/ENA primary metagenome ERZ504485 (study PRJEB26092, sample SAMD00036263) | human gut metagenome | host: Homo sapiens | study: EMG produced TPA metagenomics assembly of...
CGGCTCCCATCTGTGCCCGGTATACCATGATGCTGATGGGAATCAGTGTCAGTCCCGACGTGTTCAGCACTAAAAACATGATCATCGGGTTGCTGGCTGTATCCTTTCGTGGGTTCAGCTCCTGCAGTCCCTCCATGGCTTTCAGGCCGAGCGGTGTGGCCGCATTGTCCAGCCCCAGCATATTCGCTGCCAGGTTCATGAAAATACTTCCCGTCACCGGATGCCCTTTCGGAATCTCCGGAAACAGTTTTGAAAACAGCGGACTCAGCAGACGGGCGAAAAGCTGGATAACGCCTCCTCTTTCTCCAATCTTCATGATGCCCAGCCAGAGCGACAACACCCCCGTCAGTCCCAATGAGATTTCGAACGCCGTTTTGGAAGAAGCGAAAGTAGAATTGATAATCTCCGGAAATACGGCCGTGTCGCCTAAAAATACGAGCTTGACCAGTGCCACCACGAAGGCCAGAAGGAAAAATGCAATCCAGATGTAGTTTAAAGCCATTTCTATCTAAGTATAATTCATGATTAATCTGTGTTACAAAAATATATAATTTCTTTGTCACTTCCTTCACCTTGTCTGAAACATATAACTTTGTGTATATGAAAAGTTTTCCCTTACGTTACGTACGTTGGACCGCAGAGGCCTTGGGGGTGTGCTTCATCTTCCTTTGCCGCCTCTTGCCCGATTGGGGCGAGATGTATGCCCGTCACTTTTATCCCGCTTTGTCCGCACTGTTGTCGGCCCTGGTTTCCTAGATACCCTTCTCCATGGAAGAATGGTTTTTTGTAGCCGCGTGTGTACTCCTTGCCGGACTACCGCTGTGGGGCTGGAAGAAAAAGAAAGGGTGGAAGTGGACCTTGCGTGCAGAAGCCGAGCTGCTGGTAGGAGTGTACCTCTGGTTCTATGTAGGCTGGGGAATCAACTATTTCCGGAAAGACTTCTTTACGCGTTCCTCTGTAGAATATGTGGCCTATCAGGATTCCACCTTTCAGCATTTTCTGGCCGACTATACCCGCCGCTTGAATCAAGCCTACACGCAGTCGCCTTTCCCTTCGCACGAGATCATCGAAAAAGAGGTGAAGCAACTCTTTGCCCAGGTGCCCTCCCGTTTCGGTCTTTCTTCACCGAGAAGCTACCAGCATCCCAAGCAAGTCATGTTCAACGCACTCTATTCCGGTGTCGGCGTGTTGGGCTACATGGGCCCTTTTTTTGCCGAGTCACAGCTCAACCGCGAGCTGCCTCCCTTGCAATGGCCGTTCACCTATGCCCATGAATATTCCCATCTGTTGGGAATAAGCAGCGAGGCCGAAGCCAACTTCTGGGCCTATCAGATTTGCATCCGCTCCGTTTCACCAGCCGTCCGCTACTCCGGCTATTTCGGTCTGCTACCCTATGTGCTCTCCAATGCCGCTACATTGTTGGAAGAAGAAGACTACCGGCAACTGCTTGCTTCCATTCGTCCCGAGATTTTGCAGACCCTTCGTGAAAAGCAAGCCTACTGGCAGGCACGCTACAATCCGTGGGTAGGACGAGTGCAGGAACTGATGTATGAGTATTACCTCAAAGGCAACCAGATTCCTTCCGGACAGAAAAACTATGCCGAAGTGGTAGCCATGATTCTTGCCTTGCCCGGCGGCTGGTGGAAATAAACGCCGCGAGAATCTGAAAATCCCGTCCATCCGTCGGAGAGAAGCTGATTTTTCAATTCTCAAGGGGGAAAGATGACTTATTTTACTGTCAAACAGTGGATTACCGGAATTACTGCTTTCTTCATTCTGGAAATGAAATGAAAAGATACCTTAAAATCCCATCAAATTTCTAATTTTCGTATGCCGTTTGCTTCTTGCGTAAAAAATCCTTAAAGTGTGAAAATCAGTGAATAGCCAGCTTTTTAGGAGAAAAAACACTATCTTTACAGCCTTAATTTTTCTAAACTCAAAGCGAACGAAAGAAAATTATACCACAATGACTATCACGATTAAAAAAGTCACTACGAAAAAAGAAACTGAAGAAGTTCATTTCGTTTTAATTACGAACTTTATAAAGATAATCCCTATTCCGTTCCCGATTTGTACGATGACATGCTGAATACCTTCAATCCCAAGAAGAATCCGGCATTTGAATTCTGCGAGGCAGAATATTTCCTGGCATACAAAGGCGAGGAGATAGTGGGGCGTGTGGCTGCCATCATCAACCACCGTGCAAATGACACCTGGAACAAGAAAGAAGTCCGTTTTGGCTGGCTGGACTTCATTGACGAAGAAGAAGTGTCTTCAGCCTTGCTGAAAGCCGTAGAGCAATGGGGAAAAGAAAAAGGTATGGAAGCCATTGTCGGTCCGTTGGGATTTACGGATATGGATGCCGAAGGAATGCTGGTTGAAGGATTCGACCAGTTGAGTACGATGGCCACCATCTATAATTATTCCTATTATCCGGAACACATGGAGCAGTTAGGCTTTGAGAAAGAAGCCGACTGGGTGGAATACAAACTGAGCGTGCCCCACCAGCTTCCGGACAAGTTTGTGCGCATCTCCGAAATCATTCTTCAGAAGTACAACCTGAAAATTAAGAAGCTCAAGCGGAGCGAAATCAAGAAGCAGAACTACGGGCAGAAAATCTTCGATTTGACTAACGAAGCCTATGCGCCTCTTTACGGATATTCGCAGATGACGCAGGGACAGATTAACCAATATATAAAGATGTATCTGCCGCTCATCGACCTGCGCATGGTGTCGTTGGTAGAAGATGCGGAAGGCAACCTGGTGGCAGTGGGAATCGCCATGCCGTCCTTGTCGAAAGCCTTGCAGAAAGCCAAGGGAAAGATGCTTCCTTTCGGCTGGTACCACCTGTTAAGGCCCTGTTCATCAAGCGTCCGCGTGTGCTCGATTTGCTGCTGGTAGGCGTGAAGCCCGAATACCAGAGCAAGGGAGTCAACGCTCTCTTGTTCTACGACCTTGTGCCTATTTCCAGCAGATGGGATTTGAGTATGGGGAAAGTAATCCGGAGCTTGAGCTCAACAAGAAAGTACAGGCACAGTGGAGCGCATTCGAATCCGTGCAACACAAAACGCCGCCGTGCTTATAAGAAAATGATTTAAAAAACAGAGGGGGAATAGATATGGAAGAACTCAATGAACAAACCGTTTCCTCTGTAGCTTATACCGAAGAGAACATTCGCCACCTGAGCGACATGGAGCACGTACGTACCCGTCCCGGTATGTACATCGGTCGCCTGGGCGACGGTTCGCAGGTGGAAGACGGAATTTATGTGCTGTTGAAAGAAGTCGTCGACAACAGTATCGACGAGTTCAAGATGGGAGCCGGAAAGCGCATTGAAATCCAGATGGAAGACAACCTGCGGGTGTCCGTGCGCGACTATGGACGAGGCATTCCTTTGGGAAGTCTGGTCGATGCCGTTTCCATGCTGAACACCGGAGGAAAGTACGATACCAAAGGCCTCAAGAAAAAGTGTCGGTCTGAACGGAGTGGGAGCCAAGGCGGTCAATGCATTGAGCAGCCGTTTCGTGGCCTGGAGTGCCCGCGACGGACAGATGCGCAAGGCCGTGTTCGAACGTGGAGAACTGGTCAGCGACGAGACCTGCGCCACGGACGAAGAAAACGGAACCTACATCTTCTTTGAGCCCGACGATACCCTGTTCCAGAACTACCACTTCCGTCCGGAGTTCATTGAGACCATGCTCCGCAATTATACCTATTTAAATACGGGCCTTTCCATCTATTATAACGGACACCGCATTGTGAGCCGTAACGGACTGGAAGACTTGCTGAACGACAACATGACTGCGCCGGGACTGTATCCCATTGTGCACCTGACGGGCGAAGACATTGAGATAGCCTTTACCCACAGTGCGCAGTATGGCGAGGAATACTATTCCTTTGTCAACGGTCAGCACACCACGCAGGGAGGAACCCACCAGAGCGCGTTCAAGGAACACATAGCCCGTGCCATCAAGGAGTTCTACGGAAAGAACCTGGAGTTTCAGGACATCCGTAACGGCTGGTGGCTGCCATTGCCATCAACGTGATTGAACCTACGTTCGAAAGCCAGACCAAAATCAAGTTGGGCTCACTGTCTATGGCACCGGAGAAAGATTCCGAAGGCAACCCCTATCCCTTGTCGGGCGTCAGCGTCAACAAGTTTGTGGGCGATTTCGTAAAAGAGCAGGTAGACAACTACCTCCACAAGCATCCCGATGTGGCCGAAGTCCTGCTGCAGAAAATCCAGGAATCCGAAAAAGAACGCAAGGCCATTGCCGGCGTCACGAAGATAGCCCGTGAGCGTGCCAAGAAAGCCAACCTGCACAACCGTAAGTTGCGCGACTGCCGCATCCACCTGAACGACCAGAAAGGCGGAAAGAAAGAAGAAGACGACCCCCGTCTGGAAAGCTCCATCTTCATCACCGAGGGAGACTCCGCCAGCGGTTCCATCACGAAAAGCCGCGATGTCAATACGCAGGCCGTGTTCAGCTTGCGCGGTAAGCCGCTGAATTCTTTCGGACTCACCAAGAAGGTGGTCTACGAAAACGAAGAGTTCAACCTCCTGCAGGCTGCCCTGAACATTGAAGAAGGGCTCGACGGACTCCGATATAATAAGGTAATCGTGGCCACCGATGCCGATGTGGACGGTATGCACATCCGCCTGCTGATGATTACCTTCTTCCTGCAGTTCTTCCCCGACCTGATAAAGAAAGGTCATCGTGTACATCCTGCAGACCCCCCTGTTCCGCGTGCGTAACCGCAAGAAAGGGGTGTACGAAACCATCTACTGCTATTCGGAAGAAGAGCGTGTGGCTGCCATCCGAGAAGTTGAGTCCCAATCCCGAAATCACCCGATTCAAAGGATTGGGAGAAATCTCGCCCGACGAGTTCCGCCATTTCATCGGTAAGGACATGCGTCTGGAGCAGGTCACCCTTCGCAAGACCGACGCCGTGAAGGAACTGCTGGAGTTCTACATGGGAAAGAACACCATGGAACGCCAGAACTTCATCATCGACAATCTGGTGGTAGAGGAAGACCTGATTAAGAATGAGGAATGAAGAATTAATAATTAAAAACTGCCAGTCATCAGTGATGAAAAGAGCGATATTTCCGGGCACATTCGACCCGTTTACTATCGGGCACTATTCCGTGGTGAAGCGTGCCCTGACCTTTATGGACGAAATCATCATCGGCATTGGGGTGAACGACAAAAAGAAAACCTGGTTCCCCACCGAGAAGCGCGTAGAGATGATTCGCAAACTTTATGCCGACGAGCCGCGCATCAAGGTCGAGGCATACGACAACCTTACCGTTGATTTTGCCCGCGAGCGCGAGGCGGATTCATTATCCGCGGCATCCGTACCGTACACGACTTTGAATACGAAGAAACCATTGCCGACATCAACCGCAAGCTGGCCGGCGTAGAAACCATCCTACTCTTTACGGAGCCCGAACTGACCTCCATCAGTTCCACCATCGTCCGTGAACTCCTGCAGTATGGCAAGGATGTATCCGACTTTCTGCCCGAAGGCATGGAAGTGGAATAAATGAAAGAATGCACATGAAAATCAGAAAATACCTATTCGCTTTATTGGCAGGATGTGCGGCATGGACTGCCCTGCCTGCCCAGAACAAGCTGCTCGATTCGCCTTCGCGCAAACTGCAGCTGGCCGAGTTCGCCATCTCCAATCTCTATGTAGATAAGGTAGACGAAGACAAACTGGTGAAACCGCCATTGTCAGCATGCTGGAAGAGCTCGACCCGCACTCCACCTATTCCGACCCGGAAGAAGTGAAGCGGCTCAACGAACCCCTTCAGGGAAACTTCGATGGCATCGGTATCCAGTTTAATATGGCTACCGACACCCTCTTTGTCATCCAGCCCGTATCGGGAGGACCTTCCGAGAAAGTCGGCATCCTGGCCGGCGACCGCATCATCGAAGTGAACGACACGGTCATTGCCGGTGTGAAGATGAACACTGACGAAGTGATGCGCCGCTTGCGCGGACCAAAAGGCTCCACGGTGACGGTAAAAGTGTTGCGTGCCGGTGTGAAAGAGTTGCTGCCCTTCACCATCAAGCGCGACAAGATTCCCGTATACAGTCTGGATGCTTCGTACATGGTAGAAGGAAAAATCGGTTATATCCGTGTGAACCGCTTTGCCGCTACCACCGGACAAGAATTTACCGATGCCCTCCACAAGTTGCAGAAGCAAGGCATGAAAGACCTGATTCTCGATTTGCAAGGCAACGGAGGCGGTTACCTGAATGCCGCCATCATCCTGTGCGACCAGATTTTGGGTAAGAAAGAACTCATTGTCTATACCGAAGGCCGCCGCAACCCCCGTTCAGAATTTGAAGCCAAGGGCGACGGCGATTCCAGAAAGGCCGTCTGGTGGTGCTCGTCGATGAATTCTCGCTTCCGCCAGTGAGATTGTCACCGGAGCCATTCAGGATTGGGACAGAGGTATCGTAGTAGGCCGGCGTACCTTCGGAAAAGGACTCGTACAGCGCCCCATCGATTTGCCCGACGGTTCCATGATCCGTCTGACCATCGCCCGTTACTACACCCCTTCGGGCCGTTGTATCCAGAAACCTTACGAAAGCATCGAGCAATACAATAAAGACTTGATAGACCGTTACAACCGGGGTGAGATGATGATGCCGACAGCATCCACTTCCCCGACTCGCTCAAGGCCAAGACCCTGAAGCTAGGACGTACCGTGTACGGTGGCGGAGGCATCATGCCCGACTATTTCGTGCCCATCGACACCACGATGTACACCAACTATTATCTGTCATTGCGCGACAAAGGCGCCATGGTGCAGCTGAACATCAAGCTGATTGACCGCCACCGGAAAGAATGGCTCCAGCAGTATAAGACGTTCGACCGCTTCAACCGCGAGTTTGAGGTGAGCCAGGCCATGCTCGATGAGCTGGTGGCACAAGGCACCTCCATGGGCATCACCTACAACGAGGCCCAGTTCCGTACGGCACTTCCGCTGGTCAAGACCCAGCTGAAAGCCCTGCTGGCCCGCGACATCTGGGACATGAACGAATACTTCCAGGTGATTAACACGCTGAACGACAGCATGAAAAAGGCCATTGAACTACTGCGCAAGCCCGGCATGAATTTTCCCAAAAGATAGGCTTTTTACGTGTGGCTCACGGCTTCCGATTACAGAATTTTTTCCATAATCTGTTGTGTTATCTCAATAAATCTTCTAATTTTGCATCATAATTTGGACCTTCGAGTGCGAATTTATAGTTCTAACAATTAAATAATTTAAATTCAATCATTTATGTGGTTAAGTAATTCATCTATTGGAAGGAAAGTGGTGATGAGTGTTACTGGTATCGCCCTTGTCCTGTTTCTGACATTTCACATGGCGATGAACCTTGTTGCATTGTTCTCGGGCGAGGCGTACAACATGGTTTGTGAGTTCCTCGGTGCCAACTGGTATGCGCTGGTAGCTACTGTCGGACTGGCTGCCCTGTTTGTAATTCACATCATCTACGCTTTCTGGCTGACGATGCAGAACCGTGCAGCTCGCGGTCACGAACGCTATGCAGTGACAGCAAAACCGAAAAACGTGGAATGGGCATCTCAGAACATGCTGGTACTGGGTATCATTGTAATCCTGGGTCTGGCTCTTCACTTCGTAAACTTCTGGTACAAAATGCAGTTCGCTGAAATCATCGGCAACCCGATGAAGGGTGGTCTTCATGCAGCCGACGGTTACGGCTACATCATGCAGACATTCTCTAATCCGGTGTTCTTCGTGTTGTATATCATCTGGCTGATTGCCTTGTGGTTCCACCTGACTCACGGATTCTGGAGCTCTATGCAGACTTTGGGTTGGAACAACACCATCTGGATTAACCGTTGGAAATGCATCTCTAACATCTATTCTACCATCATCGTACTTGGCTTCATGCTGGTAGCCGTTGTGTTCTTCCTGAAAAACATGATGGGTTGCGGTGCTTGCTAATTTTAAGTGTAACTGATTAAATTGAAAAAACATTATGACTAAGATAATCGATTCTAAGATTCCTGAGGCCCGATAGCTGAGAAATGGACCAATTATAAAGCTCACCAGAAACTGGTGAACCCGGCTAACAAACGTCGTCTGGACATCATCGTGGTAGGTACAGGTCTGGCAGGTGCTTCTGCAGCTGCTTCTCTGGGTGAAATGGGATTCCGTGTGTTCAACTTCTGTATCCAGGACTCTCCTCGCCGTGCACACTCTATCGCTGCACAGGGTGGTATCAACGCTGCCAAGAACTACCAGAACGACGGTGACTCTATCTATCGTCTGTTCTACGATACAGTGAAAGGTGGTGATTACCGTGCTCGTGAAGCTAACGTTTACCGTCTGGCTGAAGTATCAAACAACATCATCGACCAGTGCGTGGCACAGGGTGTTCCTTTCGCTCGTGAATACGGTGGTACACTGGCTAACCGTTCATTCGGTGGTGCACAGGTATCTCGTACATTCTACGCTAAAGGTCAGACAGGTCAGCAGCTGTTGCTGGGTGCTTACTCTGCATTGAGCCGTCAGGTAGGTGCCGGTACTGTAAAACTGTACACTCGTTACGAAATGCTCGACGTAGTATTGGTTGACGGTCGTGCACGCGGTATCATCGCTAAGAACCTGGTAACCGGTAAGTTGGAACGCTTCGCTGCTCACGCAGTAGTTATCGCAACCGGTGGTTACGGAAACACTTACTTCCTGTCAACTAACGCCATGGCATGTAACGTAACAGCTGCCATGTCTTGCTACCGTAAGGGAGCTATGTTCGCTAACCCGGCTTACGTACAGATTCACCCGACTTGTATTCCGGTACACGGTGACAAGCAGTCTAAGCTGACTTTGATGTCAGAATCTCTGCGTAACGACGGTCGTATCTGGGTTCCGAAGAAACTGGAAGATGCCAAAGCATTGCAGGCTGGAACAAAGAAAGGTAGCGATATTCCTGAAGAAGACCGTGACTACTACCTGGAACGCCGTTATCCGGCATTCGGTAACCTGGTTCCGCGTGACGTGGCTTCACGTGCCGCTAAAGAACGTTGCGACCACGGTTTCGGTGTAAACAACACTGGTCTGGCCGTATTCCTTGACTTCTCTGAAAGTATCGAACGTCTGGGCTTGGACGTAGTTCGCCAGCGTTACGGTAACTTGTTCGATATGTACGAAGAAATCACCGACGTAAATCCGGGCGAACTGGCTCGCGAAATCAACGGTGTGAAATACTATAACCCGATGATGATTTATCCGGCTATCCACTACACAATGGGTGGTATCTGGGTAGACTACGAACTCCAGACTTCTATCAAGGGTCTGTTCGCTATCGGTGAATGTAACTTCTCTGACCACGGAGCTAACCGTCTGGGTGCTTCTGCATTGATGCAGGGTCTGGCCGACGGATACTTCGTATTGCCTTACACTATCCAGAACTACCTGGCCGACCAGATTACTGTTCCTCGCTTCTCTACTGACCTGCCTGAATTTGCAGAAGCAGAAAAGGCTGTTCAGGACAAGATTGACCACCTGATGAACATCAAGGGTAAGAAGTCTGTAGACTCTATCCACAAGGAACTGGGTCGCGTAATGTGGGAATATGTAGGTATGGGCCGTACAGCTGAAGGTTTGAAGACCGGTCTGGCTAAGCTGAAAGACATCCGTAAGGAATTCGAAACAGAACTGTTCATCCCGGGTTCTAAGGAAGGTTTGAACGTAGAGCTGGATAAGGCTTTCCGTCTGAACGACTTCATCACAATGGGCGAGCTGATTGCTTACGATGCATTGAACCGTAACGAATCTTGCGGTGGTCACTTCCGTGAAGAATACCAGACAGAAGAAGGTGAAGCAAAACGTGATGACGAAAACTTCTTCTATGTAGCTTGCTGGGAATACCAGGGAAGCGACGACAAGGCTCCGGTATTGTACAAAGAACCGCTGGTTTACGAAGCTATCAAGGTACAGACTCGTAACTACAAGAGCTAATCAGTGAAGTTAAACAATTAAAGAATCTAAGTAAAATGGATAAAAATATATCATTTACGCTGAAAGTTTGGCGTCAGAACGGACCTAAGGAAAAAGGTCATTTCGATACATTCCAGATGAAGGACATTCCGGGCGATACTTCCTTCCTGGAAATGCTGGATATCTTGAATGAACAGTTGATTGAAGACGGAAAAGAACCGGTAGTGTTCGACCACGACTGTCGTGAAGGTATCTGCGGTATGTGTTCTTTGTACATCAACGGACATCCGCACGGACCTGCTACAGGTGCTACTACCTGCCAGATCTACATGCGTCGTTTCAAAGACGGTGATGTAATCACTGTAGAACCGTGGCGTTCAGCCGGATTCCCGGTTATCAAGGACTTGATGGTAGACCGTACTGCTTACGACAAGATTATGCAGGCAGGTGGTTTCATCAGCGTACGTACAGGTGCTCCTCAGGATGCCAATGCTATTCTGATCCCGAAACCGGTAGCTGACGAAGCAATGGATGCTGCTTCTTGTATAGGTTGTGGTGCTTGTGTAGCTGCTTGTAAGAACGGTTCAGCCATGCTGTTCGTTTCTGCTAAGGTAAGCCAGTTGAACCTGTTGCCTCAGGGAAAACCGGAAGCATTGCGTCGTGCAAAGGCTATGATTGCCAAGATGGACGAACTGGGCTTCGGTAACTGTACCAACACTCGTGCTTGTGAAGCAGAATGTCCGAAATGCGTTTCAATCAGCAACATCGCTCGTTTGAACCGCGACTTCATCAAAGCAAAACTGAAAGACTAATTCTCTTTACAGACAGATAACGATTCGCCCCGAAGCACACGCTGTTTCGGGGCGAATTCTTTTTGTCTTTTAAAAACTTTTAAAAAGCTGAAAATCAAGGGTTGAATATTTGCACAGAATAAGTGTTATTCTTACATTTGTCACGTGATTTTTTTCATAGTATTAGATTTAAGGTTAACAAGGTTGGGAGAAAGCGTTCTCCCATTTTTTATGCCATTTTGTAAACTCCTCCTGCCAGTGCACGGACCACGCCTTTCATCTCTAAGTTGAACAGCAGGCTGGTCATGCGGTTGATGGCGATGTTGCTTTCCACTACCAACGTATTGATTTGTATCCCGTCGGGATGTTTCTGTAAATGGGTGATGACTTGTTCTTCTTCGGGTGTCAGCTCCGGGAACAGCTGGCGCTGGACTACCTGAGGGGAAATGGGCATATGGTCCCAGTTCATGGCTTTTACCACATCTTCCGCGCCCTGTATCAAGGCAGCGCGGTTTTTTGTATCAGCAGGTTGCAGCCGGTGGAGTAGGTGTCGCCTACGCGGCCCGGAAAGGCGAAGCAGTCGCGCTGGTAGCTTTCGGCTATCTCGGCGGTAATGAGGGAGCCACCTTTGGGGCCGGACTCTACCACGAGGGTGGCGTCGCTGATGCCGGCTACGATGCGGTTTCGCTTCACGAAGTTTTGCCGGTCGGGGTTGGTGCCGCTCATGAACTCGGTGAGCAGTCCGCCCTGTGTCAGCATCTCGGTGGCGGTGCGGCGGTGTACAGCTGGGTAGATGCGGTCCAGACCGTGAGCCAGTACGCCCACGGTGTCGAATCCGTGGGTCAGTGCCTCACGGTGGGCATGGATGTCGATGCCGTAAGCCAGCCCGCTCACTATCAGCACGTCGGGAATCAGGGTGCTGAGTTCCTGCATGAAACGCTGGCAGAGGCCTTTGCCGTAGTCGGTGGCATTGCGTGTGCCTACGATGCTCAGGATGTGACGGCTGTTCAGGTTGGCCGAGCCTTTGTAGAACAACACGATCGGGCCATCGGGACATTCGCGGAGGCGGGAAGGGTAGGCTTCGTCGTCTTCGGTCAGGCACTGAATCTGGTGCTTCTGGGCAAACGAGAGCTCGGCTTCGCACAGACGGAATACTTCCGTATGCTGAAAGGCGGTGGCTACTTTCGGAGTGACTCCGGGAAGAAGAGCCGGGCAGCTCGCGGGCGTGTTCGAAAAGCATGGTCGCACTTCCGGCAGCCTGAATCAGGTGGCGGGCTCCTACCAGACCGATGCCGGGCAGAAGGGGAAGGGCCATGCGGCAGAGGAGTTCTTTTTCGTTCATTGGTTCAGGTAGGGAGCAAAGATTTCATTGAAGAGGGCGCTGTCACTCAGGCGTCCGTTGACTACGCACACGGTTTCTACGGTCGATTTGATGACGGGTTTCAGGTCGGGCAGGCGGTAGATGTCCTGCACAAAGACGTATTTGATGCCTTCCTTGCGGAGTGCCAAACGGGAGATGAACTCGTCGCCGCTGGTCAGCGGGGTTTTAAAAGCCATGTTCAGGCGGGCTACCACGGGGTCGATGCCCTGCTGGTGAAGCTGGGCGAAGCTGACACCGACGGAGGAGAGAAACTCGTGGCGGGTGTGCTCGATATAGTGCTGGTAATTGGCATTGTTGACGATTCCCTGCAGGTCGCATTCATAGTCGCGAACCTTCATTTTCAGTTCAAAGATGTATTTCTCCATGAGAGTGAAGTTTATGTATTTTCACAAAGATAGCGAATTATTCCTATATTTGCGGGATATGAAAGAGAATGTACCAGTAATTTATGCAGCCCCTTTGCAGGGCTTTACGGAAGTGGCGTGGCGCAATGCACATGCGCAGTGCCTGGGGTGTGTGGACGCGTATTATACTCCTTTTGTCCGGTTGGAGAAAGGAGAGATTCGTAACAAGGACAGGCGCGACGTGTCGCCTGAAGAGAACACGGTGCCCCAGCTGGTTCCGCAAGTGATTGCCTCGGAGCCGGAGGAGCTGAAAGTGCTGACGGACTTTTTGACTTCGCAGGGCTATCGGGAGATAGATGTGAACATGGGCTGCCCGTTTCCGCTGATTGTACGCCGTGGTAAGGGAGCGGGTATCTTGTCTTCTCCGGAGAAGGTGGAGGCGCTGTTGGAGACGATGAAGGTGTTTCCGGAGATTCGCTTTTCGGTGAAGATGAGGTTAGGCGGCCAGGATGCGGAGGAGTGGAAGGCGCTCGTGCCGTTACTCAACCGTTCGTGTGTGACGCAGGTGACGCTTCATCCGCGCATCGGGAAGCAGCAGTACAAGGGGACGGTGGACTGGGAGGCGTTCCGTGCGTTCTATGAGGCGTGTGAGCGGCCGCTGGTGTACAACGGTGATTTGCTGACGGTGGCCGACATCCGGGAGGTACTGGAAGCGTTTCCCCGGCTGAAAGGGGTGATGCTGGGCCGCGGGTTGCTGGCGAATCCGGCGCTGGCGCTGGCTTTCCGTGAAGGAGAATTGTCCGAGAACGAATTGAAGGCACGGGTAGCGCAGATGCACCGGCAGATGTATCTGTATTATCATCGGGTGATAGAGGGCGGAGAGGCCCAGCTGCTGGCCAAGCTGAAGACCTGCTGGGAGTACCTGTTGCCGGAGCTGGACAAGAAACAGCGGAAGGCTATCTTGAAGAGCAATCGCCTGGATGGGTATCTGCGGGCAGTGGAAGAGGCATTGCGGTGAGAGGTATGAAGAACTGAAAAGACTTAACTTTTTTTACAGAAGTAGGATGGTGATTTTGGTATTTTCATCTGTCTCTATTTGAAATAGAAATCGATTTGCACATGGGAAGAGACAGATTAAATATAGATGAGTTATTCAAGTTTTATTATAGACCTTTGTGTTTGTATGCAACACATTATGTACAGGACGTAGAGATGGCCAAAGATATTGTGCAGGATTGCTTTTCGTCTTTGTGGGAGAAAATGAATAATGAAAAGTCTTGCGAGGTAAGTAATATGAAGGCTTATTTGTATGTGATGGTTAAGAACCGTAGCTTGGATTATTTGAGTCAGGAAAATCTGTTCAAATCGGGAGTCTCATTTACTGAATTAGAAGAAACCTTGTTGGATGAGGAGGTGGAGGAACGGAGTGTGATGGAGGCGCGAATGTGGACTGCCATAGATGCCTTGCCTGAGCGTTGCCGTGAGGTCTTTCTTTTGCATAAACGGGATGGCCTGAAGTATCAGGAGATTGCTGAAAAGTTTCATATTTCGGTTCATACAGTCGACAGTCATATTCAGAAGGCATTTCGTTGATACGTGAGGGGGCATATAAAGTGTATATGTTTCTCTTTAACTAAAATTCAGTGTTTTCACGTAGTGATTTTTGGGGTTTCTATTGTCACAGGGTTGAATGTATAATATCACCAGAAACATGAATGAATTAGAAGAAAAATGCCTTCGTTTTGTGTTGAGGCACTATCAAAAGAATAAATTGGACACACGGCAGGCTTTGAAAGTTTTTCAAGGAAAAGCATGGAGTGGTTGGAAGGGCAGGCGGAAAGAACCGGTATTTCCTGTTTTTATCTGGGCTGGCTGCGGCTATATTGCTGGCGTTTATTGTCTGGGTGGGTATATCTCCTGAGAAGCAGTGGGCAGAATTGGCAGCATACGAACATGCAGTAAAGTACCAGTTGCCGGACAGTTCGGTCGTTACGGTATATCCCTATTCTTCTATTTGTTTCCGTACAAAGGATTATACAGATGTATGTCGTGAAGTGAAATTGACGGGGAAAGTTGGTTTTATGATAAAAAGAGATTGTACTCGTCCGTTTAAAGTAATAGGAAAGTTGGCTGAAGTTCAAGTGTTGGGTACTTGTTTCGTGATGGATGAAAGCCGTGCGGATACCGCATGGGTTCAGGTGGAATCGGGAAAAGTACGGTTTTCTGTACTAGGTCAGTCGGAAGGTGTAGAACTTCTGGCTGGAATGGAGGCACAAGTAGTAAAAGGTCAGCATGTTCCGCAAATCATCCATCGTCCGGATTCTGTAAAGAAAGGAAGTTTTGTATTTGAGAATACTCCTCTTCCGAAAGTACTTACAGAGCTTTCCCATTATTATGGGGTAAAGCTGGTAGCTGACCGGACAGACAAACGGTTGACAGCCAATTTCGATGCACACAGTCTGGACGAAATCATCGAGATAATAGAAAAAGTATTAAAAGTGCATATTAAAAAGCAAGTATGATGAGTACCTTGTGGACTGTGGCGGCTGTCTGTTTGTGTTTAGGGGGACATCCTCGTTCTGAAACTTCAGAATTGAAGAAAAGCAATCGTACGAATGCAAGACTTGTATCATGTGAATTTCGTCTATGATTCTTCTTTGGAAATGATACGGTTATCTGGCATTTTTTTCTTCTGGTAAGTCATTGAAGGAGAATCTGCAAACAGTCTTTTCCGGAACCGGAATAAAATGGGAGATAAAAGGCAGCTATTGTTTGTTTGTTTAATTACAGCAGCTATACTTTCTCAGGACACGTGTGTCAGGATAATGGGGGAATCACTCCTTAATGTCACGGTGTATGATCAGAATATGCATATCGGTACCTTAACGGATGAACATGGTTTTTTTTTAGTTTGACATTACCGGAAGGAAAGCATACTTTGCGTTTCTCTTATGTAGGTTATGAAGAGGTGGTGAAAGAATTGGACTTGCGTTCAGATTATTCTGGTACTATTTATTTGAAGGAAAGTTCCACTGCATTGGAAGGGGTAGTGGTAACAGCCGATTTGAATACTTCTCTTTTTACAACTCAGACTGGAAAGATTTTCGTTGACTTCAGAACAGTTGAATACGGAATTCTCACTGTTCAGTTCACCGGATTTAGTCAAGGCAATTCAGCAGCTTCCCGGAGTATCTGCTGGCACGGAACTGCTCTCCGGGCTTTATGTACACGGGGGGAAGAATGATGAAAACTTATTCTTATTGGACGGCATGCCTCTCTATCAGGTGAATCATTTTGGAGGATTGTTTTCTGCATTTAATACGGATATAGTGAAGAACGTGGATTTTTACAAGAGTGGTTTCCCGGCACGTTACGGAGGGAGGCTTTCGTCTGTGACAGATGTCCGTATGAAGGAGGGGGACTTAAAGGAGTTTCATGGTATGGTCTCGTTGGGGCTGCTGGACGGAAGGCTACGTTTCGAAGGGCCTGTCATAAAGGAAAAACTTCTTTTGTGTTCGGTATGCGCCGGAGTTGGTTGGACGTGCTTTCTGCTCCTGCTTTGCGGATTGCCAATCGTTTCTTTCCCGAAGAAGATATCAATGCCCGTTATGCTTTTCATGATATAAATGCGAAATCACACATCGGTTTTCCAATGAGAGCAGGCTTTCTTTTAGTGTGTATTCTGGAAGAGATTTGTTTAAAATGAAGGATAAACAGCTTTTCCCGTCAGGAAATCTGCTCCATCAAGAGAAAGAACAGACCACGGATGAATATCATATCAGATGGGGAAATCTTTCTGCCGCGTTGTCATGGAATAATCAGTTCAATCATAAACTGACCGGTAACTTTTCTTTGGTATATGCCCGTAATCTGTCTAAATATGACTTTAGGTCAGATGATAGTTTTTATAAAGGGGAAGATGATAAAGAATATTCTGTAGACTGGATGCAGAGGGACAGTTATTCTACTATTGATGACGTAGGTTTTCGCATGGATTTTCATTACCTTCCTACGGCGAGTCATCATGTTCGCTTCGGAAGCGATTACTTGTATCATATCTATTGTCCGCAGCATACGCTATCACAGGATATAAGAGGTACGGAGGAAATGACGGATACGTTATTGTCATCAGTAGAGAGCCATTACAAGGGGAATGAATTCTCTTTTTATGCGGAAGACGATATGAGGCTGACCCGAAAGCTGCGGATAAACTTGGGGGGACGTTATACCATGTATCAAGTTTCGGGAGCAGTATATCATTCGCTGGAGCCGAGAATATCGGCAAGTTACCGTCTGTTCAGTCGTACCACATTAAAAGTTTCCTATACCGAGATGAGTCAGTTTGCGCACCAGTTATCCAATTCTTATTTAAACTTGCCGACCGATTGTTGGGTTCCTTCTACCTCCCGTATACGTCCTATGTATTCGCGACAGGTGGCAGGTGGTGTGTACATGGAACTTCCGTGGAGGTTGTGCCTGGAGGTGGAAAGCTATTTCCGTACTACCAGCCGAATGTTGGAGTACGAGGCGGGAGGCAGTCTTACATTGCCTGCCGGAAACTGGGAACAGGTGGTACGGGTGGGAGACGGCAAATCGTATGGGTTGGAAACATCGCTGGTGTATCATGATGAGCAGAACCTCTTTCAGGCTGGTTATACTTTATCATGGAGCAAGCAAAAATTTGATGATTTCTATTCCGGTTGGTATCCCAGCAAGTTTGATAATCGTCATAAACTGAATTTTGTCTATCGTCGTAAATTCAGCCATCGAATGGATGTATATGCAGCGTGGACTTATCGTAGTGGTGACCATGCGACGGTTCCTACACAGTATGTGGAAAATCCTTGCCTATCTGGAACTTCGCAGTTGTCGGACTTAGAGCCGATGTATGGAAAACCTAACAATATTACTTTGCCTGCCTACCACCGGCTGGATGTGGGTATCAATTTCCGGCGGACTACCAAGCGGGGATTCGAGCGAATTTGGAATGTGAGTATCTATAATGCTTATTGCCGTATGAATCCTTTTTATACAAAGATAGAACGGCAGGTGGATGGAAGTTTCAGAGGAAAGGCTATCGGACTGTTCCCGATAATTCCTTCTTTTAGCTACACCTTAAATTTCTGAATCGGTGTGCATTGGAATGTCATTGATTATAACAAATTTCTAAACATTGTATTTATGCATTTAAACAAACAGAATTTTATAATAATACTTGCAGCTTTCAGTCTGTTGTCATCTTGTGTGTATCATTTTGACTTGGATGAAATTTCAGAGGTTCCTAAATTAACGGTATATAGTTATCCTGGAAGTGGAGATACTACGGTGGTACGTCTTTCGCACAGTCTTCCAGTTTATGACAAAGGCATGAGAATGTATGGATTAAAGGGAAGGGACATCAGACTGGAAGTGAATGACATTGCTGTTCCTTTGTTGTGGACAGAGGATTCATTGCCGGGAGTCCCCGCCAAAAGTTATTATGTGGTGCAGCCCTATGAGACGAGTGACCGTGTCCGGCTTACAGCTTCGGTAGAGGGGTGAAAGCAGTATCTGCCTTTACCATTATTCCTGCTCCTTTTCCCTTAAACGCTGTTAAAATAGAACGAAAACCCTCTGAGTTGAGTGTGCTCCAGCTTCAGATAAATTTTACCGATTATGCAAAGATTGAAAATTACTATGCGGTAACGGTCAAAGAAAGGGTGAAGTATTGGAAAGAGGGGACTTCGGAGGTGCATTATGGCAAACCGTCTTCTGCTTATATGGACTGGAGTGATGAGCCAATGTTGGATGCTTCTTCTGGTTTGGATGACATTTTTATGGGAAACTATGCGTACTATCAGAATCTGTATTTTTGGAGCGATGAGAAAATTCAGGGAAAGAATTACACACTTCGCCTGAATATGACTTACATACCTGATTACAAGACTTCTATTCAAGATGAAACTTTTATAAACAGAAAGCAATATAAGGTTTATTTATATAGTCTGTCTGAAGAGTTCTACCGTTATTTGAAATCACTTAATGAGCAGAAGAATAATGAACTGGGTAATGTGGAGCTGGCTCCTATGCGGGCTACTTACACCAATGTGGAGAACGGTTTCGGACTGGTAGGTGGTTGCTGCTTGCGGCAAACGGAGTGGATGGAACTGTCAGAGTCTGAAACACAGTTAGATTTTGACCATGCAGTGTTTAATGTTGAATATAATGTGGATTCGATAAAAAAGAATCACCCGTTTATTTCGCTGAATAATGAATCGTTAAGTAAATAAAACAGAAACTAGATTAAAAATAATAACGCTAATTGGAAATCAGTATGAAACGATTATCTTTTTTCTTATTCCTTTTCTTTTTATGGATGACAGTTCGTGCACAGATGCTCCGTTCTTCAGGCCTAGTGCTTTATGGAGGGAAAAATACCGTAAACTACCAGGTGGCTTCACCGGAGAAAGGATTACCGCCTTTCGATTTGGCAAACTCCCGTTTGGGGGCTGATTTTACTTTGGGTGCCGGATACCGCTGGCGGCTGAATCGTCCGGATACCGGCTGGTTCTTCGACTTGTCGTTATCGGAAGATATGGCCGCTACAGCTATGGATTCCGTTATCTTTCTTCTGACGTGCATACGACGTATGTGGGCGGAGAAGGAATCCGTAATCTGTGGTCGGCATCTTTTGCTGGAAGTGTGGGACGGTACCTGTTTCGAGGATTGAATCTGTCGGTAGGAGTGGAGCCTACTTTTTATTTTTATGACAAAAGTTTCTTCGACTTGCCGGTATTTGCAAGATTGGCGTATGACTTCAGATTCATGGAAGTGGCTGTGCAATACAAATGGGGGGATGACAAGGAAGTTCAATATGTCTCCTTTCTTGCGTAACCGACTTTCAGGCTGGGAGTGTTCGGTCTATATTCCTTTGTCAAGACGGAAATGATTTTTCTTTGAAAGGGATGGATTTTCTATAAATTTCTGTAACATATTGAGAAATACAGATTTAATAGTTGCCAGTACTTCCTTGTCAGTACTTGAGTACTTCCACGAAAGTACTGTAGTACTCCAAGGAAAGTACTAGAGTACTGCCAAGGAAGTACTGATTTAATGTGACTTGTGTGTAAGGGGTGGGAAGGGTTCTTAACCTTCTTTTTTCTTGAAATATTCGTATCCGATGCGGCAGAACAGACATTTCTTGGTGTCGCAGTAACTCTTTTTAAGCTGGATGAGTGCCTGACTGTCACCGGCATGGGCGGCTTGCAGACCACATTCTTTCCACAGTCGGATGATGTAGTTGTTTTCCGGTTTAAGTTGCTCCAGCAGGTTGCCGGCACGTTCGGTGAGCCGTTCCTCGCCTTTGTGCTTGCCGTAGGCATAGAGGAAGGGAATCACGGTATTGATAATCAGCAGGTCGATGGAGGCGTCGCTGAGGGTTTTTCGGACGGGCGGGCGAGGGTTCGCCGAAAACGTAGTGCGTCAGCCAGTAAAGGGAGGTACCTCCACGCAGCAGGTCGCGCAGTTTTTTTCACCGTAGAGGCCAGCAGCAACTGGGAGAGCATGCCCTGGGAACGGTGGTAGAGGTTAGCCAGCTGGGCGATGCGTACGTGCGGAAAGTTGCCCGGACGCATGCGGAGCATCTTCCATCGAAGGTGTTCGGAGGGCTGTAGCTCGAATTTGTGGGCCAGGTAGGCGTATTCCCTGGTAAGCTGGGCGGAATAGTCGTCGGGACGGGAGTTCCTGCAACAGGCCGGCCTGCCCGAAGAAAATGGCTTCTATCTGAAAAAGATTATCGCGGTGCTTGTTGACGGCTTGCAAGGGAATGGTCTGTGCCCATTGCTCGAAGGCGTCGCTGTTGGTGCCGAAACCGAAGTTGCGGGCTAAGGTGAGAAAAAAGGCTTGTTCCCAGTCGCCTTTGCTTTGGGTAAGCTGGGCCTGGATGCGCTGTGTCTTCTGCTCGAAACGTTCGGTCTGCAGGCTGGAGAGCCAGCTGTGGAGCAGGAGTTTGGGCAGGCGAGGGATAAGGCGGTAGCAGGCCGGGTAATGGCTGGTTTCAATCAGCTCGCGGTAGTTGTCTAACAGGTAGGGCGGATAGTGCAGCTCCATTTGCGGGATGGGTGTGCCGTCGGTGCGGAAGGTTTCGGCATCGATGTCGGAAGCCACATGCAGAATCACAGAGTCGTAGGCGCGGTCCTGATGATGGTGGTGGCGTTTCCAGTCGGAAGCGTGCACGTGGATTTCTACATTTCCCACCCACAGAATGCCGTCTATCTTGATTTTCGCATTGAAAAAGTCGGGTCCTGCATCGGGATTGGGGAGTCCGGGGTCAATGACTTCCACGGTTTGTCCTTGCGTGGTATGCAGCGGAGTGAGCGGAAAAAGCTTGTGTTTCCATACAAACTGGAGTAGATGTTCCATGTTAACGAGCTGTAAATGTTGGGTAAATGTAATGATTAATACTGAAAAACACTATCTTTGCGAATAAAATTATCATCAGAATTATGAAAATTGCATTAATTGGATATGGAAAGATGGGAAAGGAAATTGAAAAGATTGCCCTTTCCAGAGGTCATGAAATTGTGAGTATCATTGATATAAATAATCGGGAAGATTTTGCTTCGGAGGCTTTCCGTTCGGCCGATGTGGCCATTGAATTTACGGCTCCTTCAGTGGCTTACGGCAATTGTCTGGAGGCGTTCAAGAATGGGGTAAAAGTGGTATCGGGCAGCACCGGATGGATGGGAGAGCATGGCGAAGAGATGCGCCGTCTGTGCCAGGAAGAGGGTAAGACGCTGTTCTGGTCGTCTAACTTCAGCTTGGGTGTCGCTATCTTGCGGCGGTGAACAAGTACCTGGCAAAGATTATGAACCAGTTCCCGAACTACGATGTGTCGATGGTAGAAACCCACCACGTGCACAAGCTGGATGCCCCGAGTGGTACGGCCATTACACTGGCTGAAGGGATTCTGGAAAACCTGGACCGCAAGCAGAAATGGGTGATGGGCACACTGACTGCTCCCGACGGTACGGTGACGGGCACGACCGACTGTGCACCGGATGAATTGCCAGTGAGTGCCATCGCGAAGGGGAAGTACCGGGTATCCATACCATCAAATATGAATCGGAGGCTGATTCTATCGTAATTACACACGACGCAAAGAACCGCAAGGGGTTTGCATTGGGAGCGGTGCTGGCTGCAGAATATACGGCTGCGCACCAGGGCTTCTTAGGTATGAATGATTTATTTCAGTTTTGAGTATGATACAGGCATCGCGTAAACAATGGATAAAGTTCGGCATAGTGCTGGTGCTTTACCTGATTTTCCTGATTTGGTTGAAAAGCTGGCTGGGACTGGTAGTGGTTCCGTTCATCTTTGACGCATATATTTCCAAAAAGATTCCCTGGACATGGTGGAAGAAATCGACCAACAAGACCGTGCTGACGGTGATGGGCTGGGTGGATGCCATCGTGTTTGCACTGGTGGCAGTCTATTTTGTGAATCTGTATTTCTTTCAGAACTACGTGATTCCTTCTTCGTCGCTGGAGAAATCGCTGCTGGTGGGTGACTATCTGTTTGTAAGCAAGATGAGTTATGGTGCCCGTATTCCGCAGACACCGCTCCACATGCCGCTGACGCAGCATACGTTGCCGGTGTTCAACTGCAAGTCGTATCTGGAATGGCCGAAGTGGGACTACAAACGGGTGGCCGGACTGGGAGAGGTGCAGCTGAATGACATCGTAGTGTTCAACTTCCCGGCAGGGGATACGGTGGCTACCGGCAATCCGGCAGAAGACATCTATCGCATGAGCTATGCCATTGGTAAGCAACTTTCGCAGCCTATTGACTTGGTCAGCCTGAACCTGGAGCAGCAACGGGATGTGTATGATTATTATTACTCGATAGGACGCAAGTATATTGACGAAAATCCGCAGCTGTATGGTGAGGTGATTACCCGTCCTGTAGACCGGAGAGAGAATTACGTGAAGCGTTGTGTAGGTATGCCGGGCCAGACACTGGAAATCAAGAACCGGATTATTTACCTGGACGGTAAGGCCAACAAGGAGCCGGATAATGTGCAGTATCGTTATTTCGTGCATACCAAGGGCATGCTGCCGGAGGATTTATGTCATGAACTGGGCATCAGCCAGGAGGACCTGATGGCTTATTATACGGAGGAATCGGTGTATAACATGCCGTTGACTGAAAAGGCGAAGGCTGCCTTGCTGGCACGGAAGGACTTGGTGACTGCCATTGAAAACGTGCCGGATGATGATGCAGGCGGACTGTATCCGGATAACAAGCTGACGGGCTGGACAGTAGATAACTACGGTCCGATATGGATTCCGAAGAAGGGAGCTACCATAGACCTGACACTGGATAACCTGCCGATGTACGAACGTCCGATCAAGAACTACGAGGGCAACAGCCTGGAGGTGAAAGACGGAAAAATCTACATCAACGGACAGGAAACGACGAAATACACTTTCAAGATGGATTATTACTGGATGATGGGTGATAACCGTCATAATTCGGCCGATTCACGTTTCTGGGGCTTCGTGCCGGAAGACCATATTGTGGGTAAACCTATTTTTATCTGGCTGTCGCTGAACCAGGATCGTGGCTGGTTTGACGGAAAGATTCGCTGGAACCGTCTGTTTAAGTTTGTGGATTCCATTAAATAATCTATGAACAAAGGAAAGTCCGGATGGTGGTGGTTGAGAGCGGCCGGCCTGACGGTGTTGACCGTATGGCTGGTGCGGACCCTGCTTGTGACGACTTGTGTAATTCCTTCTTCCGGGATGGAAAATTCTCTTTATCAGGGAGAGCGGATTCTGGTCAACAAGTGGAGCTACGGGCTGCGTTTGCCTTTTTGTTCGCTTTTCGGCTATCATCGGCTGGCATCTTCGCGTGCGGAGAAGGGGGATATTCTCTTGTTCAATAACCCTCATCCCCAGCAGGTGGAGAAAGGAATAGAGTGGAGAGAGCTGTTCATCAGTCGCTGTATCGGCACGCCGGGAGATACGCTGATGTTGGATGCCGACCTGAACTGTGTGGGCGGAGAGGTGCTCAGCCCGGATGCCAAATCGCTGTATGCTTATCCGGTGTCTTCGGAAGACTTGATGCTGACCGTGCTGTCGGTGCTGGGTATCAAAGGAAATACGCTGGCCGGATATACTTCCGACGGGGGGTATATACGGAGTTTCAGCCAATATGAATATTACTTGATTTCGCAGAAACTGGAGGGACGGATTCCGCTGGTTCCGCTGGATGAAAAGAACCGTACGGAAGTGCATCCGTATGTGATTCCGGCGAAAGGCGTTCCGGTGAAGGTATATCCCTGGAATGTGACCTTGCTCTGCAATACGATTGTGGCGCATGAACACCAGCCTGCAGAGGTTCGTCACGATACGTTGTATGTGAAGGGAAAGCCCGTGGAGGCTTATACGTTTGGCAAGGATTATTACTGGGTGGCTTCCAATGACCCGGTGAATATTTGTGATTCCCGCTTGTTCGGGTTCGTGCCGGAGGACCACCTGATAGGGAAGGCTTGGCGCATCTGGTACTCTTCGCGGAAGGGGCGCTTCTGGCAGCGGATGCAATGACATAAACTAAGAAAGAATGAAGAATGAAGTGATTTTGGGGTCGGCCTATCTGGCTCCCGTAGAATATTATACCAAACTTTTTGCTTATCCTTCGGTACGTGTGGAGCGTTATGACCACTACATGAAGCAGACTTACCGCAACCGGTGCGTGATTGCATCGGCCGACGGACCGTTGGTACTGACCATTCCGACGGAAAAGAGTGACGACCTGAAGTGTGTGATGAAGGATGTACGTATTTCAGACCATGGCAACTGGCGGCATGTGCACTGGAATGCGTTTGTAGCCGCTTACAAGCATAGTCCTTTCTTTGATTACTATGCAGATGAGTTTCACCGGTTCTTTGAGCAGAAATATGAGTTTCTGTTCGAGTTTAACCTGGAGCTGTGTGAGTGGGTGTGCCGGCAGATTGACATGGAGCCTCGCCTGATACCTACCGAGGAATACATGCCGGAAGTGGAGTGTGCCGATGATTTCCGGGAACTGATTCATCCCAAACGGGATTATCGGGAGGCGGACAAGGCATTCTTTCCTAAACCTTATTATCAGGTGTTTGACCAGAAGCTGGGTTTTCTGCCTAATCTCAGTGTGATTGACCTGCTGTTCAATATGGGACCGGAAAGCTTACTGGTGCTGCGTGACTCGGTGCGTGCGTTCAATGAAATTTAAGGATACATATTCCTTCAAACCCGATTTATGTTGTACATTTGTAACTGAATCAATGATTAACAATATGAATAATCTTCCAACAGTAACGAAAAACCTGCTTATTATCAATGTGCTCTGTTTCTTCGGGATGTTTGTGGCCCGGAAATACGGAGTGGATATAGAAAATATGCTGGGTCTTCACTTTTTCCTGGCTTCGGATTTTAACCTGGGGCAGCTTATCACTTACATGTTCATGCATGCCAATTTCTCGCATATCTTCTTCAATATGTTTGCGGTATGGATGTTCGGACGGGTGCTGGAACAGGTGTGGGGACCTAAACGCTTCCTGACGTATTACCTGATTTGTGGTATTGGCGCCGGCCTGATTCAGGAGTTGGTGCAGTATGTGGAGTATCTGGCGGTGTGGTCTAATTATGATTCGGTCAATACGGGACTGGGTATCATCCTATGGATGTGTTCCTGAACCAGCTGACTACCGTAGGTGCTTCGGGAGCGGTGTATGGCATTTTGCTGGCATTTGGTATGTTGTTTCCCAACAGTCAGATGTTTGTATTCCCGATACCGGTGCCCATCAAGGCGAAGTATTTTGTGATTGGATATGCGGTGCTGGAGCTGCTTTTAGGATTGGGAAGCAACGATGGAGTAGCCCATTTCGCTCACCTGGGAGGTATGTTGTTCGGCTTGATACTGATTGTTTATTGGAGAAAGAAAAATGGCGGCGGACGGATTTATTACTGATTTGAAAAGAAAGTTCCAGCAGGGAGACATTGTGCTGCGTCTGGTGTATGTGAACGTAGCGGTGTTTCTGGCAGTGACACTGGTGCAGATTTTTCTGACCTTATTCAATGTGTCTGCTTCACCGTGGATGAACTATCTGGAACTGCCGGCATGGACGGAGGTCTTTATCCGTAGGCCCTGGACCCTGATTACTTACATGTTCATGCATGCCGGTGTGCTGCACATCTTGTTTAATATGCTGTGGCTATTCTGGTTCGGTCGTCTGTCTCTGGCTTTTTTCTCGTCGAAGCACTTGCGCGGACTTTATTTCCTGGGAGGTATCTGTGGCGGATTGCTTTATATGCTGGCATATAATGTGTTTCCTTATTTTCAGGATGCCGTGTATTCTTCCTATTTGCTGGGTGCTTCGGCTTCTGTGTTGGCCATTGTGGTGGCGGTAAGTGTACGTGAACCGAATTATCCGGTACAGTTCCTGTTTATCGGTACGGTGCGTCTGAAATATGTGGCTTTGTTCATGGTGGTGCTTGATTTGCTGTTCATGACTTCTGACAATGCAGGCGGGCACATCGCACATCTGGGTGGAGCACTGGCCGGATGGTGGTTTGCGGCAGGATTGCAGAGCGGCCACGATGCCACAAAATGGATAAACCTGGTGTGCGACTGGTTTGCAGGCTTGCGACGTCCGGTGAAGCGTAAACCCAAGATGAAGGTGCACTACGGAGGACGTCAGGCAGATTATGAATACAATGCCCGGAAAAAGGAACGTGAGGCAGAAATTGACCGGATTCTGGACAAACTGCGTAAGTCGGGCTATAACAGTCTGACGGATGACGAGAAAAAAGCTTATTTGATGCAAGTAAGAAATGAGTATTTGGAAACATACGTTTAGAGGAGTCTTTATTTTAGGAAACCTGGTTGTCGGGACCGGATTTTTGTGCTGTGCTTACAGTCCGCTTCTATCGCCGGTGGCTCATCCGGTGCTGGCTTGTGCGGGGTTGTTTTTTCCCTTTTTCTTGTTGGCTTTGATTGTTCTTGCAGTAGTGGGGCTGTTTCATGGATGGAAGTTTATGTGCCTTCCTTTGCTGCTCTTACTGGCAGGAGGAGGGGCAGTCGCGACGTATACTCCGTTTGGAGGAGGGGAAGAACCTACGGACGGGGATGTACTGAAATTTCTGACCTACAACGTTATGAATATGTACGGAGATGCGGAAAATGAATCTCGTCCCGTGCAACATTATATTCAGGAAAGTGATGCAGACGTGGTTTGTCTGCAGGAGTATCAGTGGGATGCTCAAGAGACTAGGAAGGTTTTCCCTATGTATCCTTACAGAAGTTGCTGAAAGCGTCTAACGGAAATGGGATGGCTTGCCTGTCGCGATTCCCGATTCTCTCGGTAGAACAGATTCCTTATGAAAGTGGGAGTAATGCCAGTTTTTTACTTCGGCTAAACATAAAAGGGGATACACTGACGTTGATATGCAATCATCTGGAATCGAATAAACTGGATGCGCATGATAAGGAAGTATACGAGGGATTGCTGAAATCGCCTGAAGAACAGAACGTGAAATCGGACAGTAAATACCTGTTGCATAAATTAGCTGATGCCGTGGCCATCCGTGGACCGCAGGCTGATTCGGTGGCACAGGCCATCTCCCGGCAGTCAGGTAAGTATCTGCTGGTATGCGGTGATTTCAATGATTCTCCTATTTCGTATGCGCATCACACCATCGGAAAAGGATTGACAGATGCTTATCGTGAAGCCGGCTGGGGACCGGGATTCTCGTATAACCGGAATTTTTCTGTATTTCCGCATTGACCATTTGTTTGTGAACAAAGGATTTAAAGTATTGAAATGCCGTGTGGACAATTCCATTTCAGCATCCGACCATTATCCGTTGTGGTGTTTGGTAGAGAAGTTATAACCTGATAATAAATAGAAGATGAAGAATTTAATTTTTGCAGCAGCTATGAGTTGTATGGTATGTGCCTGCGGTCAGCAGGCGGCAGATACGGGCAATCCGTTCCTGTCAGAGTTTGAGACCCCTTATGGAACACCGGACTTTGACCGTATCAAGGTGGAACATTATGAACCGGCTTTCTTGAAAGGCATTGAGCAGCAGAATGGGGAAATCAAAGCCATTGTAGAGAACCCGGAGGAACCGAGTTTTGAGAATACGATTGTGGCATTGGATAATAGCGGGGAGATTCTGGCTCGTGTGAGCGGTGTGTTCTTTGCTTTGACAGAAGCAGATACCAATGACGAATGATGGCGCTGGAAGCAAAGATTGCGCCGATGCTGTCTGAACACAGTGATAATATTTTCCTGAATCAGGAGCTGTATAAGAGAGTGGCTGCTGTTCATGCTCAGGAAGAGGCTGGAAAGATTCAGCTGACCACCGAACAGCATTATCTGCTGGATAAATATTATAAGGAATTTATCCGTTCTGGTGCCGGACTGGATGCACAAAAGCAGGAACGTCTGCGTGAAATCAACAAGCAGCTTTCTACACTGACCATTGAGTTCGGTAATCATGTGTTGGCCGACAACAACGATTATCTGCTGGTGGTAGATAAGAAAAGAAGATTTGGCTGGTCTACCGGATGCAGTTATTGCAGGAGCTGCACAGGAAGCCAAGGCACACGGAAAAGACGGTAAGTGGGTATTTACTTTGCAGGAATCCAGCCGTACTCCGTTGCTCCAGTATGCTCAGAACCGTGAACTGAGAAAGAATATCTATCAGGCATATACCAGCCTGGGTAACCGTGGCAATGCCAATGACAACAAGGAAGTGCTGAAAAAGGTGCTTGCTCTTCGTCTGGAAAAGGCACAGCTGATGGGATTCAACAATTTCGCAGAGTATCAGTTGGCTGACAACATGGCGAAGAACCCGAAAAATGCACTTGACCTGCTGTATGGCTTGTGGGAATATTCTATCAAGAATGCCAAAGCGGAAGCAGCTGAGTTACAGAAAATCATGGACCGTGAAGGAAAAGGTGAGAAACTGGAAGCATGGGACTGGTGGTATTATGCAGAAAAGCTTCGCCAGGAGAAATATGATTTGAATGAAGATGCCATCAAGCCTTATTTCAGTCAGGAAGATGTGCACAATGGACTGTGTACGGTGGTCAACAAGTTGTATGGCATTACCTTGACTCCTTGTGATTCTATTTCTGTATATAATAAGGATGTGAAGACTTATATTGTGAAGGATGCAGACGATTCATTGTTGGGCGTGTTCTATAGCGACTACATGCCTCGTGCCAGCAAACGGAGCGGTGCCTGGATGAGTAACTTCCGTGAACAGCAGGAAGGGGTTCGTCCGTTGATTTATAATGTGGCCAGCTTTACCAAACCGGCTGGTGACCTTCCTTCCTTGCTGACAATCGATGAAGCACGCACCATGTATCATGAGTTCGGACATGCTTTGCACGGATTGCTGACTCAGTGCAAGTATAAAGGTGTGTCTGGTACTTCTGTAGCTCAGGATTTCGTGGAACTTCCTTCACAGATTATGGAACACTGGGCTGTATCACCTGAAGTGCTGAAAATGTATGCCAAACATTACCAGACTCGTGAGGCTATTCCTGATTCTCTGATTGCCAAGATTGAAAATCAGGCATTGTTCAACCAGGGCTTTATGACTACAGAACTGTTGGCAGCTGCCATTCTGGATATGGAAATGCACTGTCTGACTACGATGGAAGGATTCGACGTGCTTCAGTTTGAAAAACAGCTGATGGACAAATTGGGACTGATCCCGCAGGTTGCGCCTCGTTATCGTTCTACTTACTTCAACCACATCATGGGTGGTTATGCAGCTGGTTATTATAGCTATATCTGGGCTGAACGTCTGGATACAGATGCCTTTGAAGCGTTTAAGGAACATGGCTTGTTCGACCAGGCTACTGCTACCTCTTTCCGCAAGAACATTCTGGAAAAGGTGGTTCAGACGACCCGATGAAACTGTATGTAACCTTCCGTGGGGCAGAACCCAGTCTGGATGCGTTGCTGAAGACTCGCGGATTGAAATAAAATGTCCGGATAGCAGAGAAAATCTGTACAGAGTATAACTAAAAGAGGGAGTATAGCTTCATTTTTGCAAGCTGTACTCCCTTTTTTAGGCTCTAAGCCTTAAATATTTACAATCCTTTCCGCATATAAATGCCTGCAATTACCCGGTGTGTCCATACAAGTAATCTGCCGGAAAGAAAATGAAATTTGGATTGGCAGCGCACAAGGCCTTTTCCGATACAATATGGATACGGAACTGATGAAGCATTATATGTACGAT
>ENA-OPYV01000075-OPYV01000075.1-human-gut-metagenome-genome-assembly--contig:-NODE-75-length-29772-cov-2.996829_pt1 | contig 29772 bp, 41 predicted proteins | sample MGYA00242474_ERZ504485 | MGnify/ENA primary metagenome ERZ504485 (study PRJEB26092, sample SAMD00036263) | human gut metagenome | host: Homo sapiens | study: EMG produced TPA metagenomics assembly of...
TCGCCTTTCCTTCCATTCGTCACCTTCATTACTCCAACGACGAATTCTAGGCGGTGTCCCCTCCCTTTCAAGAAAGGGCGGAGGCGGGGCATTCCCCGCCTCTTACACCACATCTCTGCGCGCTACCCGCTCGGCCGCTTCGATCACGTGTTTAGTGAGGATCGCCGTCGTCACAGCGCCCACGCCGCCCGGCACGGGCGTGATGGCGTTACGACCGGCTCCGCAGCATCAGAATCGACGTCACCCACCAGCTTGCCAGCGGCCTCGTCCCAATTAATGCCAACATCGATGATCGTCTGGCCCTCGCGAACCGCATCCACGTCAATCGTACGCGCGCGTCCAACGGCGGCAACCACAATGTCGGCAGCACGGCACTCGGCAGCAAGGTCGCGCGTATGCGTATGGCACGTCGTCACGGTCGCATTGCGCGCCGTAAGCATGGCGGCAACAGGACGCCCGATCACCAGCGAGCGCCCGACCACAGCAACCTTAGCTCCATCCAGCTCAACGCCGTAATGATCCAGCAAAGCAAGCACGGCTTCGGCTGTGCAGGGGGCAAAACCCTCGCCGCGCCCCGAAAGCGTGGTGAGCAGCGAAACCGGCGTCATGGAGTCAACGTCCTTGGCAGGATCGAGTGCCGCGGCAACCGCATCCTCGTCAAGGCCGGCGGGCAGCGGGCGGAACATCAGGCAGCCATGAACAGACGAATCGGTATTGATGTCCTCGATGGCCGCCAACAGCTCGTCCTGCGAAACATCGGCGGGAAGCAAAACGCGGCGAGCCTCAATGCCAACCTTTTCGCAGCGCTTGAGCGCACCGCGCTCGTAGGATAGGTCGTCCTCGCGTTCACCCACGCGCACGATAGTCAGCGTCGGCACAACGCCGCGCTCGCGCAAAGCCACGCAGCGAGCAGCAAGTTCCTCAGTCAAAACGCGAGCAACGGGGGCACCCTTCAGCAGTTCAGCCATGGCTATCCCCTCTTCCTTGCGGCGTCGGCGGCGCGGCGCGCCAGCGCATCGGCGCGCGGCAACCACATGTCGAGCAACTCATCACACGCCGTCTCGAGCTCCTCAGCACGAGCGCGATCCTTCATAGACGTGGTGTTCGCAAAGAGCGTCAAGCTCGCGCCCTGCATAGCGGAACGGCAGAACACGGCGCCGCACGCCACATCGGACAGCAGCTGACGCGAACCCTTGTCGGCCATGTCCTCGAGCAGCGCCAGTGCACGCCCGCAGGCATCCATAATGCGATACGGCGGCATAGCGGCCACATGCAGCGCATCCTGAATCGCGGACGCTCGAGCCGGATCGTCGCGCGGAATACCGTACGCCGCGGACACCCGCCCATAGGCGCGAACGTCCTCGGCAACCAACTCGACAAGCTCCTGGGCCAGCTCATCAGCATGGGCAAACGCACGCGTCAGGTCATCCGCACGATCAGCAAGCGCGGGATTGGTCGCACCGTAGCGGGCAACCATTCCGCACAGCGAGGCGCCCAGCGCGCCCACAAAGGCGCTCGCGCTGCCACCGCCGGGAACCGGCTCGCGCGCGGCCAGCGCCTCGGCAAACCCGCGGCAGGTCTTGTCCATCATCTCTTGGCTCATACACATGCACCTTCAAGTCATATACATCGGTCAGGCGGCAACCGCCGACCAACCGCATCGAACACGTAATGGTGCTAAGTCTAGCCCATAAGCACATGGGCGTCAGCGCACCTGGCCATCGCGGATCTCTATGACGAACGATAGGCCATGCCAACGCAAACATGGGACACATGGCCCACGTTTCGAGACTCCCGGGCAGCGGCAACTGGGGCATACATATAGGTAAGGAGCCCCATGTTGGGGCAACGCTCATCACGGCACCGGACGACGAATGGAGGAATCACCGCACAGCAAACAAAGTCATCATGTGCACGCGCAACCGCCGCCCCAGCGATCCGCGGCACACGATGTCCCTGGCAGACAAGGAGGACGCCACCATGAAGAAAAAGACCCTATCAATCCTTTCCCTTTGCATCGCCCTCTTTGCCGCATTTGCCCTTGTCGGCTGCGGCGGGAACGCATCGGGCAGGGGCAGCAGCGCATCCAAGAGCGAGGGCAAGGAAAAGGCCCCCGTCGCCAAGAAGACCGACTTTATCTGGTTTAAGGTCGAGATGCCCGAGGCGTCGGCGTAAGCGACTCCGCCGGCAAGAATGCCGACAGGGTCCAGCTCACCTTCCCCGAAGACGAGAACGCCTCGGCCGATCGCTTTATCCCCGTTTGGAAAAAGCGATGACAGCCGAGGAATCCCACGCCGACCAGGCAGAAAAGAAGGGGGATACGTTCCAGTGGAAGGATGGCGGGTCCGTCGAGTATAACGGCAGGACGTGGCTCGTCGGAACATTCGAGGACAACAGCGGCATCTCAACCATGCTTTTTACCGACGTTGAGCCGGGAAGCGTCTACGTCCTCATCTCGAACTTCGACCAGCACAAGAAAGAAGCCGAGACGCTCCTCAACTCCATCGAGTTCCCCGATGACATGGCAGAGGCAGTTTCCGAGCGCGCGAAGTCGAGATTTCGAGCATCGAGCTCAAGTAACGGGACACCCGCACGCGCCTACGCGCACCTGCGCACATGCGCCCCATTAAAGCAACGGGCACCCAACCCCGGGGAGGGCCGACAGGCATCGGCCCTCCCCTCTTTTGGACCCGCGCATATTGCCACTTGTCGGCGCAAATCCGGCCCTCAGAATGGGACACATGGCCCACCCTAGCGAGCCGTCCACGCGTACAGTAAAGGCAGGTAATCCATGGGCGGTTACAGATCGAGGAGGACACGACCATGAAAAAGAAGGCCTTTGCGATTCTCACACTCTGCATGAGTCTCTTTGCCGCGGTTGCTGGTGGGTTGCGGCGGAAGCGGCGGCGCTACCGGCAGTGGCGGTGGCGGCGGCGCAGAAAAGCCAGCCGTGGATATGAGGACCGACTTCATTTGGTTTAAGGTCGAGGTGCCCGAGGCGTCGAGATCACCGACGTTGCCGGCGACACCGCCGACAGGGCCCAGTTTAAGTTCACCGAGAGCGAGCACGCCAGCGATCGCTTCATCCCTGTCTTCGACTCTGACAAGAACGCTGACGAGCTGTTCGACTACGAGGCAAAGTGGAAGGCCAACTCCGGATGGACCGAAAGCGACCCCGTTAAATACAACGGCAAGACCTGGCGCAGTGCTTACTTCACGCACTCGGGCGGCGTAACGACTGAGTACTTCACCGACGTGAGGGCGGCAGCGTCTACGTGCGCATCGACAACGTCGAGGAGCACAAGGACGCCGTCGAAGCCATGATGAAGTCCCTGGAATTTGCCGATGACATCGCCAAGGCCAAGACTGAGGCCATGGACGCAAGCTCGACGATATCGAGATCAAGCGCTAAGCGACTGGCGAGCGCAACGGGAAACACGGGCGCAGCGCTAACAAGCGGCGGTGCCCCAGCGCTTCGTACCCAGGGAGGGCCGGTAAACCGGCCCTCCCTTTCTTATGCCGGTAGCCGGCGAACGCGAGGGTGCCGGGCGGCAAAACCACCCCCAGCGCGGTAGCAGCACAAATAGGCAAGCATCCCAACACGTCCGCCCGCCGATTTATAGCGCCGCGCAGGCAATTAAGCCGACGCCTTTAAACATCTGGGCAGTATAGTGACCAAAACTATCGCATAACCGCACCCTGCGAATGGAGGAGTCATGGCCGAACATCATGCCATCAGTCGCCGAGCGTTTACGCTGGGCTTAGGTCTTGCGGCGCTGTCGCCGCTTGCAAGCCTGCCAGAAACCGCGGCACCGGGCATTCCCCTGCGAGCGGCATTTGCAGACGACACGCCCAAACCGGCGGAGCACCTCGGTAATTTCGTCATTCGCCTTCGCCCCGCGGGCTATTTTCGCACCGCGAGCGTCAACGAAGACGGCAACGTCATCGGCAACGTCTGCCACCTGTTTAATGACGGCACGTCCAGCAAGCTCATCCTTGAGCACGTAGCGACCGATACAGAAAATACAAATTGGTATGCCATCCGCACCTTGCTCAATTTCGAAGAGCATAAAAAAGACGGGCTACAGCATTTGGTCGGTCGACGACGACTCGGACAAAGATGGAAAGGTCATCCACGTATGGGGCGGCGAGTATGACAACAAGCCCAGCCGCGCTTTTGCGTTCGAGCGTCAATCAAACGGAACCTATATCATCCGAGACCGCACGGTCGAGAAAGAAACCGAGAAAAAAGACATTAAGTACCTGGCAATAGAATCGAACGGCGAAGACCAGGACAACAATAAGATCTGCCATAAGAGTAAGAGCATTCCGTGGGAGCTCGAACTTATCGGTTACGACATGAAAAAGAACGATGCCACGGTTAGCAGCCTCGACTGGATCACGTACAGCAGCTACGTCGATGGGCCATGTTGGATGAAATACGTCGACGACAACAAGTTCCTCGACGAGCTGAGCATCCCGGGTACGCACGATTCGGGCACCTGCAGCGTGGACAACGACACTGAGCCCCAATCCTCGCAAGTAAAATGCCAGCAGGATTACATTCCCACGCAGTTGCTCGAAGGCATTCGCTATTTTGATATCCGGCTCGGAAAGGGCGACGACCCCGGTATCGACCACGGGGATTACTACCTGCTCAAAAAAGACGCGTACTTTATGCATCTTTCCGATGTCATAGGCTACTTCAAAACGTTTTTTTTTTTTGAACGAAAACCCGACAGAAGCGCTCATCATGCTTGTATCACGAGGCAACGACGAGGCTACCGACGAAAGTGTTACGACGGCTTTCGCCAAGGTTTTGGACGACAACCCCAAACTGTTCTATACGTCGAGCCGAATCCCCACGCTACACGAGGTGCGCGGAAAGATCGTTCTGCTGCGTCGATTTAGGCTCGCCGGCAACAGTGTAAGCGGCCACACGTGGGGCCTCGACCTTACCGAATGGGATGACAAGATCAAGGCTCACTCCGACAGCGCCACTATGTGTCTCGTCCAAGACGCGCGGGGCTTTGAAGCCGCGGGGGAAACAGGCGACAAAGAGCCCTATTGCACCAAGGTATACGCCCAGGACAAGTACAAACTCACGGGAACCGACAAGCTCAGCTGGGTCGATAATGCGCTGAAGGAAACGACCGGGCGCACGCGCAACGAGGTAGATGTCGAGGACGATAACGGGGCCAAGGAGCAAGTCCTGGAGCGCTGCTGGTCTATCAACTACACCAGCTGCACGGGCTTGTCGCACGGAGGCAATCCTTTTACCTCGGCACGAGTAGTCAACGAGCATCTGTATAAGAGCCCGTACATCAACCCCAGCGGCACCGAGGATACAAAGTCAGATTACCTCAAGCACATTGGCATCATCGCATCCGACTTTGTTGATGCGGCGCTGGCCCGGAGCATCTACCAGCGCAATTACGATACGGAGCACAAGCAGACGGCTTCGTACTATCTCCCGTACTATCTCCCGACCCGCATGCGCATGACGTACGGCGACTCGCTGAGCGATGCCTCATTCCAGGATGGCAAGACCGTTGGCGAGGGTCATTTCCGCCTTGCCGACAGCAGCAACGCGCTCAACGCGACAGCTTCGGGCCATGCGTTTGCCATTGAATACGTGGATGTCGACGCCCTGGGCAACGAGACCGTTACGGGGCTGCAGGGCTCTGTGCCCATCGATATCGATCCACGCGCGCTGACGCCCCATTTTGAGGGACTCGAAGGCCTTAAGGCCGGCGAAGACGTGCGCGCCAAGATTGCGGCATCACTCGAGGGCAAGCTCGAAACCGATGCCTGCACGGCCCAGCTCGAGTTTGTGCACGACGCGAACGGCGCTCCGGGCACGGCAATGGCCGAGGGCGAAACATTTGCCGCAGGAACGTACTGGGTGCGCGTGAACGGTCTCTTGGGCGACGCGGCGCAGAACTACACGCTCGCCAGCGACGGAGCCGCAAGCTTTACCGTTGCAGCCTCGGGCAACGCGGGCGGCAACGGCGCCGGCACCGACGGTGGCACGGGCTCCAACGCAGGTAGCGCCGACAAGAACGGCAAGGGCAAAAGCTCGGCCGGAAAGCTTGCCGGCACAGGCGACGGCTCTGGCATCGCCGCCGGGCTCGCTGCCGCCGCCGTGGCGACGACAGTCGCCGGCGCAGCGATGCTTGCAAATGACCGCGAAAACGCTGGGGACGACAGCGAATAGGCAAGCCAGCCTTTTAGACACATCGACTCAATCGGGGGCGCAGAACACCGTTCTGTGCCCCCGATTTTTACCTTGGCCCGAACGCCGCTTTCGACTACATCACCATGTTCAGCGCGTTAACAAACTCCTGGGCCTTCGCACGACTGCTCAGGCTAAAGACACAAGCGGTCAACAGCCTGTTACGTAGGAAAACGTCGCGGCCCTTGATCCTGTTGACCCCAGTGATGTCCTTAAGGTAAACAATCTCGGTGTGCTTGCCACCAAACGTGCCCTTCTTGAGCACCTCAATACGGTTAGGGTAGATCTTGACGTCTTTAAACCTACCCGAACCTTTGTCCTGGAATAGCAGCGTGTTCTTGTCCATGCATGTCACTCCCGTGGGGTTCGCTAAAAACGGCCTTTATGGTCACATTTTAACCACCGCAAGGCCCCCATGCGAAGGTGCCAGACAACGCAGCAATTCGTGTCCGCGCGAGGCTTTAAACTAAATGTAATAAAGATGCATTCCTCAAGAGGAAAGTCGGGCGATATTGATGGGTGAACTGGTAAACCGCGGGGAATCGACAATCGTGCCAGAAGTTTTTTACAAGCAGGTTTCCTCGATTCTCAACGCCGCTCGCAACAAGGCATATACCGCCGTTAACTTTGCGATGGTTGAGGCATATTGGGAGATCGGCAAGAGCATTGTTGATGAACAGGGCGGAGAGGAGCGCGCAGCATATGGAGAGGCATTGATTGCGGGCCTCTCCAGAAGGCTTACCGCGGATTTCGGAAGAGGCTTTGGCATCGCAAACCTTCGCAATATGCGTCAGTTCTTTCTTGCGTTTCCAATTCGCGACGCACTGCGTAGCGAATTGAGCTGGACTCATTACCGCAGGTTGATGCGCATTCCCGACCCTGATGCTCGCGCCTGGTACATGAACGAATGCGCCAATTCTCGCTGGAGCACGCGCCAGATCGAGCGCCAGATCAACACCATGTTCCGAGAGCGCCTACTTGCCAGCAAGGACAAGGAGGCCGTCACCCAGGAATCCAAAAGCGCGCCCCGGCTCGTCGCCCCGAGGATATCATCCGCGACCCATATGTGCTGGAGTTTTTAGGTTTCTCGGACGATACTGCGTTTCGCGAGAGCGATCTAGAGCAGGCGCTCATCACGCATCTTCAGAAGTTCCTGCTGGAGCTTGGCCGTGGCTTCGCTTTCGAGGCGCGCCAAAAGCGCATCACCTTTGATGGGCGCCATTTCTATATTGACCTTGTGTTTTACAACTATCTGATGCGCTGTTTCGTGCTCATCGACCTTAAGACCGATGACCTTACGCATCAGGACCTGGGCCAGATGCAAATGTATGTGAACTACTACACGCGTGAGCTCATGAACGAAGGCGACAATCCGCCCATAGGCATCGTGCTCTGCGCGGACAAAAGCGATTCGATCGTCGAGTACACGCTGCCCGAAGACAACGACCAAGTGTTTGCCGCCAAATACCTGCCGCATCTTCCAAGCAAGGAAGAGCTGGCACGCGAGCTGAGTGCCGAGTACCGCGCCATCAACGAAGCGACTAATGGCGAAGTGCAAGGATAGCAGCACGTTGCGACCGATACCCCCCGACGGCGCTCCACATCACCCGGGGAAAAGAGGAGCTTTCCATGACACACAGACCGAAAACAACACTGCGCGACTGCATCTATGGGCTTGCCGTCGGTGACGCGCTGGGCGTTCCCTACGAGTTCAGACCTCGTGGCACGTTCGAATGCACCGACATGATCGGCTACGGCACGCACGAGCAGACCGCCGGCACCTGGAGCGACGACACATCTATGACGCTCGCCACCTGCGACTCCATCAGAGAGCTCGGCCGCATTGACACCGAGGACATGCGCGACAAATTCGTGAGCTGGATCGCCAACGACGAGTACACGATTGATGGCGTCTTCGACTACGGAGGAACGACCGCCCGCGCCTTCGCTCCGGCAAGGGTGGCTCCGGCGAGCGCGACAACGGCAACGGCTCGCTCATGCGCATCGCACCCCTGGCGTTTGCCGATGCAACAGACAAAGAGATCCGTGAGGTCTCTGCAATCACCCACGCTCATAGAACATCGACCGAGTCATGTGTCAAGTTCATCGAACTGTTGAGGTCCGAGATGGACGGCGCGCTCCCCGAATGGACACTCTGTCTGAAAGATGCACCCGAGCACGAAATCAGGTCGGGTGGCTTCGTGCGCGACACGCTTAAGGCAGCCACTTGGTGCTTCGTCAACACTAACAGCTACGATGATTGTGTGCTTGCCGCCGTCAACCTGGGCGACGACACCGACACCACCGCAGCCGTCGCAGCGCCCTCGCCGGCGCAGCATACGGCATGGACGCAATTCCGCAGAAATGGATCGACACCCTGCGCGGTAAAGAGTTGATTGAGAGCTGCTTGTTTTAGGGCGCCATTCAAGAAATAAGGTAGGAGGCATCATGGAGAGGAAGATCGCGAATATCGATGAGTTCCAAATGGGCGAAAACGAGACCCCGATACTCCCAACGGGACTGATGGAGGAAGAAAACCTTTACGTCCTTCCCGACGGGCGCTACCTCCCCTGCGGGGTCTACCGGACCGAAGATGGCGGCTCACTCATTTATGAGCCATCCGGGCTCAGCTTCTTCGGGCAGATGCTTGCTCAATTCAAAGAGAGCTAAAGGCTTGATTGCCCGTCAGATCGACACTGCTCCAAACCAGGGGGTGGATAGGATGTCTCCCACCGCGGCCTGTGAGGTAAAATCTTGACCGCCGCGGAATCCGCCTGCGGGCAACGCTCCGATCTCCGATTGGGGTGAAGCCTATGAACTTGTTTCTTGAAATCCTGCGCCTCTCGATGTATGTGACCGGCATTGCCCGGAACCTCTACTCGATCTGGCGGGAATATAAGCAGTAACGGATAGCGAAGGGAGTCATAGAAAAGGGTCGGTTGCAGCCGACCCTTTAAGACGATAGCACCTGCGTTGCCCGCGCTTCCAAAGTTGACCGACTGAGGAGCGGGTTCCGCGGCACATCCTGATTTTACCCAGTGGCAAGGCTCTTTTACAGCCGTTCCACCGTTTATTTACATCTGCCAATCAAGACGAGACTACTACGCACCTTTATTACACACGATATTTTCAGCCTGGTATAACCAAGTTCAATAATAGAATGCAAATCCAACCACCGTGTCTGATTACAAAAAGATTTTTGCCTTTTCTGCAGCAAACTCTTCCTCGGTAAGCACTCCACTATCACGCAGCGTTGCAAGCCTCTCAAGCCTTGCAACTACATCAATCACTATCCGCCAGCGTCTCAATAGTCTGTGAAACCTGCGGATACCGCTCAAGCTCCTTCGATAGGGCATCGACTATCTCGGCAATATTCTTTGCATTTTTGCCCCCGTTTAATACGTTTGCCCTGACCTTAGATGACGACTTGACAGTAACGCCAGATCCGCCTTCAACTGGAACAACCGAAATACTGATATTTTCGCCCCAAGACCAAAGGCTCATACCAATCTCGGCTGCAACTGTTCTTGTTGTGGGCGATGCACTATCAACTTTTACTTTAGGCAGCTTTTCCATAGCTGCCTTCAAGGCATTAAACGTGTCGTCAGGAGAATACGGTACCTGAAGCTGAAGCTGCTGATCCGCAAAACCCATAATCTGGCCTCCGCTTCTTACAAGATTAAGGCTATCGGCAATGGTAGCACGTTCCCAGCAGTCTTAAGTTCGTCTCATGACCTTGCGATGCAGCCCGCCGCCCCGGCACCACTCCCCTACTTACCAAAAATCGCAGCGAACAATCCCTTGCGTTTGGGCTTTTCTTCTCGGTAGGAACCCTCAGCTGCCGCTGCAACCTGGCGCGGTTGCTCGCCGCCTCCACGGCGCACGATCTGGTACAGAAACGGCGACTTAACGTATTTGACCTCGATGGGCGTGGCGTGCACGGTGCTCTCGCCGGACAGATGCAGGCTCGGGTTGAGCGGTGCCACGATATGCGTCTCGCGCTTGTCGCTAAACACCACCGCGGCCGCGCGGCCCGTCTGGCCGTTCACGGCGATGCGCACCTGCTCGCCATCGCGGCTGTCCGTTGCCGGACGGTCGACAAAGTACACCGGCACCATCACCAGGCCATCCTTATGCTTGCGGGCCTTGCGCGCCCAGGTTCGGATGCTCTTTTTTATTGAGCCCCAGCACCGCCTCGGCATCGTTGCCGGCAATGTCGAGCGCCAGCTTATCAATGACCACCTGGTCCTTGGTAGACGCATCGACGGAGACGACGCGGAAGTCACCTTCCTGCATGGCGGGATCGAACGGGCCGACTTGGCAAAGTCCCATGGCTCCAAAATGCCCATAAGGCGAACATCCAGATAGTTTGCCCGCGGATACGCCCAGTCGAGCACCTCGTAGTACACCAGGGTTTCCTTGCTCAGGCCCTTGCCCGGGAAGCTCGCCATCATACGCAGGTCCGCCAGCGCCATGGGGAAATAGAAGAGCATCATGTCGTTTTGGATCGCGTCTTCCACGTCGTGCCCGGCAAAGGCATCCGGGTACTGGCGCACCAGCTGCAGCGCGTTGGCACGTGCCTGCTGCGGTGAGATTTCGCAGGGAATACCCTGCTCCGGCACATACTCCGCACCCACGCCCATGGTCAGACGTTTGCTAAACGTACCGGGCTTGAGCAGGTCGCAATGCCGATCTTGTTGCCGCAGGACGGGCACTCAAACACACGCTGCGTTGACTCGCCCTCAAAGGACGCTCCGCAGAAGGGGCAAGGAATGCTCACATGCGTGGCCTCTTGGAACTCCTGCGCCGTGCCGCGATCCTCCCACAGCAGATGTTCCAGGACCGACTGGTTGCGCCAATGCGAATTGAAGAAATACCAGTCCGGGTCCTCCGGGCGCTCGAGTTGCGACACATGCGTGAGCTTGAGCAGTCCATCCACCACCGTCAACGGCGTATGGCGAATGCCCAAAGCGCTCTTGGGCTCTCCGCGTCCGCCTGCCACGGAATGACCGCACCACAATAGGCGCACTCAAAGCTGCGCTTAGCCTGGTGCGAGTACATAGGGCCGCCGCAGTTTTGACATTTAATGGCAAACATCTCGTCCATGGAAACGTCCTCCTTTGCACAGGGGCTGTCGACGTAAGTATGTCGAGCAAACAGGCACATGCCCATACCCATGTGGCCCAAAATGGACCACCCAGGCAGACGAGAAGGCTCGCTCGTTAGCACCGGCAGACCATTGCTGCATTTTCTGAGCATCGGTGCACAGCGCCTCCGCGCGAGCTACACTATCCCCTTAAACATGATTGTGAGGACGACCGCTATGCTATTTGTAAATCAGCTGGTACATACGCTTGTTCCCGGCAGCGAGGGCGAGCCGGTCGATACCTCCTGCCGCACCACGCGGGCTTCGCCGCAAGCCTCATCTGCATTGGCCTCAACATCACCCTGTGCCTGGCCAAGGGCATCGCGGGCCTGCTCGCTGGCTCCGTCTCCCTCATCGCCGACGCTTTCAACAACCTCTCCGATGCCTCGAGCAACATCGTGAGCCTGCTCGGGTTCCGCCTCGCCAGCCGCCCGGCAGACGAAGGCCACCCCTATGGCCACGGCCGCTACGAGTACCTCGCCGGCTTGTTTGTCGCCGTCCTGGTTTGCGCCGTCGGCATCAACCTGATCCTCGAGTCGGTCACCAAGATCATCAAGCCTTCCCCCACCGCTTACACGCTCGTTTCCCTTGCGGCACTGGCTACATCCATGCTCGTTAAGCTCTGGATGGCCGCATTCAACCGCGCGCTGGGCAACCGTATCGATTCCGAAACACTCATTGCCACAGCACAGGACTCCAAAAACGACGTCATCACCTCGGGTTCGGTCTTGATGGCGGCGCTTATTTCGCAGCGACCGGCTTTGACCTCGATGGCTGGGCAGGCCTGGGTGTGGGCATCTTCATCTGCATCAGCGGCATGGGTCTAGTGCGCGACGCCATCAGCCCGTTGCTGGGACAAGCGCCCGACCCCAAGCTCGTTCAGGCAATCCGCGACAAGATCATGTCCTATCCGCAGGTCTTGGGCACACACGACCTGATGGTGCACGACTACGGCCCCGGTCGTCAGTTTGCCAGCGCCCACGTGGAGATGCCCGGCGAGGGCGACGCATTTGAGCACCACGAGATTTTGGACACCATCGAGCACGGCATCAAGCGTCAGATGGGCATCGGCATCACGTTGCACTGTGACCCCATCGCCACCACCGGCGACGACCTGCGCGGCTGGGTCAAGCGCGGCATCATGCAGATCGATCCCGCGCTCTCCATCCACGACCTGCACGAGCACGACGGGTTCGTTTCGTTTGACCTTGTGCGTCCCGACGGCTTTGACATATCCGACGAGGAGCTGCTGGAGCTCGTCACGCGCATCGTGCACGAGCGCCGACCCAATGCCTCATGCGTCGTTACGTTTGACTCGGGCTTTAGCTCGCCCGACCGTCCGGCCGAGCAGCTGTAGCCCGCTTAACAGCTAGTTTCCCTGAGCGCCCGAGATGCCGTTTTGCAGAGCGTTCCAGGCATCCGTCGCCATGCCGCCCAAGTTCTGAGCGGTGTCGCCCAGGTTCTGGGCCGTGTCGCCCAGCTCTTGGGCCTTATCCCCAAGCTCCTGTGCCTTGTTGCTCAAGTCCTCCAGCGTATTGGAACTCGAGCTGTCGGTACCGCTTTGGCCGTCGGGCGAGTTGCCCGAGCTATTCTTGTGCGTGAGTTGAATTTCGAGGTTGCCGCTGTCGTTATAGTAAGCAGAAGTAACGACCCAGTTGGCATCGATGACGGGCGTTGAGCCATCATCAGTCAGGACCACGGCATTCGAAAGATTGGCGCCGCGCGACTTGAGAAGTTTCTTGGCGTTGGACCAGTACTGCCCCGGGATATCGCTCAGATCGACGGTGCTAGACGAGGCGGACTCGGTTTGCTCGGCAGCGGTATCGGCCGTTGAACTCCCTCGCTTGTTGAGCATGCCCGACACAATGGCAAACACAACCGACAGCGCAAAGAAGATCGCCAGCACGATGAGGATCTTCTTGATCACGCTCGACGAACGCGACGGCTTCTTCTCCTCGTCCTCGCCATATTGCGGAATCGACTTGGGGTACTCGCGATACGGCTCGCGCGACTCGTAGCGAGACTGCGCCGTGCGAGGCATATACGTCGTCTGCTGAGGCTGCGGAATGGGATTTTGCGGCAGGTCATCATAGGGATTCGGCGTCGAGGCGGCATAAGAATCCTGCGGCGCGTAATCAAACGGGTCCGGAGCTGCGTTGCCATAGGGGCCTTGCGAAGATGTAGCGTAAGAATCCTGCGCCGTGTCGCCATAGCCCATAACCCGGGTGGGCTCGGCAGAAGGCTGCGTCGCGGCGGGGTCGGTATAACCGAGGTTGGGAACAACGCGGGTCGCATCGGCGCTATCGCCAGCCTGCGCGGAACCGTAGCCGCCCATCACGGTTGTCTTGTCCTGATCCATGCAACGATTCCTTTCCGTCGCGCGTGAGCATCAAGTTATCCATGCATTCTACCCGCGCAAAGCCTATGATGGGCAGAGCCCGTCGGTATCTACAAGACATGCGCGGGCCTAAGGATAAAAAAGCCCCGCCGGCCTTGGGGGCACGGCGGGGCGGGCAGGCAGCTAGGGGCAACAGGCTTAGAACAGGCCGGTGATGTTGCCGTCGCTGTCGACGTCGATGTTCTCAGCCGCGGGGACCTTGGGCAAGCCCGGCATGGTCAGAACACTGCCAGTCAATGCGACCACAAAGTGGGCACCGGCGGAAACCTTGAGCTCGCGCACCGTGATGCGGAAGTTCTCGGGAGCGCCCAGGGCCTTGGCGTTGTCGCTAAAGCTGTACTGCGTCTTGGCCACGCACACCGGCAGGTTGCCAAAGCCGTTCTCGCGCAGCTCGGCGAGCTGGCGCTTGGCGGCCGGCGTAAAGTCGACGCCGTCGGCGCGGTAGACCTTGGTGGCAATGGCCTCAAGAGCGTCGGCCACATCGGCGCCGTCCTCATAGGCAAACTTGAGCTCGCTCGGCTGCTCAATCAGACGCATGACCTCATCGGCAAGCTCGAGCGCGCCCTCGCCGCCCTTGGCCCAAACCTCGGAAAGCTTAACGTTGACGCCGAGCTTCTGACACTCGGACTCGATGAGCGCAAGCTCGGCCTCGGTGTCCGTCGGGAAGCGGTTGATGGCGACTACGCAGGGCAGACCATAAACGTTCTGGATGTTGTCGACGTGACGCAGCAGGTTGGGCATGCCGGCCTTGAGTGCCTCGAGGTTCTCCTCGTTGAGGTCGGCCTTGGCGACGCCACCGTTGTACTTCAGCGCACGAGCGGTCGCGACGACCACGACGGCGCTGGGGCGAACGCCCGTCATGCGGCACTTGATGTCGAGGAACTTCTCGGCACCCAGATCGGCACCGAAGCCGGCCTCGGTAATGGCGACATCGCCAAAGCGCATCGCCATACGCGTGGCCATGATGGAGTTGCAGCCGTGGGCAATATTGGCGAAGGGACCGCCGTGGACAAACGCGGGCGTACCCTCGAGCGTCTGCACCAGATTGGGCTTGAGCGCATCCTTGAGCAGGGCCGCCATGGCACCCTGAGCCTTAAGGTCACGGGCGCGAACGGGCTCGCCGGCATAGCTGTAGCCGACAACAATCTCGCCCAGGCGCTCCTTGAGGTCATTGATGCTCGTGGACAGGCACAGGATTGCCATGACCTCGGAGGCAACGGTGATATCGAAGCCGTCCTCGCGCGGCACGCCCTGGGCCTTGCCGCCAATACCGTCGATGACATGGCGCAGCTGACGGTCGTTCATGTCGACGACGCGCTTCCAGGTGATGCGCTTAACATCGATACCGAGCTGGTTGCCCTGCTGAATATGGTTGTCGAGCATGGCGGCCAGCAGGTTGTTAGCGGCACCGATAGCGTGGAAGTCACCGGTAAAGTGCAGGTTGATGTCCTCCATGGGGATGACCTGCGCCCAGCCGCCGCCGGCGGCACCGCCCTTGACGCCAAAGACGGGACCGAGCGAAGGCTCACGCAGGGCCACAGCACTCTTGACGCCGCGACGGCGCAGGCCATCGGCCAGACCGATGGTCGTGGTGGTCTTACCCTCGCCCGCAGGCGTGGGGTTGATGGCGGTCACGAGGACGAGCTTGGCTGGTGATCAGTTGGCTCATTAAGCAGAGAGTAGTCGACCTTAGCCTTGTCGAAGCCGTACGGAATCAGGTGCTTTACGTCGACACCGGCGTTCTTGGCCACCTCGGTAATGGGCAGCGGTGTGACGGAACGTGCGATTTCGATGTCAGTAGGCATGGGAGGTCCTTTCGTTACCGAATGAGAAAAAGACCAATTCAGCATAGCACGGGCGCGCAATAGTAAAACACCCGTAACCGATGAATGGCGATATGTTTATCCAATGCTCAGCGATAGCTTAACAGCCCGCCAAAACAAAGCGCCCTAATGGTAGGTCAATCCCCAAGTGCTCAAAGGTGCGAAGCGTTGCCTGGCGGCCCTGGGGCGTGCGAATCATCAAGCCGCACTGCAGCAGATAGGGCTCATAGACATCCTCGAGCGTTCCCGGGTCCTCGCCCACCGCGCTGGCAAGCGTTGTCAGGCCCACGGCACGTCCGGAGAACGTCTTAGCGAGTGTCTCCAAAATGCGAATATCCATCCAGTCCAGACCAAGCTCATCAATCTCGAAGAACTCGAGTGCCTGACGGCAAATGTCAAGCTCAATAGGACCGTTGCCGCGTACCTGCGCATAGTCGCGCACACGCTTGAGCAGACGGTTGGCCAAGCGCGGCGTGCCACGCGAACGTGAGCCGATCTCGAGCGCACTCAGATGATCGATCGTCACGCCCAGAATGGTTGCCGAGCGCGTCACGATCTGGGCGAGCTCCTCGACCGTGTAGTAGTCCAGGCGATACGAAATGCCAAAGCGGTCGCGCAGCGGGCCGGTCAGCATACCCGAGCGGGTCGTTGCCGCCACCAGCGTAAACTTAGGGATATCCAGGCGAATCGAACGTGCGGCCGGGCCTTTACCGATCACGATATCGAGCGCAAAGTCCTCCATCGCGGGGTACAGGACCTCCTCGACCGAACGGTTGAGGCGGTGGATCTCGTCAATAACAGCACATCGCCCGGCTGCAAGTTAGTAAGGATGGCCGCCAGGTCGCCCGTACGCGCGATGGCGGGGCCACTCGTGGTCTTGATCTGAGCGCCCAGCTCGTTGGCGATAACGGTGGCCAGCGTGGTCTTGCCCAGACCCGGAGGGCCCGAAAAGATCACGTGGTCGAGCGTCTCGCCACGGCTCTGCGCCGCCTCGATCAGCACGCGAAGGCTCTGCTTGATATGCTCCTGACCGCAGTAGTCGTCCAGGCGCTGGGGACGCAGGGTACGGTCGACATCGAGGTCTTCGGACGTCAGCTCCGAGCCCACCATGCGCTCACCGTGCGCCATGGATGCCGCCGGCGAATTGCCGGGCGTCGCCCACAGGTCCTGAGAGTCATCGGCTTCCCACATCACGCATCCATTCCAAGTCGCTTAGCGCCGCGCCGAGCAGATCCTCGACACGCATATCCTGCCCATCATACCCGCTCAGCAACCTCGGTCTCCTGCGGGCTAAAGCCCATGGAAAGGAGCGCCGCACGGGCGTCATCGATCGCCGAAGGAGCGGCGGCGGGCACGGGCATCGCAACCTGACCGGGGATCGCATCGACCGGCACAAAGCCCTTGTCCTTGGCAAAGGTGCTCTTGAGCTCCAAGATGAGGCGCTGGGCGGTCTTTTTGCCCACGCCGGGCACCTTGGCCATGCCCTTGTCGTCCTCGGCCATCACCAGGGAATACAGCTGTCCCACGGTATAGGTGGAGAGCACGGCAAGCGCCAGGCGCGGACCGACACCCGAGACGGACACGAGCCGATCGAACATCGTGCGCTCGTCCTTGGAGGCAAAACCAAAGAGCATCATGGCGTCCTCGCGCACCTGCATACGGGTATAAAGGCGCACCTCGCCGCCGGGCGTCGGCAACGTGGCCGCAGTGCTGCCCGAGATGCCGAGTTCAAAGCCACGCCCGACACGTCGACGACAGCAGAACTCATCGTGGCCTCGACAAGCGTTCCATGGAGCTGGGAGATCATCAGTATCCGGTTCCTCTCTGTTGATAGAACTCGCCGCCGGTGAGGGCGCGGGTGCGGCTGAGGTTAACGTGGCAGATGGCGCAGGCCAGGGCATCGGCGGCATGGTCGGGATGCGGGTCGTGATCGAGCTGCGTGAGCGTACGAACCATATACGCGACCTGCCGTTTGTCCGCAGCGCCGGTGCCCACAACAGCCTGCTTAATCTGCATAGGCGTATACTCGCCAATCTCGAGCGCGCATTCCGAAAGCGCCACGAGCGCGGCGCCGCGGGCATGCGCCGTAGGGATGGCCGAGCGAACGTTGGCGCCAAGTAAAATGCTCTCGATAGCAGCGGTATCGGGGTCGATAGCGCTCCACGACACCCTTGAGGTCGCGGGCGATATGCGACAGGCGCACCGCGAGCGGACTGCCTGCGCTGGTCTCGATGCAGCCATAGGCACGGCAGCGAACCTCGCCACGCCGCTCCTCGATAATCCCCCAACCCGTATGAGCCAAACCGGGGTCGATACCCAAAATGACCAAGCCAACCTCCCCTCGCCACAAGCACAGCGCAAGACAAGGCCCCGTGCATCATTCACGAACGTCTGTTCTAGAATAACACAACAGCGACCGTATCTAGCAAGCAAGGTTGAACCATAGGTTGGGCATAAGTCAGCGAGCGAGTCCCTGCCGTGGCAAGGTGTCGCGAAAGAGGAGCGCCGCGTACTTCTGTACGCAAGCGATGGTTGAGCGGCAGATTGCCCGGGCAGGGGCTCGCGCAGCGTCGACTCGTTACGCGGTTTGGCAAAACCGCGTAACCTTGCCCCTATCCCATAGTTAATTTTGAGAGAAAAAGGGGAACTGTCGGGGATCAACCGGCGGATGTGGCATCGGGCCACCCTGAGGACCACCTTGCGGGCCACCCTGGCCGCCCATCATCTTATCGATGGCGTCCTGAACCTCGCCCTCGAACTTTTCATTCCCTCGTGCAAACGACGCTGACCGTCCTCAGAGCGCAGCTCCTCCATCTGCTCGGGCGAAATACCCAGTAGCTCGCCCAGCACGCCCATCATCTCGTTTCGCATGCGCTCGCTCGTATCCTCGTCAGCAAAACGGCGCACCTCGGCGCGCGCAGCGAATCGACCGTCATACGCTCCTTGCCGTTAAGCCCCAGGTCGGACCACGCGAGCATGTACGGCCAGGAGCGCTCGGCAAACGAACGGGACGAAACGATCGGCGCCGTCGGCAACATGCGGCGGGCAGCCTCACCCTGTCGAACGAGCATCAGCAGCAGCGAGCAGGCCTCAGGCTGCCAGCGGCCATCGGGAGTGTCGTCGAAAGATCGATTGCGGTCACGTGCGCCTCAAGCGCGCCATCGATCTCACCCGACTCGACCCGCCGAGCCAGCTGTGCCGCGCGGTCGAGCATATCGACCGGACCGTCGAGCGTCGAGAGCGCCTGCGCCAGCACGCGCTCCATACAATCTTCCACCGCGTTGAGCGTCACGAGCTCTTGGGGCACCACGGCAGACGCGCGGTTGCGCACACGCGCCACAAACTCAAGCGTCGACAGGTACACATCGCCAAAGGGCGCAAAATCGCCCTGGTAGCCGCCGCAAAGCGCCGGCGCCGCCAGCGCGTACTCGGTTTTGGACAGCGGACTCAACGCCATCGCACCCAGCTCGAGCGCGTATCCTCCAGCATGAGGCCCAGCGTGCGAGAGCGCAGGCGCTCGGCGTCGCCCGCCGACACATCGCGGTCGAGCACGCGCGCGGCATCCGGCGCATCGCGCTCAACCGTGCGAATATGCAGGCGCTCGGCAATGGCGCGAACGGCGGCACAGCGAGCAGCCTCGGCCTCCTCCTGCGCCGGCGTAAAGATGCGGTTGCGCCCCAGCACCAGGCCAATCACATTACGTGGGCCCAGAGCGTCGACGGCCAGCGCCGCCAGCAGGGACGACGGCAAGTCGCCCTCGAGTGCCACCACGGCGCGCGACGCACCGTGGGCCTGGGCGTTGTCGCGCACGGCGAGCACCAGCGCCTGCCACAGCCACTCCTCGGAACGGAACTCGGGCAGTTCGTGATCTTCCAGGGCATCGAGCATCACGCCGCGCTGAATCTCCTGAACCAGCAGGCTCTCCTCAAAAACACGCGCTTGGGCCACCACGCGACCGCAGCGTCGAGCACAAACGAACCGCCGGTATACACCGACTCGTCATAGGCACCGACCGGCGCCATACAGGCAAACCACACGCTGCGCTTGGATGCGATCTTGCGGTAGGCGCCGCTGCGAACGGCGGCAATGGCGGCAGTCTCGCGGTCGGTCATGTCAAACGCATTGAATTGGAAATACGCAATGAGGTCAACACCGGTCGGCAACATCTCGAGTTCGCGGTCCAAGTCAAAAATCACGGCGATGCGCACGCGTCCACGTCGAACACCGGCGGCGCCCAACGCGTGTCGTTGTTCTCGCCACGCTGCAGGGCAATGCTCGAACGCGCCGGCACCACATGACCGTCCTTGAGCATCATGTAGTCGAGCAGCGGCTGACCCTCAAACGAAACCGCCGCGGGCACGATGCAGATCATGTCAAGCTCCTGGATGCGCTCGGCGACACCAGTCAAGCCGGCAAGCATGTCGTGCTCAAAGTCGGCAGCGCCCACCAGCCACCGGGCATGCGCCCATAAAGAGCGGAGCCGGAACGCACAGCACGCGCGCCCCGCGCTCGTGGGCCAGACGAGCCTGGTCCTCGATGCGGCCGCAAATGCCCTCAATATCACCCAGGCGCATATCGATCTGTGCAAGCGCGAGCTTCATGGCTCAGCCCTTTCCGTCGTAAACCATCGAAATCGTAGTAAAAGCGCCGGCCGCATGATGCAGTCGGCGCTCGCATGTGCATATGCTGGCTATGATACCCCGAGCGGGGGCGCGCTCCTAGAACGTCGCGGACCACAGCCCGTGCAGGTTGCAGTAGGCATAGACGGTACCGGTCTTGGAACCGCCGGCAAAAAACGTCGCGGGCTTCATGCCGGGCTCAAGGTAATGGACCTCTAAGCGGCCCTCGGCCTCAAGGGCGATCCACTCAATATAGTGCTCGGGCAGGCTGGGGTGCTCGACCGAGCCAACGCGTGCGCGAATCACGTGACCGTCGCGCTCGGTCTCGACAACAGCACGTGCTTCTCGTGCGCCGCGTCCTCAGTGTTTGCGGTCAGTTCCGTGCAACCGGCAGGGGTTGCAACGTCGTTGCCAAGGGCGGCAATGAGCTTACCGTCGGGGTCCTTAAAGAATTTCGCCATGATGTTCTCCTTTGCTGACGTGCCAATGTTCTTGATGGTTCTTATGCCCAAAGGCAGACAAACCATCCACGGCATTGCAAATGAACACATAACGGGCGGGGACGATGGGGCAGCGTGCGCTATCCGCCCTGGCGGCCCCACCCCGAGCGGGTTAGCGCCCGTCGCCGCCCAGCAGCGCCAGAACATCTTCGCGGGTAAACAGCGCCGACGAGATGCCGTCGCCGCCGAGCACGCTGTTGACCAGGTCGCGCTTGGACTCCTGCATCTGCATAATGCGCTCCTCGATCGTGTCCTTGGCGATGAGCTTGTACACGGTCACGGTATGTTGCTGGCCAATACGATGCGCGCGGTCGGTCGCTTGGTCCTGCGCCGCCACGTTCCACCACGGGTCGTAGTGAATGACCACGTCGGCCGCCGTCAGGTTGAGGCCCACGCCGCCCGCCTTGAGCGAATCAAAAAAGACCGGAACCTCGCCCGCTTGGAACTGCGCGACCATCTTGGCGCGGCTCTCCTTAGACGAAGCGCCCGTGAGTTTAAGGAAGGCGATGTCCTCCTTGGCCAAGCGCTTGCCGATGATATCGAGCATGCCCGTAAACTGGCTGAACAACAGGATGCGATGCCCGCCGTCGAGTGCGCCGTGCACGAGCTCCATGCACGTATCGAGCTTGGCGCTCCCCGCCTTGTAATCCTCGTAGTGTAGACGCGGGTCGCAGCAGATCTGGCGCAGCTTGGTGAGCTCGGCGAGCACTTTGAGCTTGTCTTTTTTAAACTCGGATGCCTCGCGGTGCTGCACCTGCTGGGCGATGCGGTCCTGGTTGGCCAGGTAGAGCTTGCGCTGCTCGCCGGTAAGCTGCGCCATGACGGTGTCTTCGATCTTCTCAGGCAGGTCGGCCACCACGTCTTCCTTAACACGGCGCAGCACAAACGGCGACACGAGCGCCTGCAGGCGAGCGGCGCTATCGCCCTCGGCATGCTCGACGGGGCTCTCAAAGCGCTTGGCAAAACGACTCGCGCGTCCCCAAGGCCCGGCATCAAAAAAAGTCGAAGATGCTCCAGAGCTCGGACAGGCGGTTTTCGATGGGCGTGCCCGTCAGGGCAAAGCGCACGCCGGCAGGCAGGCGCTTGGCGGCGCGCGCCACCTGCGTGAGCGGATTTTTAATGTACTGTGCCTCATCGAGCACCACGCGGGCAAAATCCCGCTCGACGTACTCGTCGATATCGCGCCGCATAAGGTCATACGACGTCACGACCACGCTATGCTCGGCCACGCCGGCGATCTGCACGCGGCGTTGAGCCTTGGCGCCCACAATGGCGCACACATCGAGCGACGGGGCAAAGCGCTCCAGCTCGGCAGTCCAGTTGTACACGAGTGAGGCCGGGCATACCACGAGCGTGGGCTTGGTGTCCCCCGCCTCCACGCGCGCCAGAATATGCGCAATCATCTGGAGCGTTTTGCCCAGGCCCATGTCGTCGGCCAAGATGCCGCCAAGGCCCAGGTGTTCGAGCGAGCCGAGCCACTGGTATCCGTCGACCTGGTAGCCGCGCATCGTTGCCTTGAGCGATGCCGGCACCGTAAAGTCCATCTTGCCGAGCGTGTCCAGGCGCTCGACGGTACGGCGGAACGCAGCGTCGCGATCGGCCTCGAGCGCCGGCGTGCGTGCGAGCATGCTGTCGACGAACAGGGTGCTCGACGCGGGAAGCGACACGCCGTCGAGCAGGTCGACGGCATCGACACCCAGGTCCTCGGCAAGGCCAAACGCGGCGCGCGCCCCCTCGTCCAGGCGAATGATGTCGCCGGACGTAAGGCGCGCAAACGTTGATGGCGCTTGTACGAATCGAGATAGACGGCAAGGTCCGCGGCCGAAAGCCCGCTCGCGCCCAGCTCGACATCGAGCAGATTGCTCTTAACGGTCGCACGAACCGAGAGCTTGGGCGCGGGGCGGACCGAGATCTGGCGCAGACGGTCGCTGAGCATGATCTCACCCAGTTCGGACAGGGCAGACAGGCCCTCGGTCAGCAGGCAGAACAAGCGGGCGTCATCGCGCTCCTCAAACGCCAGACCGCGCTCGTAGAAACGAAGTACAGGGCCGCCGTATCCATAACGCGAAACTCCGCCACCTCGTCGCGGGGCGCACACCGGGGCGCTGCTCTTCGAAGGGGCTGCCCGGAGCGCCCAGGCTAAAGAGATCCGCCGACCAATCGCCGTAGGTAACCGTAATTTTGCAGGTCACGAGCCCATCGTCGACACCGATCGCCATAGCAAAGCTCGGCTCGGGTGCCACGGTATCGAGCGCGGCGGGCGCGGTGAGGTCGGTGTAGTCGCGCAAAATGGGCAGCGCCATACGGCAGAACTCACCCACCTGCTCGGCGGCAATATGGGCGGGCGTGCGGCACGGCAGCAAGCGCGACAAAAAAAAGGTGCGGCATGCTGAGCAAATGCAGCGTCGGTACGGCGCGCGCGGCGCGTGTCAACCAAGTAGGCGGCATCGCCCGACGCAAAGCAATACATATCGGCGGGCAGGCGCAGGTCATAGCTACCACCAGCCGCCGGCGCGATTTTGGCGGCAAGCAGCGGTGGGCGCTTAGCGGATGCCTCGTCCTCCCCTTGCGGAGACAGCTCAACCGCCACGTCGTAGGTGCGATGCGTCGTCATCCCCCGCGACCAGGCGGGCTCAAAGGAGATGGTCTGGCCGCGCAGCAGGTCCAGCACATATACGATGCTATGCTCGGACAGCGGCAACTGACGCTCGGCAACAAAACCACTGCGGGCAAAGTCGTACGACGCCGAACGCGAGCTTGTGATGTCATCGAGATAGGCAACTGTCGTCGCAACAAGGTTGAGCAGCTTTGCCGATGTTTCGTCAAAGGCCTCAGGTGAATGGACAAACGTGAGCTTCTTGCCATAGGAGAACGTGCCGCCGCGCACGTAGGCATCGGCCATGCCGTCGATGTCCTTGACCACGTAGGAGACCGATCCACAGCGAATGCGGAACTCGAGCGCCCAGCTAAAGCGGTCAGCGAACAGCGGATTGTAGTACGGCACCAACGAGGCTCCAACGCCGCTTTGGGGGCGTCGGGATCAACGGCACCGGCAAGCTTGCGGCGCATGCTCGCCAGCTCATCCATGCGCGCGCCGAAAGAATCGGAAAGCGCCGCCACAAGGCTCGGGCTCGGTGGGGACGGGCGCCGGGAAGGGAAAGTTGGGGTTGACGGCCGGCGCGGCGGACGCGCCACGCGCGGGCTGTTCGGCTGCGCCGTAAACGTGCGAACCGGCGTGCGCAGCCCCTCAACAGGCTCAATGCCGCTGGTGTCCAGGTACGCCAGCGCTGTGGCGATGGCGTGCTTGCACATACCGGGATAGCGGTATGCGGCGGGGCAGTCGCAGTCGTAGTCGATAACCTCGTGCTCGTCCATATCGAGCGCACGTGCGTCTTGTACAGGTCGCCGCGCGAGCCGCGCACCGAGCCCTCAACCGTCACGTTTTTGGAGAAGCGCGAGCCGCTGTCCTCAATCGACAGCACGGCGCCGTTGAGCATGAGCGAGCGGCCCTTCATAAAGGTGCCGCTCAACGCCGCCTCTTTGCGAAGCGCCTGCACAAACGTCCCCTGCGCCATCACTTCCTCCAATCTCACCCGGGGTAGCTTAGATAACCGTCACGCGACCTTGGTTGCCGACGATGGCCTTTGCCTCGGCCAGCAGCGGAATCGAGCGCGCGTTGACCTTGGCCGGCACCTCGGCACGCAGCACGCGCCATCCACCTGCTCGATAAAGATCTCCACGCGGTCACCGCCCGGGTTGGTGGTAAGCACCGTGGCCAGGCGCGCCATATTGCCCTGGCTAAAGCGGCTGTTGGGCACCATGACCTCAAACACCTTGGGCTTGTTGTTCTCTTCGTTGAGCTCCAGCGGCACGATCTCCTGCGCGATGATCTGGTCGCCGCGGTCCGAGCGCTCGAGTTTGCCCTTAATGCGCACAAACGCATCGGACAACTGTGCACCGGTCTCGGGATCGACCTCGCCGTACAGGTACCCCTCGGCCTCCTTGTAGGTCTTGGGGAACACCACGACCGTGGCCTCGCCTTCCATGTCCTCGAGCTGCACGATGCCCGATGGGGTCGCCGTTTTTGGTCACGCGCTTGGACACGCTCGAGACCATGCCGGCCCACCACAGCGCCTTGCCCTCGGGAATCTCCTGGTTGATGGTACCGCCCGTGGGGTTTTGCACCTCGTAGCCGGTATCGATCTGCGAGAACGAGAAGTCGCGCGCCTTGGCTAGTGCATACTCAAACGGGCGCAGCGGGTGGTCCGAGACATAGATGCCCAGAACCTCCTTCTCCTGGCTCAGCTTAAGGTGGCGGTCCCACTCCTGACCGTCCGGATCGGGCACGCTGACCTCAAAGCCCGAGCCCTCAACATCGCCAAACATGTCGAAAAAAACGACGTCTGCCCGCTCGCGCGATCCTTCTGGCGCTTTATCGCGGCGTCGATGATGTTCTCGGGGTTGTTCTTGTCCACAAAGTGCATCATCTGGCGACGCGGATAGCCCGTGGAGTCGAAGGCGCCTGCCTTGATGAGCGATTCGATCACACGGCGGTTGGCCTGGCTGGAGTCCACGCGCTCGACAAAGTCGTGCAGCGTTTTAAACGGGCCGCCCGCCTCGCGCTCGGCGATGATCGCCTGCGCCACGCCGGTGCCCACGCCGCGGATGCCGGCCAGACCAAAACGCACGCCTTCCTTGGTAGCCGTGAACTCGGTGCCGGACTCGTTGACGTCTGGCGACAGCACGGGAATGCCATCGTGACGGCACGCCGAGACGTAGTGAACGATCTTGTCGGTCTTGCCCGTATAGGACGTCAGAACGGCCGCCATGTACTCATGCGGATAGTGTGCCTTGAGCCACGCCGTCTGCATAACCAGGATGGCGTAGCCGGCGGAGTGCGACTTGTTGAAGGCGTAGGACGCGAACTCGAGAACATCGTCCCAAATCTTCTGAGCGACCTCGCGCGTGTAGTTGTTCTTGATAGCGCCGTTCATCCAGTGGTCGTAGGTGGTCTCGTCCGAGCCATCCTCCCAGTGCAGCACCGTCGATGTGAGCAGCTTGATCTTTTTCTTAGCCACGGGCTTACGGATACGCGAGTCCGATTCGCCCTTGGAGAAGCCGCACATCTCGACGGAGATGAGCATAACCTGCTCCTGGTAGACCATGGTGCCGTAGGTTTCGCCCAGGATGTCGTCCAGACGGTCGTCGTAGGAGACGGCCGGCTCCTTGCCGTTCATACGGTTGATGTAGGACGAAACCATGCCGGCGCCCAGCGGGCCCGGGCGGTACAGGGCGATCAATGCCACGACGTGCTTGTACTCGGTGGGCTTCATGTTCTTGATCGTGGCCGTCATGCCGGCGGACTCGACCTGGAAGACGCCGGCGGTATGGCCGGAGCCCATGAGCTTAAAGATCTCGGGGTCGTCAAAGGGGATCTCTTCCTCTTTGATGTCGATGCCGAAGTTCTTTTTGATGTTTGCCTTGGCCTTGGAGATAACCGTCAGCGTGCGCAGGCCCAAGAAGTCCATCTTGAGCAGGCCCATGTCGGCAACGGTATGACCTTCGTACTGGGTAATCTCGACGCCGCCCTTGGTGTCGAGCTTGGTGGGCACGTGCTCGTTGACGGGGTCGCGGCAGATCAGAACGGCGCACGCGTGCACACCCTCGCCACGGGTAAGGCCCTCAATCGAGAGCGCCGTGTCGATGATGCGGCGGGCGCGTCGTCCTTTTTATAGGCCTCGGCAAAATCGGGGTTAAACAGATCCTCTTTGCCGGGGTTGCTTTTCGAGCACCTGCTTGAGCTTGACCTTGGGGTCGCTCGAGACCATCTTGGACAGACGCTGGCCCATGTAGACCGGGTAGTCCAGGACGCGCGCAGCGTCGTTGATGGCCTGCTTGGCCTTAATGGTCGAGTAGGTGATGACGTGGGTGACCTTCTCGGGGCCGTAGAGCTGGCGAACGTGCTCCACGACCTCGAGGCGCCGCTCATCGTCGAAGTCCATATCGATATCGGGCATCTCGGTACGCTGCGGGGACAGGAACCTCTCGAACATCAGGCCGTTCTCGAGCGGATCGAACGCGGTGATGTTCATGGCGTAGGCGACGATAGCGCCGGCAGCCGAACCACGGCCGGGGCCGACGCCGATGCCGTTGTCCTTGGCCCATTGCACGTACTCGGCGACGATCAAAAAGTAGGCGGCAAAGCCCTTGTCGCAAATGACCTTGTATTCGTACTCAAAGCGCTCTTTGATGTTGACGCCACCGATCTCGCGCGTGGCCCAGTCGTCGCCGTAGTGCTGGCGCAGGCCCTTCTCGCACTCGCGGCGGAACTGACTCTCGTGCGTCTCGCCGGGGTCGAGCAACGGGAAGCGCGGCAGGATGATGGAGTCCCAGTCCAGCTCGACGTAGCACTTGTCGGCGATCTCGAGCGTGTTGTCGCAGGCTCGGGGCAATACGGGAACATCGCCCGCATCTCCTCCTCGGTCTTCATGTAAAACTCCCGAGCCAGTCATGCGCATGCGGTTGGGGTCGTCGACCTTGGCGTTCATGCCGATGCACATGATGACATCCTGCACGGGAGCGTCCTCGCGGCGCAGGTAGTGGAAGTCGTTGGTGGCGATGACCTTGACGCCCACCTGCTTGGCGATGTCGATGAGCGTGCGGTCCATCTGCTCATCGGTCAGGCCGTTGTCGGTGGTGATGCCGTGTTCCTGGATCTCGATATAAAAAGTCGCCAGGTTCGAAGGTATCACGGAAGGTCTCGGCCCACTTGATGGCGCCCTCCATGTCACCGCGGTCGATGTATTTGGGAATGATGCCCGCGATGCAGGCGCTGGTGCAGATCATGCCCTTGGCGTGGCGGCGCAGGTTGTCGAGCGTCACGCGGGGCTTGTAGTAAAAGCCCTGCACGGCTGCCTCGGAGACCGTCTGCATCAGGTTGACGTAGCCCTCCTGGTCCTTGGCCAGAAGGATCATGTGGTAGAGCTCGGGCTTACGGTCGCGAGCAAGGGTCTCGTCCGGCGTAAAGTAGACCTCGCAGCCAAAGATGGGCTTGATGACCAGAGGCGGCTTGAGCTCGTCGATGTTGCCCTTCTCGTCCCACATGGCCATGTCCTTCACATACTGGGCATGCTCGCGCGGGTTTTCCTCGGGATCGGGCTCCACCAGCTCGTCGCGGCGATCCTTTCCAAAAAGGCCTTGTCGTGACTCCAGGTTTTGTACTCAGGCGTGTTGTGGTTGACGGCGTCGCAGGCCAGCGCCAGGTCGGGCACGCCATACATGTAGCCGTGGTCGGTAATGGCGACGGCGGGCATGCCCAGCTCTACGGCGCGATTGACCATATCCTGGATACGGGTTGCGCCGTCGAGCATGGAGAAAACGGTGTGGTTGTGCAGATGGACGAATGCCATGTGATGAGCTCCGATGCGGGTTCGTGTTCTGACTGAACGATTTTACCGCACGGCGCGGATAGCACCCGAACCTAGCCAAACCAACACGGGTAGTCAATTTGGGACCTTCAAAAAGGGGAATGAGGGCATCCAGATATATCGAGTATTACTGGAACCCCGGCGATGCGCGGAATGATTTGTGACGAATAGTCATGTCCATCAAGAAGGCTCGACGCTTCGGATAGCTCGTCAATCGATATATCAATTCTTGGAGACCTGTATTCCAACCATTTTTAATGAAACAACGGCGGTAATTGCTATCGCGATTGCACCAATAATACCGAGCGCTATCTGAATGGGATATAACCCCAACACATGTCCAAATATGGAGAAAAACACTGCAGAAAAGAGAGCCCTTACCAGAGACGCGACGGAAAGGATCGTCGCGCGGAGATCGTCCGCTATCGCGTCTTGGATTAAGTTTTCCGAAGTGATGTACACCACTTCTGGGAGAAAACAAAGCACCATGCTAAGGCCAAACAAACACAGCGGATTTGAAGCGAACCACGGAAGAATCATGAAAAGGCCAGCCTCGATTAGCATCGAGCCGAGCATGGTATTTCTTTTCCCGAAACGCAATGAGAAGAAATCTGCTGCAATGTAGGCCGTCGCATTTACTGCATAGGATGCACCGAAAAAGATTCCTATTATGGAGACGGGAGCATCAAATGCGTCGAATACCAACTGATTCAAGTTGTAATAACTCCCATAGAATCCATCGAGCATGCTTGTGCCGATTAGAAGAAGCAATACCGCAAAAGCGGATTCTCCAACACGCCAGGTTTCGCGTCTGAACATCTTGGCCGTGTCAAACCTTCCCTTTTCAGAGCTTTCAGAACGGGTCGCTTCCGTCCTCTCAATGGGATACAGAAGGAAAAGCTGCAGGAGATAGAAAACGGAGACACATACGTAGAGGGCGCTCCAAGATACTTGGGCAATGAAAGATCCGAGCACAATTGCCATTCCCGTAGCGATTGATTGTGCGGCAAGCAGCCGAGCATTGATGGTGAGGAAGCGCTCTCCTTGACCGGCATTCCGGGCAATTTCATATAAAAGTGCTTGTTCGGATCCCGATTGAAGGGAGTAGGCGAGTGCCTCAACAAGGGAAAGCGCGACGAGAAAGGGGCCTGAGAGCAACAGCATGCCAGCCGTATGGAAGAAAAGCAGCAGCACGCCCACTTGAATCGAAAACTTCTTTCCAAAGAAATCGCCTATCAGCCCTGTTGGCAGCTCGAGGACGACCGTTGCAATGTTAAACAGGGCTTGATAAAGCGCGATTTCCGTGACAGACATTCCTTTCTCCGCAAGGAAAAGTAGAAACACTCCCCGATTTAAAAACAAATCCCGCGAAGAACGAAAAAAGGTGGAATAGATGTGCAGTTGCGTAGCGGCATTCTTATTCATTCGGCACTTCCATCAACTAAATTTTGTCGGGCCGCTCGCTACTGACTCGAAGCCTGAAGTGTCACAGTTGATGTGAAGAGCGGTAAAGCTTTGCACAGGGTATCAATGGAATACATCCGAAGCGTTTTCGGCAGTATCATCGGCGAAGGCGGGATTAGCCTTTACGCGGCGTCACCCTCGTATGGTATTTGACGATTTG
>ENA-OPYV01000076-OPYV01000076.1-human-gut-metagenome-genome-assembly--contig:-NODE-76-length-29771-cov-2.296181_pt1 | contig 29771 bp, 38 predicted proteins | sample MGYA00242474_ERZ504485 | MGnify/ENA primary metagenome ERZ504485 (study PRJEB26092, sample SAMD00036263) | human gut metagenome | host: Homo sapiens | study: EMG produced TPA metagenomics assembly of...
CTTCCGTGCTCTTACTGTGCAGGCGCTCCTCTACAATAGAATAGGCAATGGACTCGGTGTCCGATGTGCCGTGAAAAATGGCGCCCTTCAGCTCAAACTGGCGGCGCAGCTCCGGGGCATTTACCAAATTGCCGTTATGTGCCACCGCCAAATTACCCTTAATATGGCGAATGACCAGGGGCTGAATATTGTTGGCGTTTTTTGCCGCCGGTGGTGGAGTAGCGCACATGACCGATGGCCATATTACCTGTACCCAGGGCAGCCAGCTGCTCCTTGCTGAACACATCCGGCACCAGTCCGTCGCCCCGATGGTGGCGAAACACGCCGTCATCATTCACGGCAATGCCGCAGCTCTCCTGTCCTCTGTGCTGCAAGGCAAACAAAGCCAGGTACGCCGTCTGGGCCACCGTGGTGGTCTGATTTTCAAATACGCCGAAAACACCGCATTCCTCGTGCAAACTATCGAACATCGCTCTCTCCTATCCCGTGTGGTTGTCGCTCTTTTCTCTATTATAATACCATTAGTTGGGCGTGTAAAGGTTTGCGTAAGGTCTGGAGGTGGCGGGAGCCAACTTTTTGAACGGCTTTTTCATGATCTCGTCCATGGAAACGCCAAAATATTTGCAGTATTTCTTCAAATACCCCTCCAATTCCTGCCGGTCCGCGTCCGTTAAGGCTGTCACTTTAATGTTAGGGCTGATGTTCTCCTTGGGGAAGCTGCCCCGCACAAAGATCTTGCCTCCGTGCATACCGGAAGCGCAGTGGGTGCCAAACAGCTTTTCGCCGCGCTTCATACCCAGCCCCAGCAGCACAATGGTACCCCCGGCCATATACTCGCCCAAGAAGGAACCGGCATTGCGACCGATCACCAGCACCGGCTTCATCTGTTCAAACTCTTTCATGTGGATCCCCGCCGCGGCAGGCCACATTGGTCTCTACAAAGATCTGGCGTCCCCGCATACCATAGCCCATAGCGTCGCCGGCGTGGCCGTGAATGACGATCTCGCCGCCGTTCATAGTGTTGCCCACTGCGTCCTGGCAGTTGCCAAACACCTCTACCTTGCCACCATTTAAGTAGCAAGCCATATCATTGCCCGGGGTGCCGTGCACCTGAATGGTTTGCCTGCGTCCAGGGCGCAGCCGATATAGCGCTGACCGTTCACCGCCGTGATCGTTACCTTTTTCTTGGTGCGCAGCTCCTGCTTAATTTTGTCGTTCAGCTCTGCATACTTGCACAGTCCTGCCTCAATGCTCACAACTGCACGCCTCCTCTCAACTTGGTGATCCGGGTCTCCTTGGGAAACCAGAACAGATTGGGACTATCCATCAAATCCCCTTGCAAACCCTCCAACGGCACACCGCCGGAGATCAAAGATGTATAGATTCCGGCGTTCTCGCTGGCGTTGATGAGCACATAGCCCACCAGCTTGCCGTCCCAGAACACCAGGCGCTTGTAGGTATCGTCTGCGGCAGCCACACGGTCCGTATAGCCGTCGCCCTTAGCGTTGATCAGCCCGCAGGTGCAAATGCGCAGGCCGTAAAAATCAATAGCGTTCACCGCATAGGTACCGCCGACGGTCAGGTCGCCGCCGGCCATTTGGCTGCCTGCGGCACGCCCTTGCGCCACTGCATTGGGCCACAGAGCCAAGATTTTCTTACTGCCGTCCAACATGTCCACAGACACGGCGCAATCCCCTGCGGCGTAAATATCCGGGTCCGAGGTCTGCATGGTGGCCGGATCGGTGATGATCCCCCGCTCCACTGTCAGACCCGCTGCCTCTGCCAGTGCCGTGGCCGGGCGTACGCCCACTGCCACTACCAGCAGATCGCAGGGCAATTCCTTGCCGTTTTGCAGTACCACCCGCTGCACCGTCTTGCCGCTGCACTTGGCCCGGGTCACCGTTTGACCCAGGTGGAAGCGCAGACGTGGTGCTCTAAATGGCGGCGCACCAACTTGGCGCTCTTTTCATCTAAAATAGAGGGCAATACCCGACCGGACAGCTCCACCACATCTACGCTTTTGCAAATTTTGCTCAAGCCTTCGGCGGCCTTCATACCGATCAGTCCGGCACCGATCACCACGGCGCGGGTGTTTGCACTTGCCAGATCGTGCACAGTCTGGGCGTCTGCCGCAGTCAGGAAACCGCACACATTGTGCTTGCCGCTTACATTCTGCATCGGCGGCACAAAGGGCACGGAGCCGGTGCACAGGCACAGCTTATCATAGCCATACGCCTTGCGTCCGCACTTGACGGTCTTTTTCGCCCGATCAACGGCGGTCACTTCTACGCCGGTGACGATCTCTATTTTTTGCTCTTTATAGTAAGCCGGGGGTGCGCAAGCGCATTTGACCCCGCCGCACCAGGCCTTTTAAGTAATAACTGATAGACGGACGAGAATACGGCAGATCCGTCTCCCGAGTCAGCAGGGTAATCGCGCCTGCCGGGTCCGTCTTGCGAATTTGCTCCGCCGCAGCCAGTCCGGCGGCAGAAGCACCGATGATCACATACTTCACTTGGCAGCACCTCCCGCTTCTACCCAAACCAAGGCTCGATTGGGGCAACCCTTGACGCACGCCGGTTCTTCCCCGCCGCACAGGTCGCACTTGTAGGCAATATTGCCGGGCTGATACACCCGATGGGGCACACCGCCAGGCAGGTCATACAGCCGATGCACTTGTCCGGGTCTACGGACACAATGCCGGTCTTTTTGTCTTTGTGCATAGCGCCGGTAATGCAGGCCTTCACACAGGCCGGGTCATCGCAATGACGGCAGTTCACCGCCACGGAGGCTACACGGTCGCCGTACACCTTTACCCGGCTGATGGGCGCCGGATTCTCATATTTATTGGCTGTCAGCACATCGCCGGAAGCTGAATGTGCCGTTTTGCAATAGACTTCACACAGGTGGCAGTTGACGCAAAGTTCCTCTCGTGCAAATACTTTTTTCATCTCACTGTCCTCCTTATTCCCCGGCGTGCTTAATGCCCAAAATTTGCAGTTCCCGATCAGACAGACCAATACCACGGAGCATCAGTCTGTTGCCGCGCAGAGAGTCTACGGAGTTGATGCCCATGCCGCCCATGATCTCTTTCATCTCATGGTTCCAGGCGGAGAGCAGGTTTTCCACCCGCTGATGAGCAATCTCCGGATTCAATCGCCGGGTCAGATCCGGACGCTGGGTGGCAATGCCCCAGTTGCACTTACCGGTGTTGCAGGTTTGGCACATATGGCAGCCCATGGCGATTAGCGGCGCAGAGGCGATATACACCGCATCCGCACCCAGAGCTATCGCCTTGATCACATCAGAGGAACAGCGGAAAGAACCGGCAGCCACCAAAGACACGGTGGAACGAATGCCCTCGTCCCGCAGCCGCTGGTCCGCAGCTGCCAGCGCCAGCTCAATGGGAATACCCACATTGTCGCGTATGCGGGTGGGCGCTGCGCCGGTGCCGCCGCGAAAGCCGTCGATCACCACAATATCCGCACCGGCACGAGCCACGCCGGAGGCGATGGCCGCAATGTTATGTACCGCTGCAATCTTAACGGAAATGGGCTTTTTGTTATCCGTGGCCTGCTTCAGAGACCAGATCAACTGGCGCAGGTCCTCAATGGAATAAATATCATGATGCGGAGCAGGTGAAATGGCGTCCGATCCCACCGGGATCATACGCGCATTGCTGACCTCCACATTCACCTTTTCACCGGGCAGATGGCCGCCGATCCCCGGCTTGGCCCCCTGGCCGATCTTAATTGCTACAAACTTGGAGTTATTCAAATAATCCTTATGCACACCGAAGCGGCCGGAGGCCACCTGTACCACAGCACATTCGCCGTAAGACGCCAGGTCCGGGTGCAAACCGCCCTCACCGGTATTAAACAGCGTGCCCATATTCTTGGCAGCCATGGCCAGAGATTTTTGGGCATTCAGGCTGATGGAGCCAAAGCTCATGGCAGAGAACATAATGGGCGTCTCCAACATCACCTGCGGCGGCATCTTGGTCACGGACTTGCCCTTGCGCTCCACTTGCAGACGATCCGGTTTACGACCCAGAATGGTACGGATTTCCATAGGCTCCCGCAAAGGGTCAATAGAGGGGTTGGTCACCTGGGAGGCATTGAGCAAAAATTTTGTCCCAATAAATGGGATACGGCTGCGGGTTGCCCATGGCGGACAACAGCACGCCGCCGGTATCTGCCTGGCGGCAGATCTCCTGCTGGTAGCGTGGGGTCCAGTTGGCATTGTCCCGATAGTCGCACACATATTTTTCGATCCGAAGGGCGCCGGTGGGGCACAGATCCACACACCGATGGCAGGCCACGCAATCCTGAGAATGGGACACCACGGTTTTGCCGTCCGGTCCAAAGCTGTGGCACTCGTTGGAGCACTGACGCACACAGCAGCCACAATCAATACAAAGTTCCCGGTCCCGCACAATGGTAAACCGGCGGGGAATATAATTAATCATCGTCTTCCTCCTTTGCCAGTTCCAGTGGGATAAATACCGGCTCCGCACCGCTGACGGACCACACTTTTTCCGGATGGGGGCAGATCACACGAATGGCGGACTCCTCTGAAGCGAAATACGCCCGATTGCCCTTGGTAGCCGCAGTCAGGGATCGCAATTTCAGCCGGTCGTTGATGGCCAGCAGCCCCTTGTTGGAGCCAAGGATCACAGAGAACGGCCCGTTCACCAAGGCGCCGTTATAGATAGAGCGCAGGTTGGTAAAATATTCTTTCCGCTCCGGGTCCATACGGTCAATCTCGTCCCACTCCGGGGCCGTAAGCACATCGGCTGCCACCATCAATGGGATGAGCTGATGGTGACGGATCAGGTGGTCAAACAGGTAAGTAATGACTTCCGTATCCGTCTGCATGGTGCACACATAGCCAAACTGCTCAATATACCGACGGTTGGCGTCATAGGACGAAATCTCGCCGTTATGCACCACAGACCAGTCCAGCAGATTAAAAGGGGTGTGCCCCGCCCCACCAGCGGGGGTGTTGGTGGGAAAGCGACCATGTGCTGTCCACAAATAGGCGTCGTACTGATCCAGCATATAGAACTCGCCCACATCCTCCGGATAGCCCACAGCCTTAAGCAGCCCATATTCTTGCCGCTGGAAAAAATAAAAGCGCCGTCGATCTCGTTGTTCACATGGATCACGCACTGGGCGGTATATTCGTCCTCGTCCAGACGGGCCTCTTTCATCCGCACCTTATTGGGCTTGGCAAAATACCGCCAAATGTCCGGTCCATTCTCTATGGACGCGATCTTCTTGGTGGGAATGCGCTCGGAAACATCCACATTAAAATGCTTGAACAAAAACTCCTCGCAAGCGCCTCGTGCCTGTACCGACTGGTAAAACACATGAAAGGCAATATCCGTCTTGTGATCGGGATAAATGCCATAGGCGGCAAAACCGCCGCCCAAGCCGTTGGAACGGTCGTGCATCAAGGCAATGGACTGGATAATCTCCGACCCATTGATCGGCTCACCCTTGCGGTCAATAATGGCGGCAATGGCGCAGCCGGAGGGAATGCGCACTTCGCCCTCTCGCAGCATATTCATCACTCCTGTATCTGTATTTATTCAAAAAACCTATACTTTATTGTACAACACTGTCGATTACCCGTCAATGCGTCCACTATAAAAAAATCTACAACACAAAAATCAGCATAATTATAGTGAAATTCACAAAGAATTGCGCTCTATTCTGTGAATTACCGCTCACTTTTGGTTCTTTTTGTACAAAAAAAGCGGCTTTGCCACCGTATAATGGCAAAGCCGCGATAGGTAGGGACGATCAGTCGTCCGTGCCCTGGAGAGCGTCATAGCCCCGTGCGCCGGTGCGCACCTTTACTGCGTCCTCCACATCATAAACAAAAATCTTACCGTCACCGATATTACCGGTATATAGTGCCTCTCTGGCAGCGACGATCACCGTTTCCACCGGCACGGCGGAGATCACCATTTCCAGCTTCATCTTGGGGTTCAGGTTCAGCTCCTCGATCTCCACACCGCGGTACTTGCGCACATGACCCTTCTGGGTACCGCAGCCCATTACATTGGTCACGGTCATACCGGTAACGCCCACCGCATTCATGGCGTCCTTCACCCGTTCCAGCTTGGCCGGGTTAAAGAGCATCACCACTTCGCTGAGCTTCGCGTCCGGTTTGGTGGTATAAGTCTCTACCGGAACAGCCTTTTCTACCGGTGCAGCCGGCAAGCCGCTTTCCGTTACCGGCACGGCAGCAAAGCCGCCGACGGGCATAAAGTCCGCATAGGCAGAGGGCAGGTTGTGCTCGGTGGCATCCAGCCCCTTGATCTCTTCTTCCGCGCTAACCCGCAGACCCACGGTCTTGTTCAGAATAAAGAAAGTGATGGTCAGGGTCACTGCCGCCCAACCGGCCACAGCCGCAAAACCGATTAACTGGGTACCCAGCAGGTGCAGTCCGCCGCCGTAGAACAGACCCGTATGGGTCAGACCGGACGCTGCATAGCCCGGTGCTTTGTCCGTGGCAAACAGGCCTACGGCCAGCGTGCCCCAAATACCGTTGGCCATGTGCACTGCCACAGCGCCTACCGGGTCGTCAATATGCAATTTCTTATCCAGCAGCTCCACAACCAGCACCACCAGAATACCGGCCACAGCGCCGATGATCCCGGAGCCCAAAGCGTCCGTTACATCACAGGAGGCAGTCACAGCCACCAGCCCGGCCAAAGAGCCGTTCAGAGACATGGACACATCCGGCTTGCCGTCCTTGATCCAAGTAAAGAGCATGGTGGTGCAAGTGGCCACAGCCGGCGCTACGGTGGTGGTCACCAGAATAGACGCCAAAGTGGGCACATCGGTGGCCGCCGCGCCGTTAAAGCCGTACCAGGCAAACCACAGGATAAACACGCCCAGCGCGCCCAGAGTCAGGGAGTGACCGGGAATGGCTTTGGGTGTCTTTTTGCCGTTTTTTTCGTCCGTATGGTACTTACCGATCCGGGGACCGAGAAAGGTGGCGCCGATCAGTGCTGCGATACCGCCCACCATGTGAATGGCGCAGGATCCGGCGTAGTCGTGGAAGCCCAGCTTTTGCAGCCAGCCGTTGCCGTCCACATTCCAGACCCAGCCCGCCTCGATGGGATACACCACAGCGGAGATCACTGCTGAGTAAATGCAGTAGGCAGAAAACTTGGTACGCTCTGCCATGCGCCGGACACAATGGTGGCCGCCGTGGCACAGAACACCAGGTTAAATACAAAGTTGGACCAGTTGAAATCATTATAGTGGGTGAAAATGCCCAGGTTGGGCAGACCGATCACCCCGGCGATATAGTCCTGACCGCACATCAGCCCGTAGCCCAACAGAATGAACATCACCGTGCCGATACAAAAGTCCATCAGGTTTTTCATAATAATATTGCCGGCGTTCTTGGCTCTGGTAAAGCCGGTCTCTACCATAGCAAAGCCGCACTGCATAAAGAAAACCAGCACTGCGCCGATCAAAAAACCACACGCCGAACAGCTCGCTGTTCACCGTTTCCATGATTGTTTCAAGCCCCATAAAATCCTCCTTTTCATCAAAAAAGCTTAAAAATGGAAATAAAAAAAGAGCGCTCGAAACAGAAGTTCGAGCACTCCATTGTGCTAAAGAATGCCGACACCGCGCCAATGGCCCGCGCCGGGCAAATGACCGACCCTGTCAAAAGACAGTGCCGACCGTAAGAGAGGGCAAAATCAATACAGTACCATGTACTTGTCGATCTCCCACTGAGAGACCTTGGTGCGGTACTCGTCCCATTCATTCTCCTTGCCTTCAATATAGTTATTGAACACATGGTCGCCCAGGGTTTCCTTAATAAACGGATCCGCCTTAGCGGCTTCAATAGCCTCTTTCAGGCTGCCGGGCAGGCAATCAATGCCGGCGGCTTTCAGCTCCTCGTCGGACAGGCCGAACACATTGTAGTCAATGGGAGAAGCGGGGGTCATCTTTTTCTTAATTCCGTCCAAACCGGCAGCCAGGCACAAAGCCATCTCCAAATAGGGGTTGCAGGTGGGGTCCGGGCAGCGCAGTTCTACGCGAGTGCCCTTGCCGCGAGCGGCAGGAATACGCACCAGGCAGGAGCGGTTGGAAGCGGACCATACCAGGTAAGACGGTGCCTCATAGCCGGGTACCAAACGCTTGTAAGAGTTCACGGTGGGGTTGGAGAACGCTGCAATGCCGCGAATATGGGCCATAATACCTGCGATGAAGTTATAAGCGGTCTCGGACAGGCCCATCTCGCCGTTGGGGTCATCAAAAGCGTTCTTGCCGTCCTTCAAATAATACAGGCTCATGTTGGTGTGCATACCGGAACCGTTGATACCATAAATGGGCTTGGGCATAAAGGTAGCGTGCAGACCATGCTTGGCAGCGTAAGTCTTAACCACATGCTTAAAGGTCATTACACGGTCGGCACTGAGCATTACATCACCAAACTGGAAGTCGATCTCGTGCTGTCCCTCGGCCACCTCGTGATGGGAAGCCTCAATGGTGTAGCCATATCCTCCAGAGCCAAGCAAATATCCCGACGGCAGTTCTCGCCGTGGTCGATGGGGTTCAGGTCAAAGTAACCGCCCTCGTCGCCGGTCTCCAGGGTGGGGTTGCCGTTCTCGTCCAGCTTAAACAGGAAGAACTCGCACTCCGGGCCAACATTAAAGCCAAAGCCCATCTCGGCAGCCTCGTCCATCACCTTTTGCAGCACATTGCGGGGGTCGCCCAGGAAAGGAGTCTCATTATCGGATTTATATACGGAGCAGATCAGTCGAGCGGTCTGCGCATTCTGGTGCTTTCTCCAGGGGAAGATGGTCCAAGTGTCGTAATCCGGGTGCAGATACATATCGGACTCATCAATGCGAACAAAGCCGTCGATGGAAGAACCGTCAAACATACAGTCATTGTCCAGCGCCTTCTCCAACTGGGACAGGGTGATGGCCACATTCTTCATAATGCCAAACATATCCGTAAACTGCAAGCGGATAAACTCTACATTATTTTCCTGTGCGCTTTTGATGATGTCTTCCTTTGTGTATTTACTCATGGCAAATACTCCTCTCTTAAGAAATGATAGATAGCACAGAATTTTCTTACTGCCAAAGGCAATAAAAAAAGAGGGTGCTCCGCTATCAACGGAACGCCCTCGTTCTGAATACAATGCCATTATAATCTCATTGTCCTCGGTTTGTCAACGGTTTTTGACAACTTTGGCAAATCTTGTAATTGGCGGCAGGAATTGTGCACACCTTTTGTACAATATGCACAGGATAGACAGACTGTTTGCTATATGTCCAGAAATTCGGCAGGGATAACTTTTTTCGACAAATCGGTAAAATACTTCACCGTGGCACCCTTCTGCGCCTGGGTGGCGGCCAGCTCGTCGGTATAATCACTGAGCTTATAGACGGAAAACATAAAGCCGTTACCGCCCCGGCTGTAATGGCACACCACCGGCGCCAGTTTAGCAGAGGAGATGGTGATCTTGCCATTCTCCTTTTCGATCGTCACCTCCGCCATACCGCCGCACAGTTGGGGCAGATTGATCTGGTGGCTGATAAAATTACCCAGGGAGTAGTAGACCAGCATTTTTTTGCCGCTCTTTTTCGTTGGTCACCCACGCCACCGGTTGGAGCACATGCGGGTGGCTGCCGATGACAATATCTACACCCAGGTCAGAAAACAGCTTCGTATATTCCTTTTGGTAATCGGACACCTTGTGGCTGTTCTCCGTGCCCCAGTGCGGAAAGACCATCACCACATCCGCATGCTTGCGCGCCTCGGTAATGTCCTTCCGGATCTTGTCCTTGTCCATCAAATTCACCAGCCAGGGCTTGTCCTTGGGCAAGTCAATGCCATTGGTGCCGTAGGTGTAATTCAGCAGAGCAAAGGTAATATTGTTCTTCTCATAATAAGTAATCTTGTCATAATCCGCCTGAGAGGCGTTGGTGCCAAGGTGCACCGCCTCTTTATGCTTGCCGAAGTATTCCAGCTCTTTCTCCACCCCGGCACTGCCCATATCCATCGTATGATTGGTGGCGCAGGTAAAAATATCAAACCCGGCAGCAATGGCGGCGTCGCCAATCTCCCAGGGTGAATTAAAGCAGGGATAGCCGGAATAGTCAAAGCTGCTGCCGCCCAGCACCGTTTCCTGATTGATAACGGCAATATCCGCCGGTTCAATGTACTGCTTAATATCCTGATAAAAGGCGTCGTAATTCCGGCTGCCGTCCTTTTGCTCTCCGGCAGCGATTAGGGTATTGTGGATCAGGTTGTCCCCTACTGCCACCAAGCGCACCCGGGTCTTGCCCTGGGTCTCTTCCGTGTGATCCTCCGTTTGGTTAACCACAGACACCTTGGTGGGCGCCGTAGGCTTCTTCTCATCTGCCCTGCGGGTAATGGTGCCGCTGATGGCAAAGGCAACAATTACGGCCAGTGCCACCAAAACAGGGATCAACACCTGCCACAGTTTTTTCTTCTTTTCCATATCGTCACATCCCAACTGCCAATGGGCTTTTCTTACAGTTTCCGTATTCTGCTGTGATTATACCATACTCCTTACTTTTAGGCAAAGAAAAGCCGCTCTCCGAAAACGGAAAGCGGTCTTTCATTTTTGCTAAAGCAGCGATTACTCGGCAGCAGCCTCTGCGGCAGCTTCCTCGCCGTCCTTTTTCTTCTCCTTGAGGAGAACGAACTTCTCCATGGGGAAGAGCACCACCATCTGTACAAAACCAGCAGCCAAGCCGGCAATGGTTCTGGCCAAAGGCTGAATCCAAGCCCAGTTGATCTTGGCGATAATGCCAACCAGCCAGCCCTGGAACCAGGTGGAGAACAGGATCAGCGCGATCATCAAAACGATATAGAACGCAAAGCTGTACCAAGGCGCATCAGACTTAAAGGTGGTCTTTTTGTTCTGATAGAAGCCATAGATGTTTGCAATCAGGTTGGACAGGAAGAACGGAAGCAGATAGCCCCAGGTTACCACACCGCCAACAACAGAACCGTTCTGAATGGTGCCGTCGATCACATACTTGCCTACCTGCTCGATGCCCTCTTTGGTGGAGGCGTCAAAAATCACATTGGGATCAAAGATACCCTGCAGGAAAACGGGCAGCGTAGCGGTCACGCCGTCAAAAATTAACGGGAGCACATTGGCCAGCACCAACTGGATGATCGTTACCAAGCCGGATACCACCAAGAACTTTACAAGCTGCCAAAGGGTCTTCATAAAAGAGCCCTTTTCCTCAGCGGCGTTGTCGATACCGCCAAGGCTAATTTTCTTCTTTTTGTCATCTGCCATAATTATTTTACCCCTTTCTCATGGACTGTACAAAAATAACGGGTTCATTATACTATTTTTGGCTAAGATTGCAACCTTTATTTTACAGAATTAAAAACGAAAGGCAGCGCACCAATACAGCCGGTGGTGGCAGCGTGTACAATGGCAACCACAGCCCATATCACCAAGGCGATCAGACCAACGAGGATCGCCAGCACCAAAATCACCAGCAGCACCAGGATCGCCAGCACCAGCGGGCCCTTTTTGCTGGGGCGCACCGGGTCGTCAAAGGCGGGCTTTTCTGCCTTTTTCGGCGCCGGGTTCTCATCATCGTACAAAGGATACAGGGGCAGCGTGGCGTTGGCGTCGCAGGGCCCGGGTTCCACAGCAGCGGCTCTACCAGACCGCGCACGGAGGTGGCGCCCTTCAGAACCTTGCCGATGGAGAAGTGAATGATGTTCAGGAACGCGTCGATCACGTTCAGCAACCCACAGCAGATCTTATACTCCCGCGTATCCGGACCGTAAGGCGAGTCACCGCAGTACAGGTTCTGCACCAGCTCCAGGATAAAGTCCACTACCCGATGATCGGCAATGTCCGCAATATCTTTCTTGGACAGGCCGCTTTCTTTCTTGCACAGGCGCCAGGCTTTCTTAAAGGTCAGCTTGTTCAGCCACTTGGCAATGGGCTTAATCAGCCAGCCCAGTTTTTTGTACCTTTTCGCCGGGAACGGAAAAAGCGTCTGTCATCTCTGCCAAATGGTCAATATCCGTGGCCGCAGCGTCCAGCAGCTCGGAGATCATACCGAAGAAGAAAGTGCGCATATACCGGTCAAAAGGCTGGCCGCCGGTGTCCAGCCCCGGCACATCGGTAATGGTCACCGTCTCCACATCCACTTTGGCGTGGGCCGGGTCCAGCGTAATGTTGCGCATGGTGGGCGGGCAGCCGATCATAGCACCGCAGGCAATGTCATAAAAGGTGTTGCCCTTTTTGGTCTCTACCACGCTGATGTCGTGAATATGGGTGTGACCGGTGAGCATACATTGCAGTCCGTTGTCCGCAAAAATCTCCCGGGTGGTTTCATGATTGCGCTGCATATCTCCCTTGCCGATAATGGCATAAAAGGGACTGGGGGCGATCATGGGATGATGGGTCATGGCGATCACAAACTGATCATTTTTGCGAGCGTCCTCCAGCTGATCCAGGATCCAGGCCATACAGTCGTCGCTGTACCCGGAGCCGCGCTCTCCCTCCGGCTTATAGTTGGTATCGTCGTTCAGGCAAACAGCCGATAGCCGGGAGCCAGCTGCACCACATAGCTCATGCTGTCCGGGTGGGTGGCAATGGCCTCATTGGGGCCAAACTCATAGTACATCTGCCACAGATCGTGGCGCTCCTCCACAGCCGGCACCTGAATTTTTTTGTCGCCGTCATAGCCGTCTGCCACGCCGCCGTCCCGATAATCGTGGGTAGCAGTGATCACATACACCCGCTTGCCTCGCTTTTTCAGATCTCGGAGCATTTCAATAAACTCGGCGTGAGAGGCCAGCTCTCCGTCCCGGGTGGTATCGCCGGCCAGCACCACAATATCCGTGGAAGTGTCCGCGCACAGCAAATCGAACCCGGCCTGGATCACCAGGTCGCTGTCCTTAATGACCTTTTGGCTCTTGGCCTCGGCTTTTTCGTAAGCCTTGCCCTCGGTGCCCCCCTTACGGGAGTAGTAATGCGGATCGGTGATAAATTGAATTTTCAGCGGCGCATTGTCTGCGCCATACAACTTCGCTGCCATTGCGTTCTCCTTTATTTCATCTCTGCCTTCAGCACGCCGCTGCGCACCGTGCCCGGCAGGGTAATCTCCATACAGCCGTCACTGCGCAGAGCGTAATCCAGTTCTTGCCCATCCAAGGTCAGCCGATAGTTGTGCGCATCTGACAGGGTGAGCACAAAGGCATACTGCCCATTGTCGCCGGTGTAACGGAAGTGGACCTCCGCAGAGGTGTCCGTAAGCTTCTGGCTATCCGTCCACACATCCAGCCCGCAGGTAAAGGTGCCCGGACGATAGTAGCAGTCCGCCCACACATTGATAGGCGCGGACAGGCCGCCGAAATTGTGGAACCAACCGCCGCGGCGGGTCTGAATACCAAAACACTCATAGGTGTTGTAAGAGAAGTCCGTCTCTTCCTTCCACATATCCAGCGCCCGGCGGGCGATCTCAAAGGCAAATTCCGTCTCGCCCAGGTCAAACATGGTCTTCCACATAAAGAACTGGTGGCTCATCCACACATTGCCGTTCCAGTAGCCGTCGTCAAAATAGTAGGAGGCTGTCATATCCACCGCGCTGATGCCGGCAGCGGACCACATTTTCGTCCGGGTTCTTAATATGCGCCAGCAGGCGCTCCCGCCGCTCCTCCGGGGCAGCCCCGGCAAACAGCGGATATACACCGTCCATGCCCTTGTCATAATTCTCCCCGCGTCGGTGGTGAAAATGCCTTGATAGTTTTTGTCATCGTCATAGACGGAGTAGGCGTAATAGCCGCTCTTTTTCGTCCCAGCTGTAACGGTTCAGAGCGTCGCTCATCCGCTGAATGTCTGCGTCATAAGCGGCGATGTCCTCCTCCTTGCCCATGGCGGCAGCCACCATCTTCATGATCTTGGCGGCCCGAATGGTGTGGGAAGTAGATAGACAGGGGCACATATATTGCTTCTTATCCTGGGCGATCATGGCCACCTGGGCGGGATAATCGTCCATACCGCTGCAAGAATACCAGTAGTCGTAAGTGGTGGTCAGGCCGTTGCCGAACTTGCCGCAGGTGGAGCCGGGGGTCTTGCCGCTGATATAGTCATAATACCGCTTCATCTGCGGATACAGAGCAAACAGGGGCGCCTTGTCCTCCGTACGGTGCAGCAGTTCCAAATACTGCACAAACTGGGTAGGCACCAGGGAGCCGTGGAGCAGAAACGCAAAGTCCGTATTCTCCGGCTGGGACAAATAAGTCTCTAAAATGTAGCGGCATTTCTCCGGGCTGAACTCCAGCACACCGGTGCCGATCACGCCACTGTCCCAGGTATAAAAGCTGTCCCAGCGCTTGCCGGGGGTGTAATGTACTACATTCTCGCCGTGCTTGTACACCGGATATACCAAGTTGGTCAGGAGTGTTGCCCGCAAGATCTCGGTAGACAGACTGTACTTCTGTCCCTCCCGATTGAACTGTACCGGAGTGGCCAGCGCCTTGGCGGCGGTGTACAGCTGCTCGTATTCTTCGGTGGTGCGTGGCTCCACCTTGCCCTTGGACAGCACCGCATACTCTATATGCTCTGCGTGGGGGTCAATAAAGATGGAGGGCATCACCGCATTGTAATAGTAGCCCTCGTCACTTTTTTTGCGGCGGAAGGAGCGAGAAAAAGGTCTCCCTTAGGTCGTCATAGGTGGGGTCGCCGTTAGACAGTCGGTTAATCAGCGCGTCCTCCAGGCTGCCACTGTCCAGTTCCCCGTCGGCGGGTCTTGGGATTGTGCGTCAAGATGGAATAGCAGCCTTCCGCGTCCTTGTAAGTTAGAGTAATGCGGGTGGCGCCGTGCACCTTTTCTTCTTCGATTTGAGGCTTGGTGTCGCGCAGCACCGTGCGGGCGCTGACTTCCTGTTCCGTGCCCGGCCGGCACAGCACCAGCACATCCAGCTCCACACCGGCGCCGCCCCGGCTCTCCAGGGTCAGGGTGTCTGCGCCGTCATAGGGCAGCGCGGCAAAGGTCAGGCTGTCACTCTCCGGCAGTTCTGCCGCTACGCCGTTGACGGTAAAGGCAGCAGCACCCGGGGTCACTGTGCGATAGCGCAACAGCAAGGTAGCGCCCGTCGGTCGGAGAGACGGCAGTGTGTATACCACTTTGTCCCCGGCAGTGCAGCCGAAAGGCTCCAGCCCCAGGAAATCCACATGGTAATTCTCGCACCGGTCGCCCAAACCGTGGGCGTGGTAAAAGTTGCCGTCGGCGAACTCGCCCTTGTGCATACCGTCCGGGTTCTCATTAGTCCCAGGGGCGGGGCTTTGCATAGGTGTACTGCGTATAATCGTTGGCATCCACCAATGCAGCGTCCTCGGGCAACTGCAAAACGCAGTGCTCCGGCGCCGGGAACTCCAGTGCGCCGAAAATATTCAGAATACAGTTTTGCGACAGGTCCGTATCGTTAACGAAGCGGCAGCGCATCAGGTAGGACTCCTCATCCAGCCGGGTGTAAGACACATCGGCATAAATTTGGTCCTTCCACATCAGCTCATAGCGATAGGAATAAAAAGCGAAAGTCCTCGTCACAGCTCCACAAATGGTAGCCGGACGGCACAGTCACATTGGGCACCGGGGTAGCGGAATTCCACAGGGTGGGGTGCACTACAAAATCATAGCGGGCACCTTCTGCCGCCCGATCGTCCACAATGCGGGACAGTCCCATATACTTCTTGGAATACGGTCCCCAAAGGGGCATACGGATTTGAGATTTTTTCATACGCAGTTCTCCGTTTTTGATTTTTTGCAAGGATATTATCATCTTTTTGCCCGCTTTGTCAATAGTGAACACCTTGACAAACCAGATATAATACAGTAATATATATCTGTTAAAAATAAATTATGTTTTTGCAGAGTAACGGAGACAAGTCTATGAACATTGACGAAAATGTACAAAAGGTCATCAAGCTGCTGCTGCGCAAGTGGAAGCTGCTGATCCTGTTTATGCTCATCGGAGCGGTTTTGGCCGGGGTTTATACCGCCAAATTCACCACCTTGACCTACACCTCCAGCGTGGAGTTCCTGGCTGCAGCGGTGGATCCGGCTCACGAAATCAGCGACAGCACCGGCGAGGTGGCCCGCACCAGCCAGACCAGCAAAATGAACTACGCTATGAAGATGATCGATACTTATATTGAGATCTTCAAGACCAACAAGTTCTGCGGCAAAGTGGCAGGCGAGATGAACAAAAAATACTACACCAACCTGTCTCCGGCGGATATTAAGCAATCTTTTACCATTGAGACGGTGGAGAACACAGCCATGTTTAAGCTGCTCGTCACCACCACAGACCCCACCCTGTCCTACAACATCGCTCACCAAATGGAGGAGAGCGTGCCGGAGCAGATGGAGGAAACCAACAACGGCCTGGTTCAGACTACCGTGGAGGACAAGGCCATTAAGCCCAACACCGCCGAGGGCCGGGGATACTTAAAGAACTGCCTGTTGGGTGCCGTAGCGGGACTGCTGATAGCTGCCGCATACGTGATCCTGCGAGATCTGTTAGATGTGCGCATCAAGAGCGCCGAGGAGCTGAGCCAGCGCTACGATGTGCCGGTACTGGGCTCTATTCCCGCCTTTACAACCGGCAAGCGCAATGCTGCCGGCAAGAAAATACAAAGAAAGAGGCGAAATAAGATGGCTAAAAAAGCGAACAATCCCTTTGCCCGCACCCTGATCTCCAATGCCAACATGGATCCGGCGCAGAAGTTCCGGATTGAGGAGGCTTACAAGAGCATTCGTACCAACATTATGCTCTCCATCCTGAAAAAGGGATGCAAACCATTGTGGTATCCTCCGGCTCCCCTGCCGAGGGCAAAAACGACGACCACCATCAACCTGGCCATCTCCATTGCCCAGGCAGACCAGCGGGTGCTGCTTATTGATTGCGATCTGCGCAAACCTAAGATGCACCACTATTTTGGCGTGTCCAATGCACCGGGACTGACCAACTACATCAGTGATTCTGTAAAAAACAACGGCCCTAAGACGGACCTGTACAGCATTATCCACCGAACAGAATTTCCCAACCTATCGCTGCTGTGCGCCGGTTCCATTCCGCCCAATCCTGCAGAACTGCTGGGCAGCGAGCCCATGGCTGAGTTTTTACAACAGATCAGCCGGGACTACGACTATGTGATCATTGATACCCCGCCGCTGAATGTGGTGTCTGACGCCCTGCCCATTATTCGGGAGTCCGACGGCGTAGTAATCGTGGTGCGTGCCAACGGCTCCACCCACCCGGAAGTGCAAAAGGTGATGGAATCCCTGGAGTTCATTGACGCCAAGGTGCTTGGCTTTATTTACAATTTTGCAGAAGATAAGCGCTCTCGTTACTCCCGCTACAAGTACGGCTATGACTATGGGTATGGCTACGGTTACGGGTATGACGCCGGCGCAGAATAATCGGATAAGGTGATGCTATGGTGATCCCCGGCTTGATTGAAATGCACTGCCACATTCTCCCCGGCGTGGATGACGGCTCCAAAGATACGGAGACCAGCGTAAAGATGCTCCGCCGCCTGGCGCTGCAAGGGGCAGAGACCGTAGTGCTTACCCCCCATTATTACTCGATTCTATTTCTTTGGCGGACTTTATCGCCCGACGGAACGCGGCTTTTGCCAACTTGCAGGCTGCTCTGCCTCCGGACGCGCCCCGGCTGCTGCTGGGTGCAGAGGTGTATGTAAGCCGCTATCTGATGAACAATGCAGACCTGACCCCCATCTGTATCACAGGCACGCGGTGCGCCCTGCTGGAGCATAACTTCAGCGACAACTTCGGCACGGAGACCCTGGATCGGATCACGGCGCTGACCTGCGACCATGGCATACGGCCTATTTTGGCGCACATTGAGCGATACAAAGCGCTGATGGATCACCCCGGTTTAATTGACGAATTGCGAGATATGGGCTGCGCCACCCAAGTAAACATCAGCGCCTTTGCAAAACGCCTCCTTTGGGGCGCGGCGCAAACTGCTGAAGTATCTGGACAGCGGGCGCATTGACCTGATCGGCTCCGACTGTCACAACCTGGGCACCCGCCCGCCGGATTATACAGACGGCGCCGCCGTGATCGTCAAAAAATTCGGTGACAGCGCCCTGCAAGCCTTAATCCAAAATGCCCACACCCTGCTGGGCTGCTGAAAGCGCATAAAAAAGCACGACTTCTTTGACAGAAGCCGTGCTTTTTCTTATGTTCATTTTACTTTGACGTTTGCTCCAGGCTGCGCAGCAGGGCAATTTCCTCTTGGTAGCCGGACAAGTCATTGGGGGTCTCTAAGAACATGGGCAGTCCCCGCAGCGCCGGGTGGTTGACGATGCGGCGGAAGGTCTCTATACCCAAAAAGCCTTTACCGATCTGCTCGTGTCGGTCTTTATGGGAACCGCAAGGATTCTTAGAGTCGTTCAGGTGCAGTACCCGCAATCTGTCCAGGCCGATCACCCGGTCAAACCGGGTCAGCACCCCGTCCAGATCCTCTGCCAAAGGGTACCCACCATGCTCACATGACAGGTATCCAGGCACACGCCGATCTTGTCTTGCAGCTGCACACCGTCTATAATGCGGCGCAACTCCTCAAATGTGCCGCCCACCTCGCTGCCCTTACCCGCCATCGTCTCCAACAGTACAGTGGTGTGCTGCTCCGGGGTCAGCAGGTCGTTCAGTGCCCGGGTGATATAGGCAATCCCGTTATCCGTCCCCTGCCCCACATGGGAGCCGGGGTGAAAGTTATACAGCGTACCGGGTAGAGCCTCCAGCCGCTGCAGATCATCGGCAAACACCTCTCTGGCAAACGTGCGGGTGCGTTCCTTATCACTGCACAAATTCATGGTATACGGTGCATGAGCCAGCACCGTGCCAAAGTCCGCAGCCTGTGCACCCTGCAAAAAGGCAGCCACATCCGCCGGATCCTGGGCCTTTACGGCACCGCCCCGGGGATTTCGGGTAAAGAACTGAAAAGTATTGGCACCAATGGACTGTGCCTCTCGCAGCATGTGGACATAGCCCTTGCTTGCACTTAAATGTGCGCCTAAAATCAACATCTCTTATCCTCGCAGCAGGGTCGGACGAGCAATGTGCTGCTCCGCCTGACCGGACATAATATACCCCAGCAGATCCGCCACGCAGCCCTTGTTGCAGTGGCAGGCTTCAAACTGGCAAATCTCATGAATGGCCTTAGGTGCCTGACCGGCACAGGCCGGCAGTCCCACGGTCTTGAGCATATCCCAGTCATTATAATAATCGCCGATGGCCGCCACATGGTTCCGGTCAATGCCCAGCATATCTGCCAGCACCATAATGGCCGTACCCTTGTGGGTGCCCTTTTGCAGCATCTCCATACTCCATGGAGAGGAGGCCATAAAGTTCATACCTGCCGTGTCGCTGCGGTCAATTACATAGCGCAGCCGGTTCATGGTAATGGGGTTGGACCAAAAGATCACCTTCATCCACCCTTCCTTGGGTACCTTATCAATGGAGGTCACCTCGTAATGCGCCTTATCAATATCCATGGTGCCCTGGGACAGAACGCCATTTTTGACGATATACACATAATCGTCAAAATAAAATTCCCACATCCACGCTCTTAAAGCTGTCACTGAACTTATTGATGATGTAGCGCACAAACTCGTGCCCCTCCTGCTGAATGGTGCTGCGCCAAATCATCTTCTCCTGCTGAAAGTCATAAATACCCGCGCCGTTGAGTACCACCGCCGGTTGATTGGGGGTGATACGATCGTAATTGCGCTTCAAGCTGGAGGTCAGCCGTCCGGAAGCCAAGGTAAAGTTGCCCCCGCCTCTGTAAACGCCTGAATGGCGTCATAATTGCGCCGAGGCAGCTTGCGTGCTTTGTTATTCAATGTGCCGTCAATATCCGACACCACCAGCCAATTGCTAAAATTCTTTTGACTCATACGTTTACCTTTTCTTTTCCCTGCAAGTGTGTAAAATGATGTGAAATATGGGGGCAGCGGTGCTTCAAACCGCATTTCCGCCCCGGTTCTGGGATGTATAAAGCCAATCTCCCCAGCATGCAGACACTGCCCGCCCAGGGAGGTGATTACACGCCGCGGTCCGTACACCGGATCTCCGGCCAGCGGGTGACCGATATAGGCCATGTGCACCCGAATTTGGTGGGTGCGTCCGGTCTCCAATACACAGCGAATATGCGTAAAGTCCCCCAAATCGCTCCAACACACGATAATGGGTGGTGGCCGGCTTGCTGTTCTGTTGGGTCACCGCCATTTTTTTACGATCCTTGGGACTGCGACCGATGGGTTGGCACACCGTGCCGCTGTCTGCGGTCACGTTGCCGTACACCACCGCTTGGTACGCCCGGTGAAAACTGTGTTCCTGAATCTGACGTGCCAAATCCACATGGGCAAAGTCGTTCTTGGCTACCATGAGCAGGCCGCTGGTATCCTTGTCAATCCGATGAACGATCCCCGGTCGGATCACGCCGCCCACACCGCTAAGGGAGTCACCGCAGTAGTACAGCCAGTGCGTTCACCAGCGTGCCGGTATAATTCCCCGGTGCCGGGTGCACCACCATACCCTTGGGCTTGTTCACCACCAGCAGGTCGCCGTCCTCGTAGACCACATCTAAGGGGATATTCTCCGGCAACACCTCCATGGGCTTTGGCTCCGGCAGGCGCAACTCCACCCGGGTGCCCGGGCGCAGCTTGTCTTTTTTATTCCCCGGGGCACCGTCCAGCAGTACGCCGCCCTCTTCGATCACACGCGCCGCCGCCGACCGAGTCAAATCCGGACACACGGTGCTTAAAAACTTGTCCAGTCGTTCCCCTGCCGCTGTTTCGTCCACGGTAAAGGCACGCACCGGCTGCCGCTCATTTTCCGTCATGGGTCGTTCCCTTCTTGCCGTCACCGGAGCGGAACAGATCCACTGCCAGCCACAGCACAAAGCTAATACCGCCGCAGGTCACAGCGCAGTCCGCAATATTAAACACGGCAAACTGCATAAAAGTCGGCTCAATAAAGTCGATCACATAGCCGTACAGCACCCGGTCGATCAGATTGCCCAGACCGCCGGCCACCAGCACCCCCAGGCTCCAGTAGCCCCACAGGGAGCGGCATTTGTTGCGAAACATATAAAAAAAGCACACCGGCACACACCAGAGCGGTCAGCGCCACAAACACCCACCGGGCACCGCTGAACAGACTAAAGGCCATCCCGGTATTGCGGGCATAGCGCAACTGCACCGCGCCGGGCAGCAAAGTAACAATCTTGCCCCCCATCAGCGCACTTTCTGCCAGTCGCTTGGTCACCTGGTCGAAAGCCACGATCAGCAGGATCATAATGGAGGCCCAAATGTGTTTTTTCTATGCTTCATAAACCCTCCGTATATAAAAAGGCGGGGGCAGAGCAGTCGCATCTGCCCCCGTATGGGTCGTCTTTATTTGTCCATCTCTGCCAGTGCAGCCGCACAATGGGCGCACAGGGTGGGATGCTCTGCGTTTTGACCTACGGTCTCATCGTACTTCCAGCAGCGCTCGCACTTTTTCGCCGTCTGCCTTAGATACGGACACGCTCAGTCCCTCCACCTCGCCGGTAAAGTCGCCCTCACCGTCGGACAGTGCCACAGCGGAGGTAATGAAGATCTCCGGCAGCTGGTTCTCTACGCTCTGCAAGAAATCGTGCAGTTCGCCCGCAGCGTACAGGGTCACCTTGGCCTCCAAGGACTTACCAATGGTCTTGTCCTTACGAGCCAGTTCCAGTGCCTTCTGCACATCTTCACGAATCCGATGGATCCGATCCCACTTGGCCATAAAGTCCGCGTCCGCAGCAATGTACTCCGGCTGGGGAATATCGTTAAACAGCGGAGACCGGGGATCTCTGCCCGCTGCATGGGGCATTGCCTTCCAGATCTCGTCACAGGTAAAGGCCAAAATGGGGGTCAGCACCAAAGTCAGTGCGTCCAGCACTTTATACAATACGGTCTGGGCGGCACGGCGGGTAGCGCTGTTCGGCGCAGAAGTGTACAGCCGATCCTTGAGCACATCAAAGTAGAAGTTACTCATATCCACTACGCAGAAGTTGTGCAGCGCGTGGGCGGCGGTGTGGTACTCGTACACCTCGTACCCGCCGCGAGCGGTAGCCAGCACCTGATCCAGCTTCATCAGCGCGTATTTATCCAGCTCTTCCAGCTGATCGTTGGGCACCATATCCTTGTCCGGGTCAAAGTCATACAGGTTGCCCAGGCAATAACGGGCGGTGTTGCGGATCTTTCTGTAATTATCCGACAGCTGCTTCAAGATCTCCTTACTGATACGCACATCGGCGTGGTAATCGGAAGAAGCCACCCACAAACGCAGAATATCCGCGCCGTACTGGTTGATAATGTCCGCCGGGTCAATACCGTTGCCCAGGGACTTACTCATCTTCTTGCCCTCACCGTCTACGGTCCAGCCGTGGGTGATAATCTGCTTAAAGGGCGCAGGCTGCCCGGCTGCTACGCTGGTGAGCAAAGAGGACTGGAACCAGCCTCTGTACTGGTCGGCACCCTCCAGGTACACATCTGCCGGCCACTTCAAATAAGGGCGCTGTTTAAGCACCGCTGCATGGCTGGAGCCGGAGTCGAACCACACATCCATAATGTCGCTTTCTTTTTCAAAGCCCTTTTGTGCGCCGCAGTGGGGGCACTTATAATCCTCCGGCAGGAAATATTCCGCCTCGTGGGCGAACCAGGCGTCAGAGCTTCCTGACCAAAGATCTTAGATACCCGCAGCATCAGATCTTTATCCACGATCTCCTTGCCGCAGTCTTTACAATAAAATACGGGAATGGGCACACCCCACTTACGCTGACGGGAGATGCACCAATCGGCGCGTTCCTGGATCATGGACTGCATACGGTCCTTGCCCCAGGCCGGATACCACTGCACATCCTCGGTAGCAGCCACAGCAGCCTCCTTAAAATCATCTACCGAGCAGAACCACTGAGAGGTGGCACGGAAAATGATGGGCTTATGGCAACGCCAGCAATGGGGATACTGGTGGACGATCTTTTTCAGCGCAAACAAAGCGCCGATTTTTTCCAAATGCTCCGCAATGGGCTTGTTGGCCTCATCGGTGGTCAGCCCGGCGAACTGTCCGGCCTCCTCCGTCAGTCTGCCCTCGGCATCCACCGGTACAACGGTGGGGATCTCCGGGTACTTTTGGCACACGATAAAGTCATCCACGCCGTGACCCGGAGCTGTGTGTACGCAACCGGTACCGCTCTCCAGCGTTACATGATCGCCCACGATCACCAAAGAGGTGCGGTCAATAAACGGGTGCTGGGTTTTCATATACTCCAGCTCGCTGCCCTGGATCACACCCACGGTCTCATAGTCCGTGGTGCCACGGTCCGCCATAGCGGCGTCTACCAGGTCGGTAGCCATCACATAAAACTCGTCGCCGCTCTTGACCAGAGAATACTCAAAGTTGGGGCCTACGCAGATGGCCACGTTGGCCGGCAGGGTCCAGGTGGTGGTGGTCCAAATCACGAAATAAGTCTTGCTCAGGTCCGCACCCAGTGCAGTGAGCTTGCCCATATCGTCCGTTACATTGAACTTTACATAAATAGAATGGCAGGGATCCTCGCCGTACTCAATCTCCGCCTCGGCAAGGGCGGTCTTGCAGTCCGGGCACCAATACACAGGCTTTAAACCCTTGTAGATATGGCCCTGAGAAGCCATGGTAGCAAATACCTTAATCTGCTCTTCCTCAAAGTCCTTGGTCAGGGTGATGTACGGGTGGTCCCACTCGCCGATCACGCCCAGGCGCTTAAAGGACTCCCGCTGAATATCCACATAGCTCAGCGCGGTCTCTCGGCAAATCTTGCGCAATTCCAGATCGGAAATGTCGCTGCCGGCGCGATGCCCGCCTGCTTTCTGGCTTTCAGCTCTGTGGGCAGGCCGTGGGTATCCCAGCCGGGCACATAGGGAGACTGGAACCCGGTCATATTCTTGTAGCGCACAATAAAGTCCTTTAAGGTCTTGTTCATGGCGTGGCCGATATGAATATCACCGTTGGCGTACGGAGGTCCGTCGTGGAGCACAAACAGAGGCTTGCCCTCGTTGTGCTGCATCAGCTGACGGTACTGGTCGTTTTTCTTCCCATGCTTTCAGGAATTCCGGCTCCCGCTGGGGCAAAGCTGCCCGCATGGGAAAGTCGGTCTTGGGTAAATTCAGTGTTTGGTTATAATCCATGCTTCTTGTTACTCCTACTGTGTATGTAAATTATTTTTTCTTCTTAAAGAAACCGCGCAGCTTGGAAGATCCCTCTTCCTCCTCGTACTCGTCCTCGTCCGGAGCGGTCAGGGAAATGGTCTCACTGGTGCGCTCGTCGCCGCTCTTTACATGAAAATAATCCTCAAAGGGCATAGCAGCCTGGTCGTCAAACAAGGTCTTTTCCTCCTGCTGCGGGGGTACCTGCTCTAACTCCGGCTCCTCGTCGATCTCGCTGATGGTGGGGGCGTTCTCGTCCAGCGGGGTGATTTCGTCCTCGGTAAAGGCGTTCAGCGCGCTGCTGACCTCCTCCGGGCTGGCTGCGGGCGCCTGCTTCTCCTCGATCTCGTCAATGATCTGATCCACCTGGTCATCGTCTGTGTCGCCCTTGGTATTCTCTGCCGGCGGCTCCTGTGCCGCGGCTTCCTCCGTCGGTGCGTCGACCGTCTGGCTTTGCAGTTTGTTGATCTCATCAATATTGGAGATGATCTGGTTCATCTCGCTCTCCACAGAGTCAATGTGCGCCTGATCCTCGTCCACCTGGGGCTTCAAATCCACCATATCGCCCAGGCGATCCATCTGGCTCTCATACAGGGACAGCAAGCTGTCCTTAAAGCTCTTGGACTCGCTGCGCAGCTTTTCAATCAGCTGCTCGTGATAGGCTTTTTCGCTCTTCGCCTTGCTCATCAGCTCCTCAGACAGCTGCTTGGCCTGGTTGAGCATTTCCTGAGCCACAACCTTGGCGCCGTCAATGGCGTCGTTGGCCTTGGCCTCCGCCTCGGTAATAATGGACTCGGCAGCGTCCTGCTTCTCCTTGGTAAAGTTGGCGGCATAGGTGCGGGCCTCGGCAACCATCTTGTCCGCTTTTTCTTTGGCGTCCGTCACCGTCTGCTGGGCGGTGGCTGCGCTTGCGCTAAGCTTCTCCTCCGCCTTTTCCTTGGCGTCCTTGGCAATACGATCCGCCATCTTTTGGGCGGTGATCAGTGCGGTCTTGATAGAGTCCTCTTCATTTCTGTACTCCTCAATCTTGCCGGCAAGTATTTCCATTTTGCGGTAAAGCTCTTTGTTCTCATCGTACACAGCCTGGTAAGACTCGACGATCTGGGCCAACAGGGCATTGACCTCTTCCTTATCATATCCGCCGCTTTGCACGGTAGACAGATTTTTCTCTCGAATTTGGCTGGGTGTAATCATATTCTCTCTCCTTCTCTCCTCACATAAACATGCCGTTGTTCTCAAGCTCATCGATCAGATCGCCCATTACATCTACATTGTAAGGCGTAATGATATAGGTGCTGTTGGCTACCCGCTTGATCTGGCCGTTGTTGGCATACGCCACGCCGCTGAGGAAATCCAGCAGTCTGCGTGCAATATCTCGGTTGGTGCTCTCCAAATTCAACACCACCGTACGCTTGGCATTCAAATTGTCGCCGATGGAGGCAGCCTCTTCAAACCGCTCCGGCTTCACCAGCACCACCTGCAACTGGGTGGTGGTGTGGATATTGACCACCTTATCGTCCCGTCCTCTGCTGCGAGGGCGTTCCTGGCGCTCCGGCTTAGCGCCCGCTCGTGCCGGGGGGCGCTCCTGTCGCTCTGCCCGCTCCGGGGCAGCCAGACCGTAGTCCCGGTTGTCGTCGTCATAGTAATCGTCAAAATCATCATCATTCTCGGTAATGATCTCTTTGAACTTATCCAGTAAACCCATATTCGCCTCTCCTTAACGGTATTGTCTGGCGCCGAAGATGGCAGAGCCGACACGCACCAGCGTGGAACCCTCGGCAATGGCGGCCTCAAAATCGCCGCTCATACCCATAGACAAAATATCCATGTCTATATTATGGTGTTTTTTGTCTTTAATGTCAATGAAAGATTGATGCATTGTCTCAAAATATTTGCGCACCTGTGTTTCCGTCTCACAAATAGGGGGAATACACATCAAACCCTTAATCTGCAAACCGGGCAACTGCGCCGCTTCTTCCAGCAGCTGAGGCAATGCCTCGATCATAATGCCGCTTTTGCTTTCCTCCCCGGCCGATGTTCACCTCCACCAGTACCCGGGTGGTCACGCCGTGCTTAACGGACTGCTTGGAAATCTCCTGGGCCAGTTTCATAGAATCCACCGACTGGATCATATCCACCTGACCCACAATATACTTAACCTTATTGGTCTGGAGTCGACCGATCAGGTGCTTTTCCACCCCGTCCAAGTGCAACGCATCCCGCTTACCCAGGTATTCCTGCACCCGATTCTCGCCGATCAAATCGGCGCCCAGATCCAGCGCCCGGTTAATGTACACCGGCTCCACGGTCTTGGTCACTGCCATCAGGCGAACCTCTCGGGGATCGCGGCCGCTTTTGACGGCGCCCTCCTGCACCCGATCTAAGACCCGCTTCCAGTTCTCCTCAACGGCTTGCAGCCGTGCCGGATCAGGTATAAACTTTTCCATTATAAAGATCCTTCCCTTCTGTGATGATCTCGTCATAAAGGCGAATACCGTCTTTATTCTGGGCGTCATACGCCAGTATTACATAATCCTTGCCGGAATACAGCACCGTGGCGGGACGGAATTTCACCTGTCCGGCCACCAGCACATACACGCCCTTTTTACCGTCGCTCACATGCACGGCGGCAGCAGGGGCCTTGATCCCGGTATAGGAAGCTGTGCGAATTTCTATATCCTCCGCCCGATAGGCGGCAATATCCGAGTCCATATTCTCACACTGGAGCACCAGAACCGTTTGCGTGGCGCCGGGCTTGGTGTCCGCGCCGCTGACCACGGTGCAGGAAAGCACCCGGTCGCTGTCCTTAATAGCCACATCCAGTCGAGTGCCGTTTTGCACCTTTTGCAGGTCCGCCACATCCGCCTTGCACACAAAGTACCAAGCATAGCTGGTGATCACCTTGCCTAAGCGCCGGTGTCGCCCTTGGCACTCTCGGCAGTCTTTAAGGCTTTATCCAGATCGGCAGCGGTCATCTCCGTCACCTGATCATAATCAAAAACGCTCTCGCACCCATCCGTGTAGCCGGAGAAAACGCCGCTTACCGCCGTAGTCACGGAGCCAATGGGCTCTGCAGTGCCCAGACCGTCCATTTGGCTTTGCAAATCCTTTTCAGCGCCGCAAAGTCAATGCTGGTGCCGATCATCATCTGGCGGCGGGTAAAGGTGTCGTTCATCTCCTGCGCCGCGGTACTTGCCCCGGTCAGATCCGATTGGGCCAGCGCCCGTATGTAATCATTTACATTCTGCACCGCCTCATTGTCCACGGCGGTAATATCCGTAGCGGTGGCGGTACTCTTATTTTCCATATCCCGGTAGTGCTGCAGCTTCTCCTTTAAGGCGGTGCGCTGGCTGTACGCCTTAGCGTCCGCCTCAGACTGAAAGCGCAGAGCCACCTTGCCGTTCTTGGCAATCTTCTCGCCGTCGGCAACGCATTGCACCGTCACGCCGCCGGGGCCGCTAACCGCGTGCTCCTCTCGCACCGCCAGTGCCGTGGTCTCAATGGTACGGTACACGGTGGTCTCCTTGGCGGTGTAGGTTTGCAGCCGCACATGGGTAGCAGTATAGCACTCATACACCACCACAGACAAAATCAGCAGCGCCACAATGCCGATGGCCCAGTTCTCCTTGGCGGTGCGACTGAGCTTTTTACGGCTTTTATGCTCTTTTTCCTTTGTCTTTGCCATAAAGAAAATCCTCTGCCTGCGCCGTCGCTGCGGCGATCAGGCGCTCTGTATCCATGGTATCCGGCTCCAGCACCACAGTGCCCTGCCGGCGCTTAAACCAAGTGATCTGGCGCTTGGCGTAGCGGCGGGTCTCCTGCTTGAGCCGTTCTACCGCCGTCTCCAGCGGCTCTCTGCCCTCCAAATACGGCAGCAGCTCCTTGTGCCCAATAGCCTGCCGTGCCGTGGGACCGCAAGCGGCGTAGGCCTGCCGTGCTTCCTCCACCAATCCGGCGGCCAGCATGGCGTCCACCCGGGCATTGATTCGATCATACAGCACCTGCCGATCCCGGTAGCGGAGCACAAAATACAGTGCCTCATAAGGGCTGTCCTCCCGGCGGGAGGCTGCATTCTGTGCAGTCTTGGTAATACCGGCATAGTACAGCTCCAGTGCACGCACCACCCGGTTTTGTTATTCGGATGTATTTCTGCCGCGGCCGTGGGATCCACTTGCTGCAAGGTACGGTACAACTCTGTGCCGTCCTTTGCCAGCAATTCCCGGCGCAGGTCCGGGTTCGTCTGCACATGGGCAAACTGAATGTGGTCAATAAAGCTGTCAATAAACAGCCCGGTGCCGCCAACCAAAATGGGCACCTTACCCCGGGCGGTAATATCCGCCACCGTCTCCGCTGCCAGTTTGCAATACTGAGCCACGCTAAAAGGCGTGTCCGGGGGCAGAATCTCTGCCAAATGGTGCACCGCTGCCTGCCGCTCCGCTGCCGTAGCGCCGCAGTGGCAATGGGCATACCGGTATAGATCTGCATAGAGTCGGCACACACAATCTCGCCGTCCAGCCGCCGAGCCAGGGCAATGCCCAAACCGGTTTTGCCGGAGGCGGTGGGGCCGGCCACCACAAGTACCTTTGTCTTCATACTCACGCCCTGCCGAACTGTCTTTCGATCTCGTACCGGCTAACCTTGATCATCACCGGCCGCCCATGGGGGCAGTAGCGAATATCCGGCATGGACAGCAGCTTCTCAACAAACAGGCGCTGCTCCGCCGGGCTGGTCACATCACCGGCCTTGACCGCTGCGCGGCAAGCGGTGGAATGGAAGATCCAGTCCAGCTTTTCCGGCTCAATGTCCGTTTTGTGCTCCAGCAGCTTCTCTGCGATCTCACAGATCAGGTCGGCAATATTTGCCCCGTCCAGCATAGCGGGCACCGATCGCACCAACACCGCATCCGTGCCAAAGATCTCCACCTCAAAGCCGCCTTTTTGCAGCAAATCCAGATGTTCCTCCACGGCGGACAGCTCCGCTTTGTTCAAGCGCACGGACACCGGCGCCAGCAGCAATTTGGCTGTGGACCTCCGCGTTCCGGCGCAAAGCCTCAAAATTCATCCGCTCGTGGGCGGCGTGCTTGTCAATGATGCAGATCTCGTCGCCCCGCTCCGCGAGGATATAAGTGCGGAAGATCTCGCCCACATACCGCAGGGGCTCCGGGCCATCCTGAACGCAAAGCCCAGCTGCTCCGGGGCTGCGCTCTGCTGAGGTTCATCCAAAGCCTCCGGCAGCGGCGGACGCTCCGGTTCTTCCGGGGGCAGGCTCCCCACGCGGCCATGTGGTCGCGGGTGACATCCGGCAGGTCGATGTCTGCCTCGATGTCCAGCTGTGACTCACTGGATGCAGCCCGGAAGGGCGGCGGCTCAAGGACGCTTTCCTCCTGCGGCGGCTCAGGACTGTGGAGAGCAGCGTTCATCGGAAGAGGCTCGGAGGCCGCAACCGTTGTCCATGTGTGTTCCGATGCCGGC
>ENA-OPYV01000077-OPYV01000077.1-human-gut-metagenome-genome-assembly--contig:-NODE-77-length-29578-cov-2.846015_pt1 | contig 29578 bp, 42 predicted proteins | sample MGYA00242474_ERZ504485 | MGnify/ENA primary metagenome ERZ504485 (study PRJEB26092, sample SAMD00036263) | human gut metagenome | host: Homo sapiens | study: EMG produced TPA metagenomics assembly of...
CGCGCTCGTTCATCCAGCTGCCAAAGACGGCCTGGATGGCAAGGCGCAGCTGGAGCTCCGGATCGTGCGGGAAGACGGGCTTACCGTCGGCGACCTCGAGCTCGGGATACAGGGTCGCCTCGACGTTATCGGAGAAAATACCCTTGAACGTCTCGACAAGCTCCTGCAGGCCCTCGGCCGAAAGCTCGGAATCGACGCGAACGCCGGCGACCAGGCGGGCCTGGGTCAGGGCATTCTCGAACAAGTCGGCATCGACACCCATGACGACGTTGGAGAACATCTGGATAAAGCGGCGGTAGCTATCCCAGGCAAAGCGCGGGTTTTGCGTCTGGGCGATAAGGCCCTGGACGGAATCGTCGTTGAGGCCCAGGTTGAGAACCGTGTCCATCATGCCGGGCATGGAGAACGGAGCGCCCGAGCGGACCGACACGAGCAGCGGATCGGAGGCATCGCCGAGCTTCTTGCCGCAGCGGGCCTCGAGGTCGACCTCGGCGGCAACGATCTCGTCGAGCGCGCCCTCCGGCCACACGTTGCCGCGCCGGAGTACTCAACGCAAGTCTGGCAGGTAATGGTAAAGCCACCGGGAACCGGCAGGCCGATACGGCTCATCTCGGCAAGGTTAGCGCCCTTGCCACCAAGCACGAAGTTCATGGACTTGTCGCCCTCGGTGACACAGGTGCCCTGGGCGTCGGTTCCAAAACGGTAAACCCTCTTGCAATCGCTCACGATACTTCCCCTTCCATGCGCTTACGCGCACGACCGTGGTAACGAATCGACCCGCCGGATGCAGGCCGTGAGGGAACTATACGGCGGGTTTTGGGCAGGCTTGAGCAGAGGGTGCGCGGTTTGGTAAACGTGCTAAAACAGGCGGTAAACGGTAGGTAAAGTTGGTTACCTTATGAAGATACCACTACAAGGAAAGTGCAGGTCGGATGTGATGTTTTTGCTAAATCGCTTTACCATTTATCAGCATTATTTCCAAGTATTCTCTTTGGTTAGCTAAAAGAGCCCCGTCCCAAATTAGCTACCCAAACAACCTTGTCCCAAGTGAGCTACTTTTGTTGAGCGCGGCGGGCGGCACGGCGTGCTCTTGCCTCTTGAATCTCTTCGAGGTGAGCAATGATCTCGGCAGCGCTTTCCTCGATGGCTTTGCCGTCGGTACGCACTACAAAGCAGCCCAGGCGTTCATGAGCGCGCGGGCTTCCGCAAGCTCACTACGCACGCTCTCGGGCTCGGCATAGGAGCCTGCGACGGCGCGGGCGTAGTCGTCGCCCAAGCGGCTATCGCGAATCTCGGAAATCACATCGACGGTCGAAATCAAGCCGAACAGGCGCATCGGGTCAACCTCGTAAATCGACTTGGGCGGCTCCATGCCATGCGCCAGTGGGACATTGGCGACCTTGTAGCCCTGATAGGCTAAATACATCGACAGCGGCGTCTTGGATGTACGCGACACACCCAGCAGCACGATATCGGCACCCGACAGATCGTCGCAACCACGACCGTCATCGTGCTCAACGAAATACTCCATGGCCTCGATACGATGGAAATAGCGGTCATCGGTCTTGTGAATCACGCCCGCAACGCACTTGGGCGGCACACCGATGAGCGACGACAGCACGGCAAGCGTCGGGCCGATCAGGTCGACCGAACGGATATGCAGCATACCCAGGTAATCGAGCACGCGGGCGCGAAGCGCCGGATCGACAATGGTATGAAACACGGCGACATCGCGATGGTCGGCATCGACGCGCGGCCCCACAAATGACTTGACCTGCTCCACCGAGGTCACCTTGGGCAGGCGCAAGAGACGAAAAAGCCCCTTCATCAAATTGCCCGGACGCCGCAAGCACCACCTCACAAGCGGTATCGCCGAGCGAATCGGAGATAACGATAACGGTGGGACGAGCGGTGACCGGGCAATCCATGCGGGGCTCCTTTTGCGCTTATGCGCAGGCTGGCTTACTTTTTGCGGGCAAGCTCACCGATGTTGGCGATGCCGGAGAAAACGGCCTCGAAGCGGTTGAGCAGCTTAAGGCGATTATCGCGAAGCTGCTCGTCCTTGTCCATGACCATGACCTCATCGAAGAAACGGTCGATGGGCGCACGCAGGGCGGCGAGGGCGGCAAATGCGGCCGGGTAGTCCTCGGCAGCAAGGGCGGCATCGACGGCAGTCTGAGCGGCCTCGGAGGCGTCGGCAAGCGCAAGCTCAACCTCGCCCATCAGGGCGCGGTCGTACTCCGCACCCAGCTCGGGCTTGGAGATATGCGCGGCGCGGGCGATAGGCGGTCGCCAGGTTGTCGAACGTCTCAGCGTCGTTCTTGCGGGCCTCGTCGAGGGCGGCGCAGCGGGCGAAGAAGACGGACGGGGCGATAATGTGCACCGCGGAGACGGCGGTAACGGTATCGGCCGGGATCTTTTCGTCGCGGGCCATGCTCACCAGGCGGCCATGGAAGAAGTCACGAACCTGCTGGGCGACCTCGGCGGCGTCGAACTCAATGCCCTGCTCGCTATAGAGCTCGAGCGCAAAGTCGATGAGCGACGTAGGATCGATCGACAGACGGTCGCGCAGGATGTTGATGATACCGATAGCGGCACGACGCAGCGCGTAGGGATCGGAGGAGCCAGTCGGGGGCTCGCCGATGGCAAAGATACCGGCGATGGTATCGAGCTTGTCAGCGCAGGCCACGATGCAGCCAGCGGTGCCCTCTGGCAGCTCGTCGCCGGCAAAGCGGGGACGATAATGATCGCGAATGGCGTGGGCAACCTCGTCGTTCTCCCCCATCGCGGTCGCGTAATAACCGCCCATCACGCCCTGCTGGCTCGTGAACTCGACGACGGCGTTGGACACCAGGTCTGCCTTGCACAGGTGCGCGGCGCGAGCAGCGTCGGCGGCAAGATGGGCGCCAGGTGAGCCTCGCGGGCGATGGCGAGCGCGAGCTGCTCGATGCGCTCGGACTTGGCGAGCACGCTGCCGAGCTTCTCCTGGAAAGCGACCTTGGACAGGCGCTCACGGAACTCGTCGAGGGAGATCTTCAGGTCCTCCTCGTAGAAGAACTTAGCGTCGTCCAGACGGGCGCGCACGACGCGCTCGTTACCGTCGATCACGCGCTCGGCGTTCTCGGGCTTGCTGTTGGAGACGACCACGAACTCACGCGTAAGCTTGCCCTCGCCGTCATAGATCGGGAAGTAGCGCTGGTTGGTGAGCATGGACTCGCAGATGATCTCGTGCGGGACCTTGAGGAACTCCTCGTCGAAGGTACCGACGAGCACCGTCGGCCACTCGCAGAGGTTAATGACCTCCTCAAAGACCTTCTTGGGCGTGTCGACATGGCAGCCGGGGCGAGCGGCCTCGACCTCGGCGATACCGGCAAGGATGGCCTCACGACGACGCTCGGCAGAAAGCACGCCGGCGTCCTCGAGCACCTGCTCGTAGACGGCGGGGCTAGCGACAACATGGTCACCGGGGCCAAGCACGCGATGGCCACGCGTGGTGTTGCCGCTCGTCACGTCGGCAAACGACACAGGCACAATATCCTCGCCCAGAAGGCAGCAAATCCAGCGGACCGGACGCACGAACGTCGCGTGCTCGTGCCCCCAGCGCTGGCTGCGGTAGTTGGGCCACTGCAGGCCGGCGATAGTCTTCTCGCACAGGGCCGTCAGGATCGGGGGTAGCCGGTGCGGAGGGAATGTTCTTCTCGGCGAACACATACTCGCGGCCGTCGGTGTCCTCACGACGGACCAAGTCCTCGGCAGCCACACCGAACTTACGGGCGAAGCCCTGTGCGGCCTTGGTGGCGTTGCCGTCGGCATCAAAGGCAATGTTTGCCGCGGGGCCGCGCTTGACCTCGTGAACCTCATCGGTCGCAGTGGCGACGTTGGCCACGAGCGCAGCCAGACGACGCGGACTCGAGATCACGCGGACCTCGCCATGGGCCAGACCGGCCTCGTCGAGGCCCTTGGCGATCATGGTGCCAAGCTGCTTGACAGCATTGTTCAGCGGTGCGGAGGGCATTTCCTCCGTACCGATCTCAAACAGGAAATCCTTAGCGTCTGCCATGGCTTACGCCACCTCGCCTTCCTGGTCGGCATTCTCGTTGACTCCGGCGACCTCGGCCATGTAGGCCTCGCAGCACGCCTTGGCGACGGCGCGGACGCGCAGGATGTAGTTGGCACGCTCGACCGCGGACAGGCGCCACGGGCATCGAGCAGGTTGAAGGCATGGCTGCACTTCATGACGCAGTCGTACGCCGGCAGCGGCAGTTTGCGCTCCAGGCAGGAATGGCACTCGGCCTCGTAGTCGTCAAACTTCTGACGCATCATCTCGACGTTGGCGACCTCAAAGTTATAGGCACTGAACTCGCGCTCGTTCTCGAGGAACACGTCGCCGTAGGTCATGGGCGTGCCATCGGGCAGGTAGCTCCACACCAGATCGTAGACCGAGTTGACGCCCTGGGCGTACATGGCGATACGCTCCAGGCCATAGGTAATCTCGACGGGCACGGGGTCGACCTCGATACCGCCCACCTGCTGGAAGTACGTAAACTGCGTGACCTCCATGCCGTTGAGCCAGACCTCCCAGCCAAGGCCCCAGGCGCCCAGGGTCGGGCTCTCCCAGTCGTCCTCGACAAAGCGGACGTCATGGTCGTTGGGGTCCAGGCCAATGGCGGCCAGCGAACCCAGGTAGAGCTCCTGGGCGTTGACCGGCGACGGCTTGATGAGCACCTGGAACTGATAGTAGTGCTGCATGCGGTTAGGGTTCTCGCCGTAGCGGCCGTCGGCGGGACGGCGGCAAGGCTGCGCATAGCAGGTGCGCCACTCGGCGGGACCGAGCGAGCGCAGCGTGGTCGCGGTATGGAAGGTACCGGCACCGACCTCGGAGTCATAGGCGTGCATAATGACGCAGCCCTGCTCGCCCCAGTACTGCTGGAGGCGCAGGATGATGTCTTGGAAGGAAAGCGATGAAGCGTTCATGCCTCTAATATCCCCTCGTCGAAACGATTACACGGTTAGGTACTGTACTATAGCGGTTTTTAGTCGATAGCGCCGATGCGGTTGAGCGGCCAGTAGCGCACAAGCGCCACAGCGATCAAATCAGAGCGATCGACGGGACCAAAGTAGCGCGAGTCGGCAGAGTTTTCGCGGTTGTCGCCCATCACCCACACGCACCCGTCGGGAACGGTGTAGGGATAACTCACCTGGGCGCCAGGCGCTTGGACCGAAAGCGGCCAGCTCATGCCCGTCGTATAGTCCTCGTCGAGCGCCTGGCCGTCAACGACGACCTTGCCGTCCTGAAGGTCGACCGTCTGGCCGGCCGTGGCGATGACGCGCTTTACCAGCACGTCATGCTCGGATGTGGCATCGGGGTTGTGAAACACCACGATATCGCCCTGTTTGACGGGCTGTCCGAGTTCGAGCGTCACCTTCTGCGCCAGAATCTGATCGCCGATCTCGATCGTGTCCTCCATGGAACCGGTGGGCACTACAAAGGGCTCGACCACAAACGAGCGAATCAAGAAGGTGGCGACCAGTGCGATCGCGATGACCGCGATCCACTCAAAAGCGCCCCTCAACGCGGAATGTTGCGTAGGAACCATACTCACTCCTCGCTCTGCGAATACGAAGCGTCAAGGATCACCTGCGCGTATGCGCGCTCCTGGGGCGTGAGCCGCGCCGTCTCGATCAGGTCGGGACGCCAGCGGCAGGTGCGCTCGATGGCATTCTTACGGCGCCAGGCGTCAACCTTGGCATGGTCGCCGCTCACGAGCACCGGCGGCACGCCCTCGCCGTTGAACTCGGCAGGGCGGGTGTACTGCGCATACTCGAGCAGGCCTCCGTCCTCGGCGGTCGAGAACGACTCGTCCACGTTGCTCATCTCGTCACCAAGGGCGCCGGGGATCAGGCGTACGACGGCATCAGCCACCACCATAGCGGGCAGCTCGCCGCCCGTGAGCACGTAGTCGCCGATCGACAGGCGCTCATCGGCATACGCATACGCACGCTCGTCGACGCCTCGTAGCGGCTGCACACAAACAGCAGGCGCTCGCTTTTGAGCAGGCGCTCGGCCACATGCTGCGTAAAGGGCTCGCCACAGGGCGTAAAGAACACCACGGTGGGCTTGGGACCCTCGGAGCTAATAGCCTCGATGGCCTCGGCAATAGGCTCGACCTTCATGAGCATGCCCTGCCCGCCGCCGTACGGCTCGTCATCGACGGTACGATGGCGGTCGTGCGTCCAGTCGCGCAGGTTATACGCCTTAAAATCAAAAAGGCCGGCCTTGCGGGCGCGGCCCAAAATCGATGTGGACATGACGGGCTCAAACATCTCGGGAAAGACCGAAAGGGTCTCAATCAGCATGTTGTCCTCCCTACTTGTCCATATCGATCAGGCCGTCCATAACGTGGACGGAAATTGTTCCTGTGTCGGGAAGATCGAGCACAACCTGCTCGATCACGGGAATCAGCACCTCGCCGTACCGATCACCCTCGACAACCCAAACATCGTTAGCGGGCGTCGACATGATCTCGACGATCGTGCCGAGCGAACCGAAGCGCTCGTCGACCACCTCGCGACCCATCAGGTCGGTATAGGCGGCGTCGAGCGAATCGAGCTCAAAGTCGTCACGATTTGCCAGCACATAGCATCCCGTGATGCCCTCGGCGGCCGTCAAGTCGTCAATGCCCTCAAACGAGACCAGATCGCCATCGCCCGTATCGGTGACGGACACGACCGTGCAAAAGCGGTCGCGCTTGAGCGCCGGCGGCGTCAGGGCGACGCGCATACCCGGCGTCAATACAGAAGGAAGCCCCCGCAGCGGCTGCGCGAGGACCTCCCCCTTCCTTCCGTGCGGCTTGACCACACGGGCGATGTTTTTGTACTGGGACCTCAAGGTCCTAGCCCAGAACCTCTACCTCGACTGCAGTGTCGAGGCGAGCGGCCAGTGCACGGGCGAGCGTGCGAATGGCCTTGATGGTACGGCCACGACGGCCGATGACCTTAGCGACGTCATCCTCGGCGACAGAAACCTCGATCGTAGAGGTGTCGTCACCATCGATGACCTCAAGGCTCACGGAATCCGGGTCGTCGACGATCTGAACAACGAGATATTCGACGAGATCGGCGATGCGATCTGAGAGCATTGCCTCACCCTCGAGCTGTGCAGCGTCAACCTCAGGCACGATTTACTCCTCGGCGCCCTCAGCGGCCTCAGCGGCAGCCTTAGCGGCCTCGGCCTCTTTGGCGAGCTGCTTCTTGGACTTCTTGACGACGGTCTCGGTCTTCTCGCCCTCGTTGGCGGCCTTGACCAGAGCGGCGACGGCGTCGGTGAGCTGAGCGCCCTTGGACTGCCAGTCGGCGATCTTCTCGAGGTCGAGGTTGATGGTCTTGGGGGCGGTCATCGGGTTGTAGCGGCCAACCTCCTCGATGATACGACCGTCACGCGGGGCGCGGGAATCGGCGACGACGACACGGTAGTACGGACGCTTCTTAGCGCCGTGACGAGCAAGGCGAATCTTGACTGCCAAAGGAAACTCCTCCAACCAAGCAGCTTTAGGCTGCAACTACAAACAAACAGTTGAACATAATACGCCATCGACGCGGGCAGGTGAAGTCCGTGAGACCAACTTCTTCGGTGTAGTCGAGGGCAAATCCATATCTTAGACAAGAATTCGGGATTTGCAAGCACATACACGCACCCCACATGAGCTGCGCGGTATACTCATGACATGGAAAGACGCGAACATACATACGGTTATGAGGATGCCATGGGCGTCACGCCGCCTCCCTGGACGGGTCCGGCGGTGGGCCTGATGGACCTCGATGCGTTTTTTGCGAGCGTGGAGATGCTCGATCATCCCGAATGGCGCGGAAAGCCGCTCATCGTGGGCGGAGACGCCGATTCCCGCGGCGTTGTGTCCACCTGTTCTTACGAGGCACGTCGCTTTGGCGTGCACTCCGCCATGCCCTCAGCCGAGGCACGGCGCTTGTGCCCGCAAGCCATTTGGACGCACGGGCACTTTGATCGCTACCGCGAGGTGAGCGCGCAGGTCATGGCGATTCTTGCCGAGGAGACGCCGCGCGTTGAGCGCGTATCGATCGACGAAGCCTTTATCGATATCACACCGGGTCGCTTTGCGCCCGAGGACCCGCTGCTGGTTGCACGGCGTATAAGCGACCGCGTGGCAGCGCTGGGAGTGACGTGCTCCATTGGCGTAGGCTGCAACAAGACGGTCGCAAAGATCGCAAGCGAGCGGGATAAGCCGTTTGGGCTGACCATCGTGCGCCCCGGAACCGAGCAGCGCTTTTTGGCCGCGCTGCCGGTATCTGCCATGAGCGGCATCGGGCGCTCGGCCGAGGAGCGACTGCGCCGCATGCGCATCTACACGCTCGGCGAGCTATCACGTGCACCGGAATCCACCTTGGCCTCTATTTTGGCGTCAACGGCGAACGCATGCGCCAGCGTGCGCTGGGACTCGAAATCTCCGAAGTCACGAGTCTCGATGAAGGGCGCGAGGTCAAGTCGGTCAGCAATGAGCGCACCTTTGCGAAAGATTTGACTGAGCGTGGGGACATCGAAGCGGCGATTGCGCTGTTGGGAGAGTCGGTTGGACGCCGCCTGCGCGTCAGGGACTGACGGGCGGCACGGTAACGCTCAAGCTTAAGTATTCGTATGGCAGCGGACGCACGGCGCAGCGGCGGCTTCCCCACCCCACCGACGATGAGAACATCTTTGTGGCGGTTGCGCTCGAACTGCTCGACAACATCTGGCAGGAAGGCATGCATGTGCGTCTGGCGGGTATCGGGATGAGCGACTTTGACCATCAGGGCGGCATCCAGACCGACCTGTTCTGCGAAGTCGACGACCGCGGAGCCCAATCAAGCGACCGTCGCGACCTCTCAGTCGCGATCGATGCCGTCCGAGACAAGTTCGGCGACACCGCCCTATCCTTCGGCCGCCAATCCCGCTTCAACGATTAACCGCCTTTAGGCAAAAGAAAGCCGGGCAGGTGCGGAAAACCGCAACTGCCCGGCGAAAATGCGCGAAGCTAGCTAAAAATCCCCGTATCAAATGAGCTACTAGAGGAGATTGAGGAGGAGCTGGGGGGCGTCACCCCAGAGCTTTTCTAGGCGGTAGAAGTCGCGGGCTTCGGGAGTGAAGACGTGGACGACAACCGAGCCGTAGTCCATGAGCATCCAGGTCTTCTGCTCGCGGCCCTCGATGGAGAACGGATGCTCGCCGCAAGCCTCGGCGACCTTCTCCTCGATCTCGTCGACGATCGAATCGACCTGGCGGTTGTTGGTACCGGTGGCAAGCACAAAGTAGTCGCACACGTCGGAAAGCTCGGTCAGGTCGAGCACCTGCACGTCCTCGCCCTTCTTGTCGTAGGCGGCCTGCGCGGCGGCGCGGGCGACATCCTCGGCGGCGACACCGCTCGCGGACAGCGAGGCGGCGGTGCGGTCGGACGTGGCAACGAAACTCTTGTGCTCCACACCTTCAAGAATCTGCTCGTCAGTCATGGTCTCGTCGGCCATGGAATACCTCTTTCTAGACACACCCGAGCTAGCGCAGCTGGGCGTAATGGTTGTAAATCGTAATAGCCGTGGGATAAAGATAGCGCCCGGACTGGATCACATAGACCAGACCCTGCGCAAAACAGGAGAAGAACAACTCATCGAGCGAGGACTTCCCCACCATCTTGCGCAGCGCATGGGCATAGTCGCCGTGACGGTTGGGCTCGATGGCATCTGCCACAAAGACCACCATATCGAGCGGCGTCATGTCGCAGGCACCCACGGTGTGACGGTCGACAGCTTGGAAAACAGCCGGCGACAGCTCGGGAAAAAGCTGCGGAAGCTCATAGGCGGCAACAGGGCCATGCAAAAGCGGCGTCGCGGCGGAAGGAGAGCCGGCAACCTTGATGCCATAGTGAAGCGCGCGGGCCACGAGCTCGTCATCGGAAAGAACCTTGTCCCAGTCGTGAATTAAGCCGGCGGCAGCCGCATCAAAGCGGTCAACGCCGTAGACCTCGGCCAGATGAAGTGCGGTCTCGGCAACACCCAGCGAATGCACATAGCGCTTGCGCTTATCTTTCATGCGAACATCGAGCAGCTCTTGAATGCGCTTGAGCAGCGCGCGCTCATCGCCCTCAAACTGATCCTCTACCGACAACGTAGCCCCATCACTCAAAATCTTCTTGACCCAGATCGACATACAAACTGCGCTTGCGAATGTAGCCGAGCACAGACTCGCTCGTAAGATAGCGCACGCTCATGCCGCGGGCAACTCGCTTACGAATGTTCGTCGAGCTGATCGCCAGCGCCGGAATCTGAATATAGCGCACGTCGAACGGCAGCCCCGACTCTTTGATTCGGCACGCGCCGTATCGATATCAAAGCCCGGTCGCGTCGCCGCAATAAAGGTAGCAAGCTCAGCGATTCGTTCGGCATCATGCCAGGTCACAATATCGATAATCGCATCGGCGCCCGTAATAAAGTAGAGCTTTACCTGCGTCGGGTAAAAGTCGCGAAGGGCATGAAGCGTATCGGCAGTATAGGTCACGCCCGGACGGTCGATCTCGAAACGGCTCGCCAAAAAAGCCGGATTCGCGGCGGTGGCGAGAACCGTCATGGCATAACGGTCCTCAGCAGGCGTCACCGGTTTGTCGAGTTTAAAGGCAGGAGAGCCGGCCGGCATAAAGAGCACAGCGTCCAAGTCGAGCGACTCGCGCGCCTGCTCGGCAGTCACCAAGTGCCCGTAATGAATCGGGTCGAAGGTGCCGCCCATAATGCCAAGCCGAAACTCTTTGCCCTCTTTTTATGGGCAGCTCGGGCAAACCGATTCCACCGCGCAGCGACATGGCTTACTCGCCCTCCGAGGTCTCGGCATCGTCCGCGGCATCCGCCGCATCGACAACCTCGACGCCCTCATCCGGAGCATCGGTCACGTCAAGGGCCTCAACGGCAACGTCCTCGCCAGCGTCCTCGAGCTCCTCGTACTCCGAGAAGTCCTCGGCGCCTCAAAGTCAAAGGCGCGCTGGCAAATGCGGACCTCGTCGCCCGCACGGCAGCCGGCCTTCTCGAGCGCGTCGTCAACACCCATACGCGCAAACTTGTGCTGCAGGTAGATGACGGCTTCCTCGTTTTCCCAGTCGGTCTGGATAACCATGCGCTCGATGGCGCGACCGACCACGCGGAAGGCACCGGGCTCTTCCTGAACAATGCGGAAACGCTTCTCGCGCTGCAGGCGACGGCGCTCCCACTCCTCGTCGCGCAGATCGACCGGCTCATCGGAGACCGCCAGCTCGGCGCGCAGCTTAGCCACCTGCTCGCCCACGGCAAGCATCAGCGTGTTGAGGCCGGCGCCCGTCACGGCGGACACGGCAAAGAACATATGTCCATCGTCGAGCGCGGCGCGCTTAAGGTCGGCAATCTTGTCGGCCGTGCCCGGCGCATCGCACTTGTTGGCGACGACGATCTGCGGACGCTCCGAAAGCTCGGCGCCATACTGCTCGAGCTCACGGTTGATGATGCGGTAATCCTCAACCGGGTCGCGATCCTCAAAACCGCCCGTCATGTCGACGACATGCATGATGAGCGCCGTACGCTCGATGTGGCGCAGGAACTGGTGGCCCAAGCCCTTGCCCTCGCTCGCGCCCTCGATGAGCCGGGGACGTCGGCAACGACATAGGAGTACTCGCCGGCACGCACCATACCCAGGTTGGGCACGAGCGTGGTAAACGGATAGTCGGCGATCTTGGGTCGGGCGGCACTCATGCGCGCGATAAGCGAGGACTTGCCCACCGAGGGGAAGCCCACGAGCGCGGCATCAGCCATGAGCTTCATCTCGAGCTCAATCCAGTGCTCCTCGGCCGGCTCGCCCAGCTGGGCGAATGCGGGCGCGCGGCGAACCGACGTCACAAAGTGCGTATTGCCCAGACCGCCAGCACCGCCGGGCGCCACAACGACGCGCTCGCCATCATGCACCAAGTCGGCAATCTCGAACATCGGGGTCTGCGTCTCGGGGTCGAGCTCGCGCACCACGGTACCCATGGGAACCTTGAGAATAAGGTCCTCGCCGCTCTTACCGTTACGACGGGCACCCTGCCCGTGCGTGCCGCGCTCGGCGCGGAAGTGATGCTTAAAGCGGTAATCGATCAGCGAAGACAGCTGAGCATCGGCCTGGATGACGACATTGCCGCCACGACCGCCGTCGCCGCCATCGGGGCCGCCCTTGGGGACAAATGCCTCGCGCCTAAACGACATGCATCCGGCTCCGCCGTCGCCGCCGCACACGTTAATGCGGCTGATATCGGTGAACTGTGACAACAGAATCGCCTCCTACAAAAGAGGGAGACCCTTGAATCCTAAAACTCAAGTGCCTCCCACATATGTGCTCTATGAAGGGTGAATTACGCGTTCGCGAGCGGGCGTACGCTGACCCTGTGCTTGATACCCTTGTGGAACTCAACGGTACCGTCGACCAGCGCGAACAGCGTGTCGTCCTTGCCACGGCCAACGTTCTCACCCGGGTGGATGTGCGTGCCGTGCTGACGGACGAGAATCGTGCCCGTGGTTACCGTCTGGCCGGCATAGCGCTTCGTGCCAAGGCGCTGACCGCGGGAGTCACGGCCATTACGGGAGGAACCGAGTCCTTTTTTTGTGTGCCATTGTGTATACCTACTCTTTCGTTACGAGTGTAATCTACTCGGCGACGGGAGCCTCGGCAACAGCCTCGGCCTCTGCCTTGACAGCCTTCTTGGCGCGGGACGTAGCCTGGACCTTCACGATCTTCAGCTTGGTGAGCTGCTGACGGTGACCCTTCAGACGACGATAGCGCTTACGCTTGTGGAACTTGAAGACCAGCTGCTTCTCGCCCTTGAACTGCTCAACGATCTGAGCGGTAACCTTGGCCTTGGCCAGCTTGTCGGGATCGGTGACGATCTTTTTACCATCGTTGAGGAAGATGACCGGCAGGGTGACCTTGTCGCCCTCATTGCCCTCGATCTTCTCGACGGTGATGACATCGTCGGTGGCGACCTTGTACTGCTTGCCGCCCGTGTTAACGATTGCGTACATGTTTACTTGCCCTTCATGCATCAGTTAGTGCAACAGCCGAATATAGTAGCAGGCGAAAATACCCCCGTCAACGAGTATGTGGAGCAAATCCACAAGTTCGCACAGGTATGGGGCTGACGAGTCGGCCCTCGTCGTCCTCGCATGCTTGATTCTGACGCTCGACATCGTAGGAGCAGATGGTCACGAGGTCTTGCATACCGGTGGAAACAATAGGTGCATCCACGCCCGGGGTCAAGCCCTGCAACAAAACATCAGCAGCGGAAAGCAAAATTTCCGGACGCATGGAGCCCTCGTTGTCGGCATGGGTGTCGAGCATGAGCACCAAATGGTCAGGGCGCTCCCCCGCCGTGAGCTCATAGCCCACGAGCGTGTGATCCCAAATCCAAGCGCTTGCTCTTTTGCCGCGCGCGTAGTCGATGCCATGGTCCGCCACGCAACGTGTCGATCGCGGCGCGTACCTCATCGGCGCTCACGGGCGCTCGGGATCCAGGTGCAGGTCGATGCGATACGACAGGCGCGTGAGCTGAGCCGTGAGCGCCGGCGTGCGCACGTCGATGTAGGCAGCCTCGATAGGCGCCAGATCGGCAGGCGATGCAGCGGCCAGACGCTCAAAGGCCTCGTCAAGCGCGACGAACTCGGTCATAAACAGGTCATACCACTCGCAGGTCGACGACGTGCCACGGGCAGCGCCGACGAAAAGCCCACGCGCATATGCGGTGAGAAAACCTGCGTCAACGGCATAGGGCAGGCCCGCACGGCGCACGATACGCTCAATGGTATGGATTAGTTCCAAATGGCCCAGGTACTTGAGGCGATCACGCTTGCCGTAGCGAACGCGCAGCCTAAAGAGCGTGGGATTGTCGGTCAAACGCTCACTCATGCGCGATCACCCATCAATACATTCTTGGCGTGGAGCGTGGGGCAGATTCCGCAACCGGTGCACGACGTGCGGGTGCAGTCGGGCGTCGTGACGCCCTCGAGCGAACGGCGGTATTCGCGCTCGAGGAAGCCGCGCGAGCAGCCGGGGCTCACGTGCTCCCAGGGCAGACGCCAGTCCAGCTCATAGGGCAGGTGCACGAGCTCGTTGAGGTCGATGCCGTTTTTGGCAGCGGCCTCCTTCCAGTTGTCGAGCGAAAAAGTGCTCCACCCAGGCGTCGAAGCGCGAGCCCGCACGCCAGGCATCGATGATGACCGGCGTCATATCGCGACCGGCACGGGAGAGCGCAGCCTCGATGAGCGAGGTCTCGGCATCGTGGTAATGCACGCGGACGGCACGGTTACGAACGCTCGTGATGAGCAGCTTCTGGCGGCGCTTGACGTCGTCGTAATCGAGCTGCGGGCACCACTGGAAGGGCGTTGCCGCCTTGGGGATGAACACCGAAACCGAGATAGACACCGAGATAGACCCGCGGCGCGCCTTGGGCACCACGGAACGGCCAAGCTCCAGCACGTGATCGGCCAGGTTGGCGATAGCACGATGTCCTCATCGCGCTCGCCGGGAAGGCCCATCATGAAGTAGAGCTTCATGCGGTTCCAGCCGGCCTCGAAGGCTGCCTTGGCGCGCGATCCAAGTCCTCCTCGGTCACGTTCTTGTTGATGATGTCGCGCATACGCTGGCTGCCCGCCTCGGGCGCGAACGTCAGGCCGCCCTTCTTTTCGCCGGCGACCGACTCGGCCATATCCACGCCAAACGAATCCAGGCGCTGCGAGGGAATGGACACGCGAATGCCCGTGTCTTCCAGACGGCGGTTAAGGCGACCGAGCACATCGCGGATGCAGGAGTGGTCGGTCGTCGAAAGCGAGGTAAGCGACACCTCGTCATAGCCGGTCTTTTCCAGGCCCTGGATCACCGACGAGACGATCTGGTCGGCCGAACGCTCACGCACCGGGCGATACGTCATGCCGGCCTGGCAAAAACGACAGCCGCGAGCGCAGCCGCGCAGAATCTCGATAGACAGGCGGTCGTGAACCAGCTGCGCATAGGGCACGCACGACTGCGACAGCGGATTCGTGGCGCCGAAATCCTCGACGACGCGTTTGTAGACCACGGTCGGCGCATCCTTGCCCTCGCGCGGCACGGTGTAGCCATGCGGCGAGCAGGGCTCGTCGTGACGAACCTCATAGAGCGACGGCACGTAGTTGCCGGCAATGGATGCAAGCTGCTCAACAATCTGCGCGCGCGGGACTCCTTCGTCACGCAGGCGGCGATGCAGCTGACAGGTCTCGAGCAGCGATTCCTCGCCCTCACCGATGAGGATGACATCGAAGAAGGCCGCGTACGGCTCGGGGTTGTACACCGAGGGGCCGCCGGCGATGATGATGGGGTCGTCTTCGCCTCGGTCGGCCGCTAACAGCGGAATGCCAGCGAGGTCGAGTGCCTCGAGGAAGTTCGTCACCGCCATCTCGTGCGGCACATGCAGACCGACGATATCAAACGAAGCGACCGGCGCTGCACCCTCGAGCGACAGCAGCGGAATACCCGCCTCGCGCATGGCGTCACCCATATCGGGCCACGGCACATAGCCACGCTCACAGGAGATGCCCTCGGCCTGGTTAAGGATGTTGTAGAGGATGGCGATGCCCTGGTTGGGCAGACCAACCTCGTACACATCCGGGTAGATCAGGCAGCAACGGTAGTCGGCATCGGCTTTGGAAAGCGTGCCCCACTCGTGATCGATATAGCGACTCGGCTTCTCGACCTTGGCGAGCAACGGCTCAATTAAATGAAAACAATCTTGGTATGCAACGCGCAACGGAAAACCCCTAAGCAGCGAGATCTGATGCGTCCTGATAGGACGCCATAGGACGGGTAGCGCCCGCGACCGTGGTCACCAGATCGCGAACGCGGGAGAACGTGGCAGTGACCACCTCGTTGGCACGGCTGTAGTCGACATCGCGCTCGTAGAGCGAAACGAGCGCACGGCCCATGCCATAGGTGCCCGCGGCAGCAGTGAGCGCCTTGACGGCAAACCCAATATGCGGCGTCTGCTTGACGAGCGCGCGGGTGACCGCGCGGATCACAAGACCGCCGGCAAGCACGCCCGCGACCTCGTAGCCGCGCTCGGGCTTAATGCCGCGTCCAAAGACGGCAGCGAGCTCAAAGAGCATGCCCACCTGCGCCAGCGCCATAACGGGATAATCGCGCCCGGCAAAAACACCAGTGCACCGGTCGCCATATTGGTGAGCGCGCACGAGGTGATGATACGATTGGCGGCCGCGATGCGCATGAAGGCAAAGTTCGCCGCAAAAGCCGTTTCCTTGTCGGTGCGATCGAGAATCCAGCGAGCAAGCGTCTCGAGCAGATACGTCTTATCGGTTGCCGCTACCACGCCGAGCATGGGCGTGGACTCCTCGATAAACGGCACCTCCACAGCAGACTCGGCAAGCACGCACACGGCGCGCCGGCGATCACGAGCTCCTGCACGGCACTCTCCAAGCGGTCGGAACCACACGAGAGCACCAGCACCACATCGGTATCGGTCTTTGGAGCAATTCGCTCCTCCCCCAGACGCTCGACGCGCACAATACCCGAGGTCGCCTGCGGCACAAAGGCGTCACGCACCGTCTCGGCCAGAAAGCGCGAGGCGGACGAATCCAGATAGACCGAGACGCGCACCGGCGTATCGGAATCCTTCTTAACGGACGCGCCCATCTTAAAAGCGCGGGTCAGCTTATCTACGGGAATTTTCATAGCAAACCCCTCCAGCGGTTACGCGGCGCCCGAACGATGCCGCCATATGGATTGTACGATACCCACCGTCAGCAGCTGAATCATCATCGAAGACGAACCGAAGCTAATAAACGGTAGCGGAATACCGGTGATCGGCATCATGCCGATGCACATGCCGATGTTCTCGAAGGTCTGGAACGCCCACATGCCAACGATGCCCACGCACGACAGGCGCAGGAACAGCGACTCACACTTAAAGGCGACGCGAATCGTCGAAAAGATCAGCAGCACGTAGAGACACAGGAGCAAAAAAGAACCGCAAAAGCCAAAGGTCTCGGACAGGAAGGCGAAGACGAAGTCGGTGTGGAACTCAGGCAGAAAGCCGCCGGCCGACTGCGTCGCATGACCCAAACCCTTACCAAAGAAGCCGCCCGAGCCAACGGCGATAAGCGACTGCTGCAGGTTGTAGGCATCGTCCGAATCGGCATTATCGGGGTCGATAAAGACCGTCAGACGGTTCATCTGATACTGCTTGATGAGCACATCGTGGCCGAGCAACGAATCAAAAACCGAATCGAGCGCCAGAACGAGGGCCACCAGGCCCACGAGCAGGGCCAGGGTCGACAGCACCCATCGCGGCGTGCGCCGCTCATACAAATGACGATGGCGCCCGAAACCAACACAACCAGGCCCGAGCCCAGGTCGCCCATGGCAACGACGGCCAAAAACGGAATGGACAGCATGCCGCAGAGCTTGACGTAGTCGCGAACGGTATCGATGCGACCGTTATACTGCGAGCCAAGCGTAGCATAAAGAAGATGGTGATGAGCTTGGCAAGCTCAACCGGCTGGAACGTCAAACCGATACCGGGAATCTTGATCCAGCCCGTCATGCCCAGACCGCCCGTATAGGACAGGCCCGGAATCTTGGGCGAGAAGATCACGATCAGGTCGATGACGAGCAACGCCGTCGAGAAATTGGAAATACCGCGCAGGTCGGTACGCCAGACCAACACCGCCAGCACCGCTCCGATGCCGATTCCCAGCAGATGGCGTGAGAACGAAGCATCGGCCTTAAACTGCGAAGCCGACCAGATGATGATGGCACCGTAGGCGACGAGCGCCACAGTGGCCACGAGCACACCGATATGCACCTTTTGGCGAAACGTGCCGCGCGAGGCCGAAAGTTGCTTGTTGACGCGGTCCAGGCTGCTGCGAGAGCCGGTCTTGGTTGAACGGAACAGATCCGCCGGAGAAAAATCCATCGCAACCTCCTATCGAACCGAAGAATCGCCCGAGGCCGAAGAGGTATCGGGCTCGTCATAAATCACGCCGAGCACGTCGCGCACGACATGCATCGCGGTATCTGAGCCGCCGCCGCCCTGCTCCAGAACAGTAGCGATGACATACTTGGGATCATCGGCCGGTGCATAGGCGCAGAACCACGCGTATTCGTCCTCGCCACTTTTCTCGCCCGTGCCCGACTTGCCGTATACCTGCGGCGTCAGGGTGCCAAAGTGAGCCGCCAGGGACGTCGATGCCGTGTAAATCACGTCATGCATGCCGTTGCGAACAAGAGCCAAATCCGAATCACTGTTGATCTTGGCCTCCAGGCGCTTCTTCTTGCCCTTGCCGTTGTACTTATAGGCATCACCGTCGCCATCGCGCGACACGGCAGACAAAAACACGTGAGGCACGTACTGTTTGCCGCCGTTGGCAAGACCCATATAGGCGCACGCCATCTGCAGGGGCGTCACCAGGATGTCGCCCTGGCCGATAGCAATGTTAGTCATATCGCCGGCATTCCACTTGCGGTCCTCGGCAGATGCGTCGGTGAAGTACGACTCTTTCCACTCGGCATCGGGAATACGGCCCGCGCCCTCACTCGGCAGATCGATACCGCAGGTCTTGCCTAGGCCCCAGCGACGAAAGACCTCCTGCAGGCCCTCGGAATGTTGCTCGTCATAAAAGAACGCCTTGCCCATGTCATAGAAGACGGGGTCGCACGAGTTGGCGATACCCGACTGCAGCGTCATGGTGCCGTGGCCAGACGTCAGCCAGCAGCGCTTGCCCCAAGCCTTGCCCAGGCCCGTCCAATAGCCCGTGCAGTTGGTTGTCTGCGTTGAAGTGTAGGTTCCAAACTCAAGACCGGCCAGTGCCGAGAGCGGCTTGATGGTCGAGGCCGACATGTACTGTCCGCTAATGGCGCGGTTGAGCAGCGGGTGCGAACCCTTGTCATCATTGAGCTCGGTCCACACGTCATTTGAGACACCACCAATAAAGACAGACGGATCGAACTTGGGCTGGCTCGCCATGCCCAGGATCTCGCCATTGTTGGGATCGAGACACACCACAGCGCGTTGCCGGCATTACTGTAACCAGTGGTCTTGGCAAGCTCGATAGCGCTCGCCAGCGCCGTCTCACAGGCCTGTTGGATCTTAAGGTCGAGCGTGAGCTTAATGTCGGAGCCGGCCTTCGCGGGCACGGCACCGGCCTGACCGGTCACATTGCCCGAGGCATCGACCTTGACGGTCTGCTCGCCACGAATACCCTGCAGCAGGTTTTCGTAGTAGCTCTCACGCCCGCCTGGCCCACGATATCGCCCGACTGGTACGTAATCTTGCCAGCAGAAGCATCATCATCGCCAGAGGTTTTCTTATTCTGAGCCTCGAGCTGCTCGGAGGTAATGGTGCCGGTATAGCCCAAGATATGGCATGCCGTCTCGCCATACGGATACTGGCGCTCGGTACGCTCGGCAATCTTGACGCCCGGGAACTCGCCGGCGTGCTCCTGAATATAGGCAACCGTGGAGCGGCGGACGTCCGTCGCAATGGTATGCAGGCTCTGGGCGCCCTCTGTATTGTCCTGGATATTGCGCAGAACCGCCACGTAGGGCATACCGAGCACGTTGGCAAGATGGCGAACTAAAACCTCATCCTCGGCAAGGTCGCGGTAGGCCACGACAGCAAGTGAGGGACGATTCTGGACAAGCGCCACGCCATTGCGGTCGAGGATGCGGCCGCGCACAGCGGGTGTGGTAACGGTACGAGTCTGATTACTATTGGCCTGCTTCTCGTAATAGTCCGACGAGACCATCTGCATGCCCCACAGCTTGATGGCAAGCGCCGCAAACATCGCGCCTACGCCCGTGGTGAGGATGGAAAAGCGGCCCTTAAAGGCGGTCGCCGCGGTATTGCCCTCGCCCTCGGTGCGCGCGGGGCCGTTCCATGCTGCGTATCGTAGGTAAAACGGGAATCGCCACGACGCATGATGACCAGCGCGACCACGATGGCCACAACCAGCACGATACCGGCGATAATAACCGTCAACTGGGAAGACATCTACGGGCCTCCCCTATTTGAGCTTGCGGGTCTTGGGCTTAAAGCGCATACCCGTCTGGCGTCCGCCACGTGCGGAGAATCCATAGCCGGACTGCGGCACGACACCGGACATCAAAAAACGGAATGGCAACCAGACCCGTCAGGATCGAGGACGGCAGCGCATGGCCGAAGATCGCCACAACAAAGCTCGTCTCCAAACCCATAAACAGCAAGATGATGCTGTAGATCACATTAATGACGAGCGCGAAGGCGCCCACAGTGACGCCGCGCGCACTCGGGGTACCGCCCGTCTGACCGACGGCGCTGTGCACCAGGGCAAAAGAACCCACGGTCAGCAGGAGCGACATAACGCCCACCGGCACGGCAGCGGACAGGTCATAAAAACAAGCCGCTGCAAAAACCGCACACGACGGCACGGGTCGGGTCGCCAGAGAACACGCTTAGGCACACCAAGATAATCATGAAGTTGCGCGACCGCCCGCAATGGAGATCTGCGGTGCCAGGCCTGCCTGCAGCAGCACGCACACGATGGCGGCGATTACAAACGTGCGGGAGCTCATCCCCTGCTCGTGTAGATCCATGGACATGCCCCCTATTCGCTCGAGCCGGAATCGGTCGTCTCGGACGCGTCGGAACTGTCATCCGAGCTCTCGTCCTTCGTCTTGGTTGCAGCATCGCGCGACGTTCCCTGCGGCGTGCTGTTGGCCGTGCTCACGTCCTCATCCGAGGCCGACTGTTCATCGGTCAGCGAGGTAATGACCAGCACTTCCTCGTTGTTCTCGGCCGTTGTCTGAGCGCGCACCACAATGGTGTAGTACACGTCGTTTGCCGATTTCTCAACCGACGAGACGGTGCCAAGCGGAAGGCCCTTGGGGAACACACCACCGATGCCCGAGGTCACGATGATGTCGCCGACTTTAACGTCGGAGTCGACGCTCACGTACTCAAGACGCAGCGTGCCGTCAGCCTGACCCTGCAGCATGCCCTGAGCGCGCGTGTCCTGCACCATAGCGGACACGCCCGAGTTCTCGTCGCCAATCAGGCGCACGGTCGACGTTTTGGCCGATACCTCGATAATCTGGCCGATAACACCGGCAGAACTCGTCACGGGCATGTTTATGGTAAGGCCGTCGGCAGAGCCCTTGTCGATGGTAACGGTTGAGGTCCAGGCATCGCCGGAGGCACCGACAATACGAGCTGCGGTCGATTTAAGGTTGTAGGTCGACTGCAGGCCGACCAGCCCTCCAGACGCTCAGCGGTCTTTTGAGCCTCGGAGAGCTCAGCAACCTTAGAGGTCAGTTCCTCGTTTTGCTTCTTGAGTTCGTCGAGCGTGTCCTGCGACGCCGTAAGGTTAGAGAACACGTTGCCGATGGCATTGAAAGGAGCCGCCACAGCCGAGCCCACAAAACGCACCGGCGAGGTAATCGTCGTTACGCCCGAACGCACGGCATGAATCGGCCCTGCCTCGCCCTCGCGGATGTAAAACGTGAGCAGCAACACCGAAATCAGGCTGAAAACAATCAACGGGCGCATACCCGTTGATTGTCGCTTGGTATTCAGATTTGTGGAGAAACCCGAAGATCGTGCCAAATGGAATCCACCTTTGGAAATTAAGCATTGGTCTGGACGAAGCCGCCATCAAACGCATTGGCCTCGAGCACGCGGGCACAGCCGTTAACGACGTTATCGAGCGCCGTGGGGCTGACGTTGACCGAAACGCCGGTCTCATCGCGCAGACGCACGTCGAGTCCGCGTAGCAAAGCGCCACCACCGGTCAGCAAAATGCCGTAGTACATAAGGTCAGAGGCAAGATCGGGCGGCGTGGCATCGAGGGCGTCCTTGACGGCCTTGGCCATCTCGTCGAGCGGCTTGTTGAGCGCGCGACGAATCTCCTCGCTCTCGATGCGCACGGTCTTGGGCAGACCGGTGATCACGTCGCGACCGTTGACCTCGACGTCGAGCTCGTCCTTGAGCGGCACAGCGGAGCCGACCTTGATCTTGATGTCCTCTGCCGTACGCTCGCCGATGGCAAGGTTGTAGGCATCACGAACGTGCGTGAGGATGGCCTGATCGAACTCGTCGCCTGCAATACGGATGGACTGCGAGACGACGATGCCGCCCATGGCGATAACAGCGACCTCGGTGGTACCGCCACCGATGTCGATGACCATGGAGCCGGTGGGTTCCTCGACGGGCAGGTCGGCGCCGATAGCGGCGGCCATAGGCTCTTCGATCAGATAGGCCTGGCGGGCACCGGCCTGGATCGTGGCCTCAAAGACAGCTCGCTTCTCGACCGACGTGACGCCGGAAGGAACGCAGACGACACGCGCGGACGCGGGGTCCACGGATAGCGCTTCTCGGACGCCTTGTCGATAAAGTAGCGAAGCATGGCCTCGGTAACATCGAAGTCGGCGATGACGCCGTCCTTCAGGGGACGAACGGCCACGATGTTGCCGGGCGTACGGCCGAGCATGCGCTTTGCCTCGATACCGACCGCCAGGATGCGCTCGTCGTTCTTGTCGATGGCGACAACAGAGGCTCGCGAATGACGATGCCCTTGCCGCGCACGGAGACAAGCGTATTTGCGGTGCCGAGGTCGATGGCAAGATCGCCCGCATAGCTACCGAAGAACATATCCATCAAAGAAAACAACGCAACTCCTGATGTGTTGGATGATTGCTGGAAAACTACTAGCTCATCATACTAGCGCAAGCCCGGCACCTCACTTGCGGTGAAGCGCCGGGCAAAGCTAAATCCCATAAGGTCACTACTGGTTGTCAGCAGCCGAGAAATCCATATCGAGCGAGGAAACGGCCCAGCCGATATGGTTATCGGAGCGCACGAATTTGACGGTGTACTCCTGCTCGCCGCCCTTGGACAGCGATGCCTTAACCTTAGCGGTCGTCTCGGCCATGGACTGATCCATGCCCTCGACGGACACGGTGGCACCCTGCGGAATCGAGGAGATGATCATCGACTTGGCGTCCTCGGACAGGCTCGAGGCCAGGCAAGACTCGGCCTTTGCGGTGTCACCGTCGCCGGCAGCCTGGAACAGATCGGTAACGACAAACTCCTGGGACGGGAAGCCAAAGCCGCGCGTGTAGGCAAAGCCCAGACCGCCCGCGGCGATCAAAATGAGCAGAAGCAGCACGATGAAGACTTTGAGACCCGTGTGGCGATGGCGGCGACGAACCTTGGCCTGCTTACGATCCTGACGGTCCTGCTGGACCATCTCGGACTCGGACAGCGTAAAGAAGCCGGTGTCCGAGGGATCGGGCATAAACTGACCGGTCGCGCCCGTAGGATCGAGCGGATCGACGGCAGGAGCGTCCATCGCGGGCGCGGAGCCGTGGCCATAGCCGTCTGGGCAGACAGCGCGGCAAGCGAATCGTGCACGCGGGCAAGCTCATCGGCCTGCTCGGAGGTGAGCTGGTAGATGCCATCGGCAGCAGCGGCGTTAAAGGCGTCGAGTGCGTCGGAGGGGCGGCCGGCGGCAGAAAGTGCCTGACCCATGCCGGCGTGAGCGCACGCGTGTCGTCGCGGGGGCGGCAAAGTCGATAGCCGTGCGGTAGGTCTCCACGGCATCCGCCGGACGGCCGAGCTTAATGAAGCAACGACCAAGCTCGCCGAGTGCGGCGGCAGGAGCCGGATTGGCGCCGTCGATGGCAGCCTGACGGAAGGCAGTACCCGCGTTGGCATAGTCGCCCGACTGGAACAGCGCGTTACCCAGGCCCAGATAGGCCTTGAACGGCGTGGCATAGGAAGCATCCTGCGTAGCAGCAGAGAACGCCTGAGCGGCCGTCGTGTAGTCGCCCACGGCGGCGAGTGCCTTGCCGCGGTTGGTGAGCAGCGCGCCGCGCTTGCCGTAGGTGCCGTCATTGAGGGCAGCGGCGTAGGCCTCGGCGGCCTCGGCATACATGCCCAGGTGCATCAAGCGTTGCCACGAAGGTGATCGGCCTCGCCCATAATCTCATCGGGAGTTTTTGCCGCCCCAAGCATCTGGGCTGCAGCGGAAAAATCACCCGCGCGGTAAGCGGCGCGGCCCTGTTGGATCAGCTGGCTATTCAAGGAAGTCCCCTTTACTCGTGAACGATCTCGACATGGACGATCTCGTCGCCGGCACGCAGCTGCGAAATCACATCGAGACCCTCGACCGTGGTACCAAAGACGGTGTAACCGGAATCGAGGTTATGCTGGGCACCCAGGCAGAAGTAGAACTGCGAACCCGCGGAATCGGGGTCCATGGAGCGTGCCATGGCAAGGGCACCATCGACATGGCTGTTGCGCGGATTGGTGGCAAACTCGCCCTTGATGCAGTAGCCGGGGCCACCGGTACCGGGCATGCCGTCGGGGCCCTCAAGACCGACAGCGACGTCGCGCCGGACATATCGCGGGTATTGGGGTCGCCGCCCTGAATGACAAAGCCGGGCACATAGCGATGGAACTTAAGGCCATCATAGAAACCCATCGTGGAAAGCTCGCAGAAGTTCGCGACATGAATGGGAGCGCCCTCGCCGTCAAACTTGACCTTGATGGTACCCTTCGACGTCTCGATAACGGGCGCACTCGTCGCCGGCAAGCTGATACTCGGGCGTGTAGAGCTCTTTCTTAAAACCAAACATGTGGTTCCTTCCTCGTGCGTTTAAAGCATATTTGTACGAATTGTAGCAATAAGCATGCGCTTACATCAATTGCGCACGTAGGTTATGCCGACTATGGCGAACTAATTTTAGGAACGCTGCTGCGGCTTCCAGGAACCCACATTGGCGTCGTACTGGTTCAGCGCGCTGTTGCCGCCCTGCGCGATGGGCGCCAGGATCTCGCTTTGGTGGGAACTCATCGACTCACCATCAGGAATGGCCAGCGAGATATCCCAGCTCTGACAGATCACGTCGACACGCTCGAACATCCACTCGGCAAGCTGCTTTAAGTGGGCGATGTCGTCCGCATAGACCGTATCGTCTGATACTTAAGGTTGTTAAGCTCATCTTGCGTCTTTTTGATCTGGTCGCGCAGGGCGTAGGCACTCTGCGACAGCTCCTGGCGGGTGGACAGCGGCGTTCGGAGATAGCCGTTGTTAAAGGAATCGATGACCTCGCCGATCTGGTCCTCATCACCGTAGGACACGATGGTCTGATACAGACCGTCGAGTCTGGTATAGAGCTGATCATCGGTGAGCACGGTTTCTTCCTGGACCACCTCGGCAGAATCGTCCTGCTTGGTATCGTCCTCAGTCGCCTCGCCCTTTTGGCGCGTGGGGAAGGTCGTCTGCGCGGCCTGGCCAAACTGGTCATAGAAGCCAGGCATGACACCCATGGGATCGGCCGTCACAAACCAATAGGCACCGCCGCAAAACGACGGCAAGGACCGCGATGACGATGAGCGGCTTGGGGATATGACGCTTGTGCTTGTGATAGGCGTCCTCGTCGGGATGCACCTTGCGCTTGGGTTTTTGAGCATCGTCATGCAGGGAAACGGGCGTGGGAATATCGACCTTGGGGATACCGAAATCCTTATCGAAAGCCGGCAGCACGCAGGTCTCGTTAGGATCGGCGGCGTCCGAAAGAACCGCGGCAGCCGAGGCGGGCGCATGCGGCACCTCGGTATCGATCTGCTCTTGCGTTAGGCGCGGAAAGCCCGCCGTGCGGCCCGCTGCCAGGTCGGATGCGGCCGCGTCCTCGGAGAGGATACCCGGAGCGGGGCGTCCGCATTTTGGGCACGTACGATCGTGCGGAGAAAGACGGGCACCGCAGCCCTCACAGAACACGAACTCGGTGTGCTCGGGACCATCGCCCGGACCCACATAGGCGTTGCAATAGGGGCAGAACGAGGCGCCGTCCTCGATAGTCTTAAGGCAATGCGGGCAGATCACGGCATCCTCTTTTCGAAGCAATTCAAACAATCGAGGTTAGAGCATAACATCGCCACGGCCCCACAGGAACAAGGCACCAATCAACATCGCCAGGGCGCGTAGCTACTTCTTCTTTTGCTTGGCATCGAGACTTTGATGCCTTGGGCGGACTTGGTCACGCGAGAGCGCTTGGCTCCGGTACTCTTCTTTTTCTTGGGCTGGGCCTGGGCCACGCCCTCGAGTGCGCGGGCCTCGGCCTCGCGAGCGGTGCGATCTTCGCGGCGCTGCGCCATGTCGGCGGCGACGCGCTTGGCAAAAACGTTCGGCCGTCGAGCCCGTCGAGCTCACCTTGCCGCCACCGCGGCCCAGGCGGACGCGCACACCGCGGCCAAAACCAGTTGCGGCATGACGACGACGCGGCTTGAGCGAATCCATCATCGTGGCGAGCTTAAAGAACACCGAGCAGGTAAAGACCACGATGACAGCCAAGATAACCATCTGGCCCATCGACAGGTTGGCAATAGACAGCAGCTCCGGGAATCCGATAACGCCCACCAAGATGCCGGCGACTACAAACACAAAGAGCACCACACGCAAGGGCGTGAGAGGCTGCGAGATGCGCCAGATCAGACTGACGCTCGCCGCGCACGACGTAAGCAGGCACATCGTAGACAGCGTGAGCTGGCTAAAGCCAAACACGCGCGCCACAATGATATCGAGCGCCGCAGCCAAAATGACCGCAATCGACGCCGGCAGTGCACGCTTGAGTACGTTGGTCAAAAACGCACCCTTCACGCGAGCATTGTTGGGCTCCAGGCCCAACACAAAGCCCGGCGCGCCGATGCAGAAGAAGTTAATGAGCGTCATCTGGATGGGCTCGAAGGGGTACGGCGGCAGCGCGATGCACAGCGCCGCCAGGCCCATCGAAAACAGCGTCTTGGTCAGGAACAGCGAGGCCGAACGCTGCAGGTTGTTGATGGAGCGACGGCCCTCGGCCACCACGGCGGGCATCGAGGCAAAGTCGTTGTCGACAAGTACGATCTCGGCCACGTTACGCGCGGCATCGGAGCCGGCTGCCATGGCCACGGAGGCAGTCGGCCTCCTTAAGCGCCAGCACGTCGTTGACGCCGTCGCCCGTCATGGCCACGGTGTGCTCGCGGCGCTTGAGCGCCTGCACGAGCTCGCGCTTCTGCTGCGGGGTCACACGACCAAAGACATGGTAGCGGTCCACTGCGGCATCGAGCTTGGCCGGCGTATCGAGCGTCGTGGCGTCTACATAGGCGTCCGCCCCCGGCACGCCCACCACGCGCGCGATCGACGACACCGTACGCGGGTCGTCGCCACTGATCACGTTGAGGGTCACGCCCTGCTCGTTAAAGTAGCCAATAGTCTCGGCCGCCGAGGTACGAATCTCGTCGCGGATGGTTACAAAGCCCACGGGCTCGGCCTCGCCCACCATATCGCCATCGGGCGTAAAGCCGTCCACGCGCGCCACCACGAGCACGCGGCAGGTATCGGCAAGCTCGGCGACACGGTTCTCGACCTGCGAAAACACACGATCAGAGAGCACAAACTGCGCCGCACCCATCACATAGGAGCCTGCGCAAACGACGCGCCACTCCACTTTTTGGAGGACGAGAACGGAATGACCGACAGCGGCTCAGACACCTCGACCGGACGGTCGGCGTAATAGTTGAGCAGCGCCTGGCAGGTCTCGTTGGCATCGGCCGAAGTCGCACGCGCCACGTTAGCCAGCGCAAAATCGAGCACCGTGGTATCGACGGGAACAGCCGCCGCGTCCGAGCCGGCGCCTAGGCTCACGCCCTCAACCGGGCAGCGGATACGTGCCCTCGACCTCCATGCGGCCCGACGTGATGGTGCCCGTCTTGTCCAGGCACAGCACGTCGACGCGAGCGAGCGTCTCGATGCAGTAGAGCTGCTGTGCCAGCACCTTGCGGCGAGCCAGGCGCACCGTGGCGATGGCGAGCACCGACGAGGTCAGAAGCACCAGCCTTGCGGGATCATGCCCAGCAGGGCGCCCACCGTGGACAGCAGCGCCGACGAAGGCACATGACCAGCCAACAGCTCGGAGAAGCACCACGAAAGTGCGCTATCGCCCGGGGTTCCCGCGGCATCCCACAGCTCGCTCACACTCGAGGCAAACAACGCCAAACCGAGCGGGATCATGATGATGCTCGCAAAGCGCACGATGGCGTTAAGCGCGTTCATGATCTCGGAATTGACCTTTTTGACGTATTTGGTCTCGTTATTAATTTTGGCCACGTAGTTGTCGGCGCCGACATGGATCACGCGGGCGCGCAGCAGGCCCGAGTCGATAAAGCTGCCGCTCATGAGCTCGGAACCGGGCTGTTTCTTAATAAGGTCGCTCTCGCCCGTCAGCAGGCTCTCGTTCACGAGCGCCTCGCCCGAAACCACCACGGCGTCAGCGGGAATCTGGTCGCCGCGCCCCAGGCGGATGATGTCGTCGAGCACGATCTGGTCCAGGTCGAGCTCCACCTCGGCGCCGTCGCGCACCGCGATAGCCTTCTTGGAGGTCAGCAGCGTGAGCTTATCGACCATCTTCTTGGAACGCATGGACTGAATGACGCCAATGGCGGTATTGAGGAACACCACGAACAGGAACGTCAGATTCTTAAACGAACCGGTCAAAATAACCAGGAACGCCAAGATCACGTTGACCAAATTGAACAGCGTGCAGAGGTTCTCGATGATGAGCTCTTTGACCGACTTGGTCTTGAGCTCCATGCTGCGGTTGATCTTACCGGCGGCGATGCGCTCCTCGACCTCGGCGGTCGAGAGTCCGCGCTCGATATCCGTTGCTGCCATACCACGTCCCATCACGTCGCGTCGGTATAAGAAAAACCGCCCGGACCATGCGAGGTTCGGACGGGTCTTACGTTCGATGGTGCCCCATGTTGGATTCGAACCAACGGCCTTCTGCTCCGGAGGCAGACGCTCTAATCCCCTGAGCTAATAGGGCCAACGTTTGGCATTATACCCAAGTGCACCACGGGCTATCAAAATAAAAGAAAAAGCTTTGCAATTACGTGGGAGACGCGGTGCAACGGCCCACTTTAGAAGGCAAAAGCGAGTCAGATAGTATAAACTTTCATGCACCATATATACACGGCTCGCAATGCGGGCCGTTTTTGCAAAAGTTATCCATCGAGGTGAGAGGCACACCATGATTGCAATTCTAAAGCAGAGCGCCAGCGACGAGGCCGTCAGCCATATCGTCAGCTGGATTGAGAAAAAAGGCCTGAAGACCGACGTCTCGCGCGGCGAGAACGAGACGATTATCGGCCTGGTGGGCGATACGACCAAGATCGACCCGTTCCTGCTCGAGTCCATGGATGTCGTCGAGCGCGTGCAGCGCGTCTCCGAGCCGTTCAAGCGCGCAAATCGCAAGTTCCACCCCGAGACTCCGTCATCGACTGCGGCCACGGCGCAAGATCGGCGGCGGCCAGTTCCAGGTCATCGCCGGTCCCTGCTCCGTCGAGGGCGAGAACCTCATCCGCATCGCACGCCGCGTGAAGGCCGCCGGTGCCACGATGCTGCGCGCGGTGCCTACAAGCCCCGCACCTCCCCCTACGCCTACCAGGGCATGGGCCCCGCCGGCCTC
>ENA-OPYV01000078-OPYV01000078.1-human-gut-metagenome-genome-assembly--contig:-NODE-78-length-29577-cov-2.923531_pt1 | contig 29577 bp, 45 predicted proteins | sample MGYA00242474_ERZ504485 | MGnify/ENA primary metagenome ERZ504485 (study PRJEB26092, sample SAMD00036263) | human gut metagenome | host: Homo sapiens | study: EMG produced TPA metagenomics assembly of...
CTCGGGCGGCGCGCCAGGGAGATAGTGGACGAGATAGTCGAGAGGCGCGGTCTCAAGAAGGAGTAACATCGGGACTTGCAGCGACGGACCTCGGGACGCTCTTACACCACGTCTGCGCGCGCCACCGCCGAGCGCGCATCGAAATAGGCGTTTTGGGCTGTTTGAGGGGTTAGCTCTATACCCCGTGGACAGAAAATGCCAAATATGAGTACTGTTGCCAAGATAGTCACATATATTTTAGGCCAAATAGGCTCTCTAACGATATTTATTATCGATAGAGAGCCTATTTTATTGGACCTATGAGGAATTACATCATCTAATTTTTGAACAAATGTAGACTTTCGACACCCATACGTAGCAAAATTGCTGTTACTAAATTGGTGACAGTACTCATATTTGGCATTTTTTGACCACAGGGGTTGCCAGCGCCGTGGTTTCGCCCTTTCTGCGCCGAAGCGATACACTGTTATCGTTTGATTTCTTCGCTCAAGGAGGATGCGCATGCCGTGCACAACGATTTTGGTTGGTAAGAACGCGAGCTACGACGGGTCGACGTTGGTCGCCCGCAACGAGGATTCGTCCAACGGGGTGTTTGAGCCCAAGCGTATGCGTGTGGTGCATCCCGACGAGCAGCCGCGCGTCTATACGAGCGTCCTGAGTCACCTGACCGTTGAACTGCCCGATAACCCCATGCGCTACACGAGCGTCCCCGATGTTGTCCCGGGCCACGGCATCTGGGCCGAGGCCGGTTTCAACGAGCTCAATGTGGGCATGTCCGCAACCGAGACGCTCACCACCAACGAGCGCGTTCGCGGCGCCGACCCGCTCGTCGACTACGTGCCCGCCAAGGGCAACGAGGACGAGGACGGCTATGTTCCGGCGCAGCCCGGCGGTCTGGGCGAGGAGGACATGGTGACCCTGGTGCTGCCATATGCCAAATCCGCCCGCGACGGCGTACGCATTCTGGGTGACCTGCTCGAGCGTTATGGCACCTACGAGAACAACGGCATCGCCTTTAGCGACGTGGACGAGATCTGGTGGCTCGAGACCATCGGCGGTCACCACTGGATCGCCAAGCGCGTGCCTGACGACGCCTATGTGACCATGCCCAAACCAGCTGGGTATCGACAGCTTTGACCTGGATGACGCCGAGGGCGCCCAGGCCGATCACATGTGCTCCGCCGACCTGCGCGCTTGGATGGCCGAGTGGCATCTGGACCTGACGCTGGGCGTCGAGGGCGACGGTCCGGCCGCGGTCTTCAACCCGCGCGAGGCCTTTGGCTCGCACAGCGACAGCGACCACGTCTACAACACGCCGCGCGCCTGGTACATGCAGCGCTGCCTCAACCCCAGCGACGTGTGGGACGGCCCCGACGCGACTACACACCCGAGAGCGACGATATCCCCTGGAGCCGCGTGCCCGAGCGCAAGGTGACCATCGAGGACATCAAGTACGTGCTTTCGAGCCACTACCAGGGCACGGAGTACGACTGCTACGGCAGCAAGGGCACGCCCGCTACGCGTGGCGCCTATCGCCCCATCGGCATCAACCGCAACAGCCAGCTCGCCGTGTTGCAGCTGCGCCCCTATGCGCAGCCGGCCTACCGCGCCGTGCAGTGGATGGCCTTTGGCTCCAACTCGTTTAACGCGCTGGTTCCGCTGTACGCCAACGTCGAGACCATGCCCGAGTACTATGCCGACACGCAGGCTCGCGTGACGTCCGAAAACTTCTACTGGGCCAACCGCCTGATCGGCGCGCTGGCCGACGTCCGCTTCCATGAGTGCGGTCGCGCGGTCGAGGATTATCAGGAGAAGGTCGGTGGCATGGGCCACAAGCAGATCCATGACGTCGATGCTGCCGTAGCCGCTCTGCCTGAGGCCGAGGTACCTGCCGAACTTGCACGCGCCAATGAGGCCTTTGCCGAGCGTGTTCGCGTAGAGACCGATGCTCTACTGGGTAAGGTGCTCTACACCACGAGCTGCGTCATGAAGAACTCTTTCGCGATGAACGACAACGTGAGGTAGGGATTTCCCGTCGATCGAATAGCGCTAAAACGCTTTGTCGCTTTCACTCAATCTTGGGTACAAGAACGCCAATGCAGTTGTTTGTGATTGGAGACAACCATGGTTATGAACTCGATCAGCTTGTTAACGGCGCCATCAACGTTGGCTTTGGCGCTGCCGCCGTTGCCGTCGAAGGCGGCAAGAAGGTCCTCGACGACCTTAATACCAAGGGCGAACAGGTGCGCAAGGACACCGCCACCCCCGATATCGCCCGCAGTGTGTCCGACATGTTCGAGCAGGCCGGTGGCACCATCTCCGACCTGACCGAGCGTCTGGGCATGCAGGGCGAGACCGCGGCCCAACGCGTGCTCGACGAGCTCATTCTGGCTCGCGTCCGCGTTATGACCGCGCCTGAGCGCACGGCCTTCCTGGCTCATGTGCGCGACATCGTCGATTCGGTCGAGGACAACGTGACCTCGGTGCCCGTCGAGTCTGTTGAGCCCGACGATGCGAAGGATACCGAAGAGGCCGAGTAGCAGCGCAGATGGCAGATTCCACCACCGATTACAACAATCTAGATCCTCTGGGTGACGAGGCGGCGGTTGTCGACGAGGTCGACGCTGCCGTCTCGGGCGCTCGCAAGAAGCCACGCGCTGTTGATATGGTGCCCGAGGAGCCCGACGCGATGGCACCGGACGAGGAATACCAGCTCACGCCGGCGGGTCGTCGCGAACGCATTGGGCAGATTGTTCGCCTGGTCAAAAAGTACCGCGTGTGGGATAACCTCACGCCGGTTCGTTTGCGCCGCCTGCTCGAGGAACTCGGCCCCATGTTCGTCAAGATGGGGCAGATTCTGGCCAACCGGTCCGAGATTCTGCCGCAACGCTTTTGCGACGAGCTGCGTCGTCTGCGCTCCGACGTGGAGCCGGTGCCGTACGAGGTCGTACTCAGTTGTCTGGAAGAAGAATACGGCTTGCGCCTGGGGGAGATGTTCGATGCGATCGACCCCAATCCGCTTGGTAGCGCATCGCTCGCGCAGGTGCACCGCGCTCGTCTGGTGACGGGCGAGGACGTGGCCGTCAAGGTGCAGCGCCCCGGTGCGCAGCAGGTTATGGCACAGGACATCGATATCATCCGCTCGGTGGTGCGTATCGTTTCCAAGTTCGTCAACACCGATCAATTCGTTGACCTGCACGGCGTAGTCGAGGAGTTGTGGACCTCGTTTCGCGAGGAGACCAACTTTTTGGCCGAGGCCAAAAACCTCAACGACTTCTACGAGTTCCATAAGAGCGTTCATGGCGTGACGTGCCCTAAATCCTATCTGGACCTGTGCACCGAGCACGTGGTGGTTATGGATTACGTCGACGGCATTTCGATCGCCGATCCTGAACACTTGGTGGCCGAGGGCTATGACTTGGAAAAGATCGGTGCCGCGATTGTCGATGACTACTCGACGCAGGTGCTCGATGACGGCTTTTTCCCATGCCGACCCGCATGCGGGAAACATCATTCTCAAGGACGGCATCGTTTACTTTATCGACTTGGGCATGGTCGGACGCATGTCGAGTCACGATCGCGGTATCGTCAAGGACATGATTTTCGCCGTGGCCGAGGGTGACGTGCCCAAGCTCAAGGATTCGCTCATGCGCTTCGCCGTGACGCGTGGCGATTCGGCCGAGCTCGATCATTCAGCGTTTTTGTCCGACCTTGACTTTATCGTGGCTGACTTTGCGGGCCTTGACCTGAAGGATCTGGATATCGGCGAGTTTTTGACCTCGCTGCTAAACCTGGCGCGCAAAAACGATGTTGAGCTGCCGAGCGTGGTGACGATGTTCGCCCGCGGTATGGTGACGCTCGAGGGTTTGCTGACCGAGTATATGCCCAACGTCAACATGATCCAGATCATCCAGACGCACATCAAAAACGAAAAAAGCACCTATGCGCGCGTGCGTGATATGGGACGCGATCTTGCCGCGAGCAGCTATCGCGCGGCGAAGGGCTCGCTCGAGGCGGCCGAGTATCTTGGCCTGGCTTCGCGCATGCTCACGCGCGGCCAGCTTAAGGTGAACACGCAGATCATGAGCAGCGATAAGGCGCTGCGACAGTTGGGCGGAATTATCGACCGTATGTCGATGGCAATTGTGATTGCTGGCCTGTTTATCGGTTCGTCGGTGGTGTACTACGCGCGCATCGAGCCGGTTGTGTTTGGTATCCCGGTCATTGGCTTTATGGGCTACGTCAGCGCACTGGTGCTGGCGCTTATGCTGGGCCGCAATATCTGGCTCAACAGTCACGGCGGCAAGCACTAGAGGCCGCGACCGTCACCGCATTTTCCTATCGCAAACAATAGCTTTTACCTTGGGCTTCGCCTGCGTGCGAGGCCCTTTTGCGTGATACCATTTTGACGGTAATAATCGATGGCCTAGATGGTGGTGCGGAGACGCACGAATGCGCGGTTTACCTGCGCGTTTGGGAGAATTGGGGTGCAAGTCCCCGGCTGTACCAGTAACCGTAATTCCTCTTGGCTCGGGATGTTCGCGTCGCAGATCGGACGACGTGCCCGAGTCGTTAAGGTTAAGTCGGATCGCCTCCCATCTTGCATGCGGCTGCGGCGTATGCCGCCGGTGTGCATAGGGCTCTGGAGGGAAGGGGGACCCCGATGGGGGAACTCGAGCGCAACATGCGCGATGACGTGGGGCAGCCTCAAGGCAACGCTCCAAGTACAGACAATGGGAGACAAATGGATATGTTTGTGGACGAGCGCCAGCGCGTCTCGCATCGCCGTGGCGCAATTGCGCGCGGCGTAGCCAAGCGCGGCCTGGTGGCATTCCTGGCCTTCGCGATGGCCTTTGGCACCACGCCGGCTCAGCTGTGGGCCGAGGGCGCCGAGGGCATTGCCGAGGCTGTGGCTCAGGCTGCGACGCCGGACGAGAACGCAGCGCTTGCGGGCGGTGCCGCTGAGCAGAGCGGCGCGAGGTTCGGATTCTGGGAGCGCGCCTGCAGCTAGTGCCGCCGCAACAAAGGCAGCAACTGGCGACGAAGGCTCGGCGACGGGGGAGAGCCCTGTCGCGAGCGAGCAGTCTTCAGCGGCATCCGCTGGCCAAGCAGGATCTGCCGCCGCGGCTGCCGTTCAGACAGAGAACCCGACAGAAACCGGCGATGTCGCCAAGAAGCAAGTCGAGGTCTCGTTCTCGATTATCGGCACCGATGCCGACGGCAAGGCTCAGACCTGGGTGGCACCTACGCAGCTCAAGCTCGACGAGGGCGCGACGGCTGCGGATGCCTTCATTAAGTTGCAGGAGAAGACGGGCTTCAAGGCGAAGTACGAACCGAACACGGCATACGGTTTCTACCTCGAAAGCATCACATCCCCGAGCGATGGCCGCACGCTTGCCTACGATCCGACGAATCATGCCTTCTGGCAGCTGTTCGTCGACGGTGCGTCTTCCTCGGTTGGCGCGAGCAGCGTTAAGCTCGCCCCGGGGCAGAAGATTGAGTTTGCCTTTACGGGTGGTAGCGCATCCCCTGTCGTTAAGGACCAGCTTGCTGCGAATGTGACCGTCATTGGTCGCGATGCCCAGGGTAAGACTCAGACCTGGGTCGACAACGCGCAGTATGTGGTGACGTCCGGTTCGAGCGCGCTCGATCTTACGAAGGTCGCACTCGAGGCGAACGACATTGACGCCGTTGCTGCGGGCTCCTTCATTCTGAGCCTTAAGTACAACGGCGTTGAGCTGGGTACGCCGTTCGATTATTCGACCTATTGGCAGCTGTTCATCAACGGCAAGTCGAGTGACTATACGGCGGACAATGTCACCATCCATGCCGGCGATACCGTCACGTGGTTCTACGGTGGCTGGGGCGACCAGTTGCCCTCTGATTCCGTTCATGCTTCCGTTCAGGTCCTCGGTAAGGACAAGGACGGCAAGCAGCAGGTTTGGGCTTCGACGGGCCAGACGAGTCTCAAGGCGGGCTCTACTGCCAAGGATCTTCTTGAGCAGACCGGCCTTAAGCTCGATGCTGGCGAATCGTCTTGGGGCTGGTTCCTCAACGGCATTTATTCGCCGTTCGATGATGAGTCCTATTGTGGCTATGATGCTGCGACCAATAGCTATTGGCGCTTCTACGTAAATGGCAAGTTCGCCGACGTTGGCGCCGGTGCCTATGAGCTACAAGAGGGTGACGCCGTCACCTTTATGTATGGTGCTGACGCCGATGCCCTTCCTGGCCAGGTTCTTGGTTCTGTCGATGTTATCGGTCCCGATGTCAACGGCAACAATACTCGCTGGGGCTCGGCAAGCAACGTTTCTCTGCCCGAAGGCTCTACGGCTCAGGATTTCATCGAGACGGTTCTGAAGGCAAAGCGCGTTGATTACAAAGCCTCCCAGAGTGGTGCATATTGGTTCCTGAATTCCATTACTTCGCCGTTCGATCACAAGCCGTATGTATGGGATGCTGCGACCAATAAATATTGGCATCTGTATATCAATGGAGAGCCCTCCTTACTCTGCGCCAATCAGATTACGCTCAAGAGCGGCGATAAGGTTACGCTTGCCTATACCACCGACGATTCGGCCATGCCCGATCCCGACAAGATTGTCGTGGACCCGAGTGCGACGACTCCTGATTGGGATGCCGAGTGGGCCGGCTACGGCAACAGTGGCAACGGTTCGACCGTAACGGATGCCAAGACGCCTGCGCAGCGCCGGTCTTAAGTGGGCCTTCGATTGGAAGGCCGAGTCTGGCCAGCAGTATGCCAACTGCAGCGAGCCTGTCATTGCTAACGGTTTTGTGTACATCGCGACCGAGAACGAGCTCATTAAGATCGACTCGTCCACGGGCAAAAAGGTTGCCTCTGCGCCGCTTGCCTCCAAGGTGAGCTACACCTCTCGTCCGATCTATACCAACGGCCTTATCATCGTTCCGCTCAACGGCGGTGCGGTCCAGGCGATTACTGCGGACAAGCTGATCTGCAAGTGGCTGACGCCTGGTTTGACGGACTTGACGCAGAGCTCCTGCACCGTGATTTCGGACGGCGAGTACGTCTATGTTGGTACGGTCGATATTTCGTATGACGAGAACTACAACGCGACCTACGGCAACGGCTCCCTGAAGCGTATCAAGATTGCCACGGGCGAAGTTTCTTGGCAGAACATTGACCCCTCCGAGGCTATTATTGGACTGGCGCTGCGCTGACGGATAAGTACGCCATTGTTCCTACGAGCGCGGGCACGCTTAAGTGCATTGATAAGACGACGGGCGATGTCGTTTCGACCATGAAGCTCGGCGCTGTCGCAAATGCCGATTGCATTGCCGATCCGTCCAATGGTTCGACCTTCTATCAGATGACGCACGACGGAAAGCTCCATGTGATTTCGCTTTCGGCAAAGGGCGTGCTGAGTGAACAGAAGACGGTTGATCTGGGCCTTACGAATAACATGAGCGCCCCGGCGGTGGCTGGCGAAAACTTGATTGTCGGCGGACAGACGGCTACTGGCTCTGCTCTGGTTCTCTATAACCTGAAGACGGGTAAGACCACGATGGTCGCTGCTGCCGACGGCAAGGCGCTGCCGGCTGGCCTCAACGGTATTGCTGCTACTCCGCTGGTGAGTGTTCAGGACGGCAAGACCTATGTGTACTTCACTGTTAACAGCGCGGATAGCAAGGATTACGTCAACTACTCTGCTGGTGGTGGCGTGTATCGCTATACGCTCGGCGATGCAGAGGCGACGCAGATTTATGATGCGGCTGGCCATTACCAGTACTGTGACTCTCCGGTCATTGCCGATGCATCTGGCAACCTGTACTACATCAATGACTCGGGCACGCTGTTCAAGCTCGGGGCCGTTGAGTCTTGGACGGTTGCCTTTAATTCCAACGGCGGGTCTGCTTGCGACACTAAGTTTGTTGCTACGGCCGATGGCAAGCTGGTCAAGCCGGCCGATCCGACGCGCGATGGCTACACTTTCGGCGGTTGGTATACCGATGAGGCTTGCACGCAGGCGTATGACTTTAGCACGCCGGTGACGGCCGATCTGACGCTGTATGCCAAGTGGACCAAGAATGCTGTTAACCCTGGCGGCAATGGCGGTGCTGGTTCCAACGGCGGTAGCGGTTCTGGTACCGGTTCCGGCACTGGCACTGGCGCTGGCGCGGGTTCTGGCTCCGGCTCGAAGGGCGGCGCTATTGCCCCGGGCAAGAAGCCGGTGACCAAGACGACGGTGTCGACCAAGAGCGAGACCAAGGACAACAAGTCCAACAAGAAGGACTCCGATAAGTCCGATAAGAAGGACGAGAAGAAGTCTGACAAGAAGGACAGCAAGTCCGACAAGAAGTCCGATTCCAAGTCCGATACGGGTGCTGCTTCCACGACCACTGCTAAGAAGTCCTCTAGTACTGCCGAGCAGGAGACTGGCACCAACCCGCTCGCCATCGTTGGCATCGCCGCCGGCGTGATTGGCCTTGCGCTCATCGCCGTCTTCGTGCTGACCAAGCGCGGCAAGGGTGACGGTAATGCCCGATAAGCCCAAGGAGACTAACGGGCAACAGCCCGACCCCTCGTTTATCCAGCTCGATGATCCAAAGCAAAAGGGCGCCGCTTCGGCGGCGTCCGCCCCTCGTCGCAAGGCGCTCCTTGGTGTTCTGACTGCCGTGTGCACCATTCTGATCGTCGTCTCGCTGGGTTTCGTCCATCCTTCCACAAGCGGTGCCTGGTCCATCGACTGGATCATTCAGACCGTGACGGGGGAGAGCGTCGTCACCAAGGACACCAAGCGTCTGGCTCGACTACGACTTCGGTCGAGGCCAGTTCCAAGGATTCCAAGTCATCGAATGACGCAAAAGACGAGTCCAAGGACGATTCCGAGTCTTCAAACAAGGAATCGGATAAAAGCTCGGATAGCAAGAAGTCCGATGGTCGGGACGGCAAGAAGTCTGGAGATAAATTCGCTGCCCAGAATACGGGAGCCGGCGATACTTCTAATGTGTCTGGCGGTGCTTCTTCGGGCGGCGGTCAGTCGTCTGATGGAGCCTCCGGCTCTAATGGCGGAAGCGCTCCCTCGGGCGGCCAGGGCGGCTCGCAGGAGTCCAACTACGTAACGGTAACGGTTTCGGTCACATCGAGCGCCGTGGGCAATCCTGTGTCCTCTGGTGGCACCTTTACCTTTAACGAAGGTGCTACCGTCTACGATGCCCTGTGCGCGCTGGGCCTTTCTGTCAACGCACAGGGCTCGTCGTACGGCACGTATGTCTCCGCGATTGGTGGCTTGACCGAGAAACAGCACGGCGGCACGAGCGGCTGGATGTACTCCGTCAACGGCACAACGCCCATGACGGCCTGCAGCAACTACGTTCTCTCCAACGGCGACAACGTGGTCTGGTATTACGTTACAGGCTAGAGACCTCGACATAGCGCGCCAGACGGGCGGTTCGGATAAACATCCGGGCTGCCCGTTTTTCATGCGTAGAGGACTGGGTCGCCGGGGACCTCGACAAATAAAAAAACCGGCTGGAACGAGAATTCCAACCGGCTATACATTCAAGCAAATGTCGAATCGACTACGAGCGAGCGCCTTCGAGGAAGAAGCGACGGCTAAAGTAGTTGTACCAGGTGACCAAGAACGTGGCGATGGCCTTCATGGCCTGGTAGCCGATACTCAAAAACGTGACACCCACAAACATGTACAGGTCGTTGAGCCCCAGACCGATCACCGACAGGATGGTGAAGATCGTGAACTCGCGCTTGCGGCTCATGCCCTCGCGATGGTCGAACACGTACTTCATGCTGAGCCAGTAGTTGACCACGACGGACGTGATGAACGAGACCGTGGTGCTCATCAAAAAGTCGAGGTGGAACAGCTCGACGAGCGCAATGAGCATACCCCAGTCGATGCCAAAGGAGATAAGGCCCACGACAGCGAACTTGAGGAACTGCTTAGTATGAGGTTGTGCCAGTGCCTTGCGCACGTAATCACATCCAATGCGTTGATGAATCGAGCAGAGGATACTTTAGAGCTTTTGCAAGGGAAACGTAAGGTCTTTGCCAAGAACTATACGAACTCGCCAAATTATCAAGTGCTAATCCGCAAACGTTGAAAATTTGCCCGTAAACGAGCGGCACCCACGGACGATACTGCGCTGAGCGCGCGTCGTCCGTGGGCGCCGTAATGCTGCAGGGGTGTCGAGCTATTTGGTCTCGTCGCCCTCCAGGAAGATCTTTCGGGTCACAAGTTGTAGACCATGACAAGCGCGGTGGCGCAAATCTTGGCGATATTGGCTTCGAGCCCCAGACCGGCGTTGAGCGCCAGCACGATACCGTCGTTGAGCACCAAACCAATCATGGACAGCACGACAAAGATAATGAACTCGCGGCGGCGGCTCATGCCCTCCTTGTGCGCAAACACGTACTTCATGCTGGCGACGTAATTAAAGATGAGTGAGACGATAAAGCCGCTGGTGTTGGCGATTAGGATGTTGAGGCCCAGACCGTAGTGGAGCAGATTCATAATGCCAAAGTCGATGACCGTGGCAATGACGCCGACGACGCCAAACTTCATGATTTGCGCAAGGAGCTTTTGCATGGTACCTGCCTTAGGGTGGCGCCGGGACGCCGTGGGGATGACAAACTCAGCAAGTTTAGCCAATCCCCGCGGGTGGGGCTAGGCGCGCTCCTCGATAGCACCGTTTCTATATGCATCGAGCAGCTGGCGCAGGTCCTGGATCTGGCTGCGAATCTTGGCCCCGGAATCGGTGTCGCTCACCATGCGGCGACGGTCTGCTTGGTCAAAACGGTTGGTCTCGCTTTCGATGTCCACGTGCGTGTGAGTGCCTCGGCAACCGTCGTAAAGGCCCGGTGCGACTTGAGACGGCAGCCGCGCGAGCTCGAGATGAGCGTATAGCCGGCGATACCCGTCTTGGGATGGTAAGCGCGGCAGAAGCCGCCATCGATGACCAGCAGCTTGCCCTCGGCGCGGATGGGCTGCTCGCCCTTGGTGGTTTTAACGGGCGTGTGGCCGTTGATGATGTGGCCGGTCGGTGAACATGCCATGGGCGCGACGCCAAACTCGCGCATGATGTCGTCGCAGACCGAGGGCGACTTGGTAAGCGTAAAGTACGGGTCCATCGGCTCGACCCAGGTGCTCTTATCAGCGATATAGGCGCGCTCAAAGGTACGCACCAGCGTCCGCTGGCGGGTGAGTTAAAGCCGATCCACAGGTACCACATCCAGTCGAGAGCGTCGCGGTCGCCCACGCGCCAGGCGACGGCGGGCGATGTGGTCGCAAAAATCGAGATAATCGCGGCCGGCTTGCCAGGTGCCCAGGCAGTTCATGCTGCTAAAGGTGCCGTCTTCGTTGAGTGGCACGCAGCCATGGAACAGCAGGTTGCCGTTGGCGACCTTGTACATCGAGCCGTGGGAATAGAGGAAATCGATATGGCGATGCAGGTGATCGGCGGTGACAAACTCGGACACGAGCTTGTCGATGATGTGCTGCTCCTGAGACGTGAGCGTATAGGGATCCGCCGGGTCGACGGTGGGGAAGTCGTTGGTCATGAGCGGCCACACGCTGCCGTCGGCGAGCGTGACCGTGCCGGTGTCGTGATCGATTTTGTCGAGTAACAGGCGGTCGGTCATATCGAACTCGGGGTGGCGCTGGATAATCTGGCCCTCGAGCTTAAAGAGCAGGACGTTGATGGCCTTGATCAGCGGGGTGATGGACTCACCGGCGGTGTAGGTGGCATCGGCAAAGGCGACAAGCTCACGCAGCGAGATGCCATAGTCGTTCTCCAGGATTTCGTAGTTGTCGTAGCGTAGGTTGTTGCGCAACACCGTGGCGATGCAGGCGGGCTCACCGGCCGCAGCGCCCATCCACAGCAGGTCGTGGTTGCCCCACTGGATGTCGAGTGAATGGTAAGTGAGCAGACGGTCCATAATCTTGGCCGCGCCGCCGCCGCGGTCGAAGATGTCGCCCACCAGGTGCAGGTGGTCGACGGCCAGGCGCTTGATGAGCGAGGCGAGCGACTCGATAAAGTCGTCGGCGCTGGCGGTCTCCAGGATGGATTCCACGATGCGCTCGTGATAGCGCACGCGATAGTTGTTCTCGTCCGGGTGCGTGTGCAACAACTCGTCGATGATATAGGCGTAATCGCGCGGGATGGCCTTACGTACCTTGGAGCGCGTATAGCGGCTCGAAAGCGAGCGGGCGACCATGATGAGCTGGTCAAGCATCGTCTTGTACCAGGTGGGCGAGTCTTCGCGCTGGCTGCGGACCAGGTCGATCTTCTCGCGCGGATAGTAGATGAGCGTGCACAGCTCGCCCTTTTCGTCAAAGGTGAGCGTGTCGCCAAAGATCTCGTCGACATGCTCGCGCACGACGCCCGAGCAGTTGTTGAGGATGTGCATAAAAGCTTCGTACTCGCCATGCACGTCGCTCATAAAATGTTCGGTGCCCTTGGGCAGGTTGAGAATGGCCGAGAGATTGATGATCTCGGTAAACGCGGATTGCTCGGTGGGAAATTGTTTCGACAGCAGACGCAGATACTTGAAGTCTTGCGGATTGCGATCGAATGCGACCATGAAACACCTTCCGATGGGGTTGGTAAAACTGATAAACAGCGTCAAAACGTTTATCAGTATGCGCCGCTTTTGTTTCGATTTTGCGCCAGCGGCTGAATTGTCGGCTGAACGGTTTGGTAAATCGATTTAGTTGAGGTAGATATGGCGGTTGAGTGGAGACGACAGAAGGTGTTATCTCAGATATTTATGCGTGGGGCCGGGTGGAGACGATGGTGGTAAAGATGTTCGCTATTTTTGGTTCGATTTGGTAAATAGTGGACATATGTACCGTATGTAGGCTCACTGTGCGATAATTTGCGCAGCAATGAGTAAGGAGCCTCATATGAGTGATTTTGTCCTGACCTGTGAATCTGCCGCCGACCGAACTCGGGAGTTCTTTGAATCGCGCAATATTCCCGTCGCGTATTTTCATTACGAGATCGACGATGTTGTCTATACGGACGATCTGTATCAGTCGATTACGCCGGACAAGTTTTTTGCCCAGATTGCCGCGGGCGCCATGCCCAAGACGTCTCAGGTGAGCGTGGGTGAGTACGAGGAGTTTTGGGAGCCGTTTGTTGCCGAGGGTAAAGACGTGCTGCACCTGACGTTGTCATCGGGTATTTCGGGCACGTATGGATCGGCCTGCGTTGCGGCGCAGATGCTCGCGGATTGCTATCCCCAGGGCGGCAAGGTGCGCGTCATCGATTCGCTGGCGGCGTCTTCGGGCTTTGGCCTGTTGCTGGAATATGCCGCGACGTGCGCGATAGCGGGGCGTCACTCGACGAGACGGCTGCCTGGATCGAGGAGCACAAGCTCAACCTGCACCACTGGTTCTTCTCGACCGATCTGTCGAGCTACCTGCGCGGCGGTCGCATTTCGGCTGCGAGCGCGATCATCGGCACGGCGCTTAAGATTTGCCCGCTTATGACGGTCGATTGCGAAGGTGGGCTGTCGCCACGTGAGAAGATTCGCACTAAGAAGCGCGCGATTTCCGAGATGGCTAAGACCATGATGGCACACGTGCAGGACGGTGCGGATTATTCGGGTAAGTGCATCATGTCGCACTCGGCGTGCCGCGAGGATGCCGAAGCAGTTGCGGCGCTGATTGAGGAACAGGTTCCGCAGCTTAAAGGCAAGATTGAGATCAATAACATCGGTACTCTGATTGGCTCGCATACCGGACCTGGTACGGTGGCGCTCTTCTTTATGGGCGACAAGCGCGTGGATTAATTTGCCCCATCACATCGCTGCATGATTGCCCAAACGAAAACGCCCGCCTCACGTTTGTGGGGCGGGCCAGATGGTTTTGCTAGCGTTTCTTTCCTCGGAAGAAAAAGCCGTGCAGTGAGGGCTTGAGCCCGCGGTTGGCGCGACGCTCCTCGACGCGCTCGTGGATCGAAGCGACGCGCTCGATGACCTCGTCGGGAATCGGCACGTCGGGATTCATGTTCTCGACCTGGCTGACTTCGGCGGCGGCGACCTGGTCGATAATGGGCACATCGTCGCGCGAGATAACGGGCGTGGCGTCTTCCTTCATCTTGCGATAACGCTGCATCATGTCGGTCTGTAGCTGCTGTGCCGAAGGCGGCGTCCAGATGATGGCGTTGGCGCCGGCGGCGATGGTCTCGCGGATGCTCTCGGGCGTCTTGCCGCCCGGCGCGATGAGCGGCAGGTTGGGATAGTGCTCGCGCAGTTCACGCAGGACCTGCGGCGTGTTTTTGCCAGCGGCGATGTTAAGAATCTTGGCGCCGGCGCGCACCTTTGCGTGAGCATCGTCGTCGCAACGTACGACCGTGGCGATGACGGGGATGTCGGCGATGTTGGTGATGTGCTCGACCATCTCGGCGGTGGCGGGGGAGTTGACCACACAGCCCGCCGCGCCCTGCATCTCGGAGACGGCTGCCATCTGAACGGAGCGCTTGCCGGTGGTGGTGCCACCGCCCACGCCTACGAAGACCGGGCACTCGGCGACGGTCAGCAACGCCTGCGTAATGACGGGCTGCGGCGTGAAGGGGTAAACGGCAAAGACGGCATCGGCGTTGGAGTTGCGGATGACCGCGACGTCGGTGGTGTAGATGGGCGATTTGATACGACGGCCGAAGAGCGTGAAGCCGCTGGCCTCCTCAATCTCGTCAGGCATGCGAAGGGCCGCCTTGCGCAAACGCCCGTCGATGGGCAGCGGCTCCATGGGGAGCAGTCCGTTGGGGGTCACGGCTACCTGGGGCTCGGTGAACTCGTCTGCGAGCTCGACCTCGGAGAAATCGACCGAGGCGACGATGTCCTCGTGAACCTCGGGCGGGCACATCGATGGGGGCTTGGTCGTTTGCCGCGGCAGGCGTGTCGAAGGAGCTGGTGCCGACAAAGGCGTCGACGCGCTCATTTAGATCGTTGAGGGTATCCATGGAAGCTCGATTCTATGCGATGACGGCCGGCGCGATGCAGCCGGAATTGCGAATGCTAAATCGTTTGACGAGTTGATTTTCCCCGCCACGCAATTCGTTAGACCGAAGGGCCGGCGAACGTGAAGGAGCTGTGGTGGCGGGGATCGAGGTGCTATCTTGAAAGTCCCGTTTAAAAGAGAGGTGACGCGGTATGGAATTGACAGCAATGTTTGGCTCGATTGGCCTGTGTGTGGGCGCAATTGTTGCCGCCGCGGTCATCTACTTTGTGGTCACGGCCATTAAGGGCAAAAGGGCCGAACGCAAGGAGCGCACGATGCTCAAACAGCATCGCGACCAGCAGGGCAAACGCGCACGGAGATAGCTTGTTGAGTTTTGGATCCGTGCGCTAACTGCGTTTTCGGATCAGGGCAATGTAGAAGCCCTCAAAGTCGCGGCTGGGCGGAATGGTGAGCGTGCCGGGCAGGCCGTTGGCGATGGCCGATACCTGACCCGCGGCAATGGCTTCGGTCAGGGCGTTGGACTCGATGCGCGGCTCCTCACCAGCTTCCTGGGCGCGGCGTGCCTCACTTTCGCTCGGCGTGCCATCGAGGGGGATAAGCTCGCAGTCCATGTGCTTGTCGAGGGCCTCTTGCAGGGCGTCCTCGTTTTCCTGCGGCAAGATCGAACAAGTCGAATAGACGAGCGTGCCGCCCGGTTTGAGGGCTCCCATGGCGCGGTCCAGAAGTGCTCGCTGCGAGCGGGCGCACCTGCTCAGCAACTGCTCGGTGAGGCCGCGCAGGCTCTTCTCGTTGCCGCTGACGACTGTGCCCGTGCCGGTGCAGGGAGCGTCGAGCAGGATACGGTCAAAGCGGAAGAACTCGTCGAGCTCGCGTGCGTCGATGCGCATGACGGGCACGTTTTTTGCGCCTTGGCGGTGGAGGTGGCTTCGAGCTTCTCGGCGCGGGGAAGTGCTCATCTCGCAGGCGGTGAGGTGTGCCTGGCCCTGGGTGAGGGCGGCGATCTGCGTCGTCTTGCCGCCGGGGGCCGCGCACATGTCCAGGATGTCCTCGCCGGCCTGGGCGCCCAAGACCAACGGCGGCATCATGGACGACAGACTTTGCAAGTAGATCTTGCCGTCGCGGTAGATGTCGAGGTCCCACAGGTCGGAAACCTGGGCCTCGGGCAGGATGGAAGCGTCCGGGTGACCATGCGACGGGGCGGTGGGCGATGCCGGCGGCATCGAGCGCCGCGGCGATGTCCTCGGCGGTTGCCTTGAGCGTGTTGGCGCGCAGCGTGACCGGGCGTGTGGCCGCGGCGCGAAGCCCTCGATCATAAGCTCGGCATCGGCGGGCGCATAGGCGCGGCGACCGTGTCGACCATAAAGCGCGGCAGGTCGGCGGCGCAGGGAAGGGCGGCAAGCTGGTCGGAAAGCTCGGTGGCGGCAAACTGCCTGAGCTTGAGCTCGGCCTTGACCTGCTTTTTCTGCTTACGACGACGCGGCTTGGACATCCGTCTTTCCTTCCCATTCCATTACATGTCGAGTGTTTAGTACTGGCTCTCGTGCTTGCTAAAGAAGTCGAAGCGCGGGGGCAGCGGCTTCACGCGGTGCTCGCCGGGCTTCTCGCCCAGGATCTCCACGAACTCGTCCGTGGAGGCAAAGATGTTATCCCAGCTAAAGAAGGCGACCGGGTCAACGTCGAAGTACTCGCAGATGAGCTCGCAGCCGGCAGGGACGATGCCGTGCATGAGCACGGTCGCCACGCGCAGCTCGGTAAAGGCGTCGACGAGGGCCTGCGTCATTGCGGCGTTTGCCGGCTCGCCCTCGAGCTTGTTGGCGGCCTTAGAGGCGTCGCTCCAGCGCTTGTTGGCGGCACGCAGGTAGTCGTCGCACACGGCGAGCGCGCGGTGCGTCTCGAACTTGTACATGGCTTGCTCAAAGGCGAGAGCTGCCTGCTCGGCGGCTTCGACCACGGTGTCAGAAGCGGCACCGGCGGGGATGCAGCCGTTGCGGCAGGGGCTCTCGTCGCCCTCCTTGATGGCGACGCCGTAGAAGCAGCTGCGGGCCAGGCGGTTGAAGACGCCGGTCAAAAGGGCGCTCTCCTTAAGGGCCGGATCGATAACGCGCTTGTCGTCGCAGGCACGCACCTCGTTGCCGTCCTTGTCCTTGCCGGTCACACGCGTGTCGTATGCCTTGGGGCTAAAGCTCACCGGCTTCTCGGATAGCCGAGCGACAGCCAGTGCGCGCGCATCTGCTCGCAGGTGTAGTGGTTGAGCAGGTCGTCTGCCGGCGGGGGAGGGGTCTGCGAGGACGAGCTCGCCTTTTTGCCCATGTAGAGCAGGTGATAGCAGGCGCTGACGGTGCTCTGCGTAAGGTCCCAACCCAGGGCCTCCCACATGGCGGTTTGCGCGATGCAGTAGAAATAGATGTTGTCCTGACCGATGAACTGGTAGATCTGCGCGTCGTCCGAGCACCACCAGTCGCGCCAGTCGAGCGAGCTGTGCTGGTAGGTGGGCGCGGGGACCTGCGTGGAATCGGCGGCGGGCTCGCCCATGAGGGCGGCATCCTGGGCGGCGACGCCCTCGGTCACGCCGGCGGCCTTGGCATCGCGTGCGAGCACGGTGCGAGTGTAGCTGATGGGCGCCCACAGGCTCTCGGGCCAGCACCAGCAGGTGACGTCGGTTACGCCGTCAACCTCGGGCACCGGAACGCCCCAGTCGATGTTGCCGGTGATGCGGAAGGGCACGAGCGCTTGCCGCTGCGGAAGCGCACGCCGCCGTTGGCGAGCACCGCGTGGGCGTCGTCGCGCTCCTTCCAGCTGGGGAAGGTGACGGTAAAGCTGCTCTTGTTGCCCTCGGGCTCCAGCACGGTGTGCGGTCGGGGAGCTGGTCCTCGACGGCATCGAAGGCTCGCGGAACTTGTTCTGGATGTAGAGCTGAGCCGGCAGCAGCCACTCCTCCATGGTCTTGGAGACCACGGAGCGAACCTGCGGGTTCTGGGCGAGCTTGGCGGTATAGGTCTTCATAAAGTCGAGGTAGGCGGGTAGGTCGAAGTAGAGGTTGTCGACCGGGCGCAGCTCGGGCACCTCGCCGGTGAGCTGGCTCTTGGGTGCGATGAGCTCTTCGGGCTCAAAACTGGTGGCCCAGATCGCACTCGTCGGCATAAGCCTTCTCGGACTTGCAGCCCTGGATGGGGCAGCGGCCGATCACCTGACGGCCGTTGAGGAACGTGCCGGCCTTGGCATCGTAGAACTGCAGCGTGGAGCGCTTGGAGATGGTGCCCTGCTCGTGCAGCGCTCGATAATCTCGGCGGTAACCTCGTTGTGAATCTGCGCAGCTGGCTCAAGGCCTGAGCCGCCGTAGATGTCGCAGCTGATGTTGTAGTTGTTGAGGGTCGCGGCCTGTCGGGAGTGGTTGGACTCGACATACTCGCCGATGGACTTATCGTAGCCTTCGTTCTCCTTGAGCTTGCGGTAGCTCTCCATGATGGGCGAGCCGTAGCAGTCGGTGCCCGAGGTGAAGATGACGTTCTCGCGGCCCAGGCGGTCGCGCAGGAAACGGGCGAAGAAGTCGGCCGGGACAAAGACGCCGCCAACGTGGCCAAAGTGAAGGCCCTTGTTGCCGTAGGGCTCGCCGGCGGTAACGATGGCGCGGCGCGGCCAGCTGGGACGGTCGTTCATGGAGTATTTGGATGCCATGGGACTCCTTCGCATATGGTGAGAGCGCGGCCGGGCGCGGGGCTCGGCGGCGCGGTGGTCATTCGTGCATATCGTTCGACATTATCGCACATGCGGGCGGGTGCGTGGCAGGGGCGCTATCCTAAGATGCTATGAATGAGATTTCCAACATACATGCGTTTGAGGACGAGGATTTTCTACACGCTTGCTTCGTGTGGGGGATGGCCGTGATCGCGGTGTTTGCCGTGTGCCTGGTGCCGGTGTTTATGCTGTTGGGCGGGCCTGCGGACTTGGACGCGGCTGAGGCGGACGGCTGGATGGCTGTCGTGGGCTGGATAGTCGGCTTGGCTGCGGTCTCAATGGCATCGTTTGCCGTGCACGAGCTGGTGCATGCGGTGTTTTTAAGCTGCTGGCGCCTGCGGGCGCGCAGGTGACCTTTGGGGCGAATCGCGAGACGGCGATGATCTATGCCTGCGCCGAGGGCGTGTGTATTCGCGCCGGCGGTACATGGCGGTTTGCCTGGCGCCGACGGTTGTTGTGACGACAGCATTTGCCCTGGGGTTTGCGTTCTCGGACTATCCGCTGCTGTGCTACCTGGCGGCTGGTCTGCACTTGTCGGGCTGTGTGGGTGATTGGTATTACGTGCGGACCATTCTGCGCGACCGCCGTATCGTCGCCTGCGAGGATACGTCCTTTGGCGTGCGCTTTTTCGCAAAGTAGTCTTTTTGGGACGGGGCTATTTTAGCTGCCATGATGTCGGTGTGAGTTTTCTGGGACGGGGATGTCGATGAAGTCGTTGTTGCTGCATGCGTGCTGTGCACCATGCTCGCTTGAGCCGGTTCGCCTGCTGCGCGAGGAGGGGTTTGAGCCCACGATTTGCTGGACCAATCCCAATATTCAACCGCGCGATGAATGGCGGCGGCGTCTGGACGAGCTGCGCCGGTGGTGTGCCGATGGCGACATCGAGCTCATCGAGGCGGGGGAGGACCGCGAGCGCTGGGAGGCCGGCGTGGCCCCGCTGGGTGCCGATCGGCCCCGTCGCTGTCGCTCGTGCTATGCCTTGCGCTTGGCCGAGGCATGCCGCGTTGCCCAGGAGCGCAGGTTTGAATATGTGGGTACGACGCTCGCCGTCTCGCCGTATCAGCTGTTCGACACCTGCAATGACGTGCTTGAGCGTTTGGCGGCCGCCCATGGGCTCACCCCCGGTGATTCGCGATTTTCGCCCGTATTATCCCGAGGCTACGCGCCGTTCGCGCGAACTGGGCATGTATCGACAGAACTACTGCGGCTGCCGCTTTTCTGCTGTCGAGGCGGCCATGGACCGCGCCCGCATCCGCGACGAGCGCAAAGCCGCCAAAAAGTAGTTCGTTTGGGACGTCAGCCTGCTAGGATGTAGAGCGGACTTTAGCTATATAAGGAGTATCCGACGTGTCTATGCGTACCGATGATTTTGACTACAACCTTCCTGAGGAACTGATTGCCCAGGCTCCTGCCGAGCCGCGCGACTCCTGCCGCCTGCTGGTGGTGGATCGCAAAGGCTCCCAGGCGGGGAAGCCGCTGGAGCACGGCGGTACCGTTGAGCACCGCATCTTCCGCGACATCATCGACTATATCGAGCCGGGCGATGTGCTCGTCATCAACAAGACGCGTGTGATGCCGGCCCGCCTGATCGGTCGCAAAGCCGGCTCGGGTGGCGTGGTCGAGACGCTGCTGCTCAAGCGCCGTGAGGATGTTGACCCGCTGGGCCACGTTTGGGAGTGCCTGGTCAAGCCGGGTAAGCGCCTGAAGCCCGGTGCTCAGATTGAGTATCGCGCCGGGTGGCGCCCATGCGCCCGAGGGGGCTCCCGTGGTGCTGACGGCCGAGGTCATCGACTTTGTCACCGATAGCCGCGGAGGCCGTCTGGTGCGCTTTGAGCCGGCCGGCTGCAATGCCGCCGGCGAGCCGCGCACGCTCGACGAGGCCATTCATGCTGCCGGTCACGTGCCGCTGCCGCCCTACATTACCGATTACGAGGGCGATCCCGAGAAGTACCAGACCGTCTACGCCATGAAGGAGGAGCACTCGGCTGCCGCTCCTACGGCGGGTCTGCACTTTACCCCCGAGCTCATGGCCGCTATCGAGGCCAAGGGCGCGAAGTTTGCCGCCGTCGAGCTCGAGGTGGGTATTGATACCTTCCGTCTGGTGGAGGAGGACGACCCCACGCAGCACGTCATGCACACCGAGCGCTACCACGTGTCACAGGAGGTTGTCGACGCCGTGCATAAGGCGAAGGCCGAGGGGCACCGCGTGATCGCCGTCGGCACCACCGCAGTACGCTCGCTCGAGAGCGCCTTTGACGCTGAGGCACCGGTGTCTGATCCGGCCGTGACGCGCGCTATTTTGAGGGCCGCGAGGATGGGGCCGACACGCTCGGCCGCGGCGACATCGTGGTGCGCGAGAACGCGACGACGCAGCTCTACCTCATGCCCGGCTCGACCTATCACGTGGTCGACGCGCTGATCACGAACTTCCACGTGCCGCGCTCCACGCTCATGATGCTCGTGAGCGCACTTGCCACCCGCGACCAGATCATGGATGCCTATGCCGCCGCCATCGAGGAGCGCTACCGCTTCTTCAGCTTTGGCGACGCCATGCTCATTTGTAGGTTACGGCGTTTTACAAACGCCGTAACGGCCGACGCTGCAAACCCTCCTAAGCGGCAATCTGACGTTCAATCGGTCGGGCATGACCAAAAGGTCAATGCCCTCCTCTTTCACGTCACCTTGCTCGCTTAGGGGCGTTTTCGCTGACTTCGCCAAAGCATCGGCAGGTACTCATTGGGGACGTACTTAAATGAGTGCCTGCAGAATGAGAGTGGATAATCTCCCGTTTTTGGCCTGCTTGGGGGCTCAAAGTGGGAGATTATCCACTCTCGTCATTGGGCTAGTCGTTGGGGACGTCTTGTTTTGACTAGTCGTTTAAGAACGTCCCCAATGACTACTTGCTTGCGAACAGCCAGGCTAGGATGATCGCCAGGATTGCGGCGACGATGCAGACGATGGCGCCGGTGAATTTGATGCGTGAGTCGCGGGTACGTTCGCGCACCGCGTCCTCGGTGGCCTCGAGCTGGGCGACTTCTCGCTCGGTCTCGGCGTGTTCGGCTTTGTCTCGGGCCAAGGATCCTGCAAGCGACTCAGTGATCTCTGGGTGGTCGTGCACTTCGGTCGCTGTTCGATGATCGACTGCGCATGTGCGGCATCTGCTTGGGCGTTGGCGATGCTCTGCTCCTGGTCGCGGCGTGCCTTGTCCTCGGCAGTGATCTTCTCGCGCAGTTCGCGCTGACGAGTCGCGGCGGCTGTCTTCGCCGTCTGCAGCTCGTCGCGCGCGGCATCGGCTTCGGTCGTCACGGCTTGGTGCGCGCGTTTTGCGTCGGCGATAGGGGCTTGAGCCTGCTCGACGGCCTGCTCGGCTGCGGCAAGCGAGTGCTCAAGGTCGGCGGTGATGCGCGGGACATCTTCTTCGGCTTTACGCAGGGCATCTGCCGTGTCGGAAATCTGCATCGAGAGCTCGCTGGTGCGCACCGTATAGTTGGCGGGATTTGCCGAGGGATTGCGTTGCAGCTCGGCATACTCATGGCGCAGCGTCTCGAGCTGGGCGCGCGTGGCGTCGACGGTTTGTTGTGCGGCCGCAATGCCGGCGTCTCGCTCGGCCTTCACCTTGTCGCGGATGCGCTTGGAATCCTCAAGACGTCGAACGAGGCGGTTGCCGGTCTCGCGAGAGCTCGCCTCGCGGGCCTCCACGCGTCGAGCGCGGCCTTCAGGCGGAGCTCAGTCGCGTCATCCTCTGTCTTCATTTGTTCGAGCTGACCCTTGAGCTCTGTCGCTTTGGAGGCGTGGGCATCACGATCAATCTCGGCGGCCGCTGCAGTCTTTTGGGCCGTGGCAATCGCCTGGCGCTGGTCGGCGACGATCTGGTCGTAGCGGCCTGCGATATCCTGGCGCGTCTCGAGTTCCTCGGCCTGATCGGCAATGCGCTGCTCAAGTTCGGCCAGGTGGGCGCGGGCATCGGCAAGTGCCTTTTTCGCGGCGTTCATCTCGCGCATGGCCGAGGCACCCTGGGCGATAAAGGTGCCCACGGCGTTCGCAGTGTTCGAGACAGCGGTCCCCAGATCGCGGCTCGCGGCGGAGGAGTGCGGGGCGGTCGGGCGAGCGGTGTCGGCAGCGTCCGCATCGGCAGTCTGCGGCACGGCGATATTGCCGGTACCGCCTCGATCACAGAAAAGCCTGCTGCGTGCGGGTCGACCGCATCGGTGCCAATCGTGGGATGCTCGAGCTGCAGAAACGAGGGCATGGTGCTGCCCTGGTCGGCAACCGGAGTCTCGCCGGGTACGAAGGTCGAGGCTGCCTCGGCGGCCTCCTCTTCCTCGGCGTCAACGTCAGCGTCGGCCACGGCGTCTTTCATCGCTTTGACGGCATCCATCATGGAGTCCATGACGGCGTCGAGCTCTTCTTCCGAAGAAACCTCGATAGGGCCCGCAGCTTGCGGAGCAGCATCCTGTACGGGGCGGTCGTCCTGAGCGGGCGCATCGTCGTTTTGCTCGTCTGCATCTTCGGCGCCAGGGGTTTCCGCCGTAGCGCTTTCGTCCAAGAATGGGCCGTCGAGGTCAATATCATCGCAGGTCACAGCGTCGGCATCTGCAGTGACGTCTGCGGAATCATCAATATGCTGTTGAGTCTGGGGGTCCAGCTCGTCTGTCATAGGCATGTGCTCCTCATCGTTGTTTGTCACCCTATGATAAAGTCTCGCGCCGACATCCCGCGCGTGCAGCAAAGTTTCAAAACGTGTTCGATGGCTCGCGTCGATAGCAAAAACTCGGCCACTTTATCCAGTTTGTACTTGACATTCCCTTCGCCGAAAGACGTTGCGCCGTTCGCCTGCCATGGGCTTTATTTTTCACTTGAACCCGCTAAAGTTGCATTTCAGCTTTTGGCGCGTGAAGTTGGATGCGCGCAGTCGACGGGCAGGCCCGTCGCGATTTGAAAGGACTTTATATGGGACTTTTCACTGGTAAGACCGTGATCGTCACCGGCGGCGGCAAGGCCACGCTCAAGGACGGCTCCGCTGGCTCCATCGGCTACGGTATCGATATCGCTTTTGCCAAGGAGGGCGCAAACCTCGTCATTACCGGCCGCAACGTTGCCAAGCTCGAGGCTGCCAAGGAATCCCTCGAGGCCGAGTACGGCGTCAAGGTTCTGCCTGTTCAGGCCGATGTCTCGGCTGGTCAGGACAACGAGGCCGTCGTCCAGAACGTCATCGACAAGGCCATTGAGGAGTTCGGCCGCATCGACGCCGTCGTCAACAATGCTCAGGCCAGCGCTTCGGGCGTGACGATCGCCGATCACACCATGGACCAGTTCAACCTCGCCATTTTCTCCGGTCTGTATGCCACCTACCTGTACATGCAGAAGGCCTACCCGCACCTGAAGGAGACCAAGGGCTCCGTGGTCAACTTTGCTTCGGCGCCGGCCTGTTTGGCAACTATGGCCAGTGCAGCTACGCCGCTGCCAAGGAGGGCATCCGCGGTCTGACCCGCGTCGCTGCCAACGAGTGGGGCAAGGACGGCATCAACGTCAATATCGTTTGCCCGCTTGCTTGGACCGCCGCGCTCGAGAACTTCCAGGATGCCTATCCCGAGGCGTTCAAGGCCAACGTCCACATGCCGCCGGCGGGTCACTACGGCGACGTCGAGAAGGAAATCGGCCGCGTTGTCGTTCAGCTCTGCGGTCCCGACTTTAAGTATATGAACGGCGAGACCGTCACCCTCGAGGGTGGCATGGGCCAGCGTCCTTAGGGGTTCCGCCGTTCTACCGAACGCGGACCGGCCGACGCTGCGCGGTCACCAGAGCGATAACTTGTCATTCAAAGAGGGCGGCATGACCAGAAGGTCTATGCCGCCCTCTTTTCATGCCAATTTGTTCGCCCTGGCGACCGCTCGCTGATGTTGTCAGAGCATCGGCGTTACCAGAGCATCGGCGTTGTCGGCAGTTGGGGACAGTCCCTAAGTGCCGGCAGATTGGGACACTCCTTTGCAAGATGGCGCTGAAGGCTGTCCCCAACGTCTAGTCGTTTAAGAACGTCCCCAACGACTAGCGCGGGAACCTGATCCTAATGCACTAGTTTCTGTCGAGTCGGTGCTTCTTGCGGGTTGCCCGTATAATGGTTTGCGTATGAACCGCAACCAAGGAGTTCCAGTTTATGGACCAGAACCTTTTTAAATTCGACCTGATCGCCGAGGACCCGACGACGCACGCGCGCGCCGGCGTGCTGCACACCCCGCACGGCGACATCGAGACGCCGATCTTTATGCCCGTGGGCACCAAGGCAAACGTCAAGGGCATTCCTACCGAGACTGTCAAGAAGCTCGCGCCCAGATCGTGCTCGCCAATACCTATCATCTGTCCATGCGTCCCGGCGAGGATACCATCGCCCGAGCTGGGCGGCCTGCACAAGTTCATGAACTGGCACGGCCCCATCCTCACCGACTCGGGCGGTTTCCAGGTCTTCAGCCACAACGATGCCGTCAAGCTCACCGATGAGGGCGTGCGCTTTATTGTCAACGATTACGACGGCCGCCACGTGTTTTGGACGCCCGAGGACAACATGGAAATCGCCATGAAACTCGGCTCCGATATCTGCATGCAGCTCGACCAGTGCCCGGGCTATCCCGCCACGCGCGCCTACGTTGAGCGCGCCGTTGAGCTGTCGAGCATGTGGGCCGAGCGCTGCTATAAGGCGCATACCCGCGATGACCAGGCGCTCTTTGGCATCGTTCAGGGCGGCATGCACCTGGATCTGCGCCTGCGTTCGCTGCGCCATCTGGAGGAGTGCGGCGACTTCCCGGGCTATGGTATCGGTGGCTATTCGGTGGGCGAGGATCACGAGACCATGTTCGAGACCCTGGCGCCGCTCGTGAGCGAGTACATGCCCAAGCATAAGCCGCGCTACCTGATGGGTGTCGGCAACCCCACCACGCTCGTACGCGGCGTGGGCGTGGGCATCGACATGTTCGACTGTGTGCTGCCGACGCGCACCGGTCGCATGGGTACGGCGTTCTCCAGTGAAGGTCGCCTTAACTTCCGTAAACGCGCGCTTTGCGCACGACGACGGCCCATCGACCCCACCTGCACCTGCCCGGTGTGCACGGGCGGCTACAGCCGCGCGCTCATTCGCCACATGGTCACGCAGAAGGAGATGCTCGGCGGCATTTTGCTTTCGATGCACAATATCTACTACCTGCTCAACCTTATGCAGCGTGCCCGCCAGGCCATTATCGAGGGCCGCTACGGCGCATTCGTGAGCGATTGGATGAATAGTCCTGCCGCGGTGGATTACTAAGGGCGACAGACACGCTTGCAGAGCGTGGGCAACGGCAATGGTCGGGCGCCAGCCGGTCGTCACATTCGTTGACACCGGCTGCGCGACCGCTGACCGATAGCTTGCAAGTGCTTGATGCATCGTGGGTACCATACCGAATAGTTGATGCTCGGGCGGGTGTTTGACGCATAGCGTCGACCCGCCGTTTTCTTTTTTCTCGATAGGAGTACCCATGATTAAGAATGAGAACGTCGAGGGCGAGCCTGCCTACGACGAGACGTACCGCCGCGGCCCCGTGGTCATGCGCGTCCCCATGATTCCTAAGGACAACACCTACGCCAACCTGCTGCGCCCGAGGAGTCGACTGACTGGCTGCACGCCGACCCCTGGCGCGTGCTGCGAATTCAGGCAGAGTTTGTCGATGGCTTTGGCGCACTTGCCGAGCTTGGACCTGCGGTGACCATCTTCGGTAGCGCCCGCACGCCCAAGACCGATCCGCTCTACAAGGCGGCGCGCGCCGTCGGGCGCAAGATCGCGCAACGTGGCGTGGCGGTCATCACCGGTGGCGGCCCCGGCATCATGGAAGCGGCCAACAGGGGAGCAGCGAGTGTCAACGGCAAGTCAGTTGGCCTAGGCATTGAATTGCCGCACGAGCACGGGCTCAACAAATACGTGAACCTCGGCATGGACTTCCGCTACTTCTTTGTGCGCAAAACCATGTTCGTTAAGTACAGCTCGGGCGCCATCGTATTTCCCGGCGGCTTTGGCACGCTCGACGAGATGTTCGAGGTTCTCACGCTGGTGCAAACGCACAAGGTCAAGCGCATGCCGCTCGTGTTGGTGGGCAGCGAGTACTGGCAGGGCCTGTTCGACTGGCTCAACGGTCCGGTGATGGACGCCGGCATGATCAGTCCGCTCGATCCGGATCTGGTACACATTACCGACGACCTCAACGAGGCCGTTGACATTGCGCTCAGCGGGCTGATGTAGATCAATCGTGCCCACGCGACATGAATACGCATGGCAATCTGATGTTATCTAACATCAGATTGCCATTTATATTGGGTATACTGGTGTAAAAGACGAGGGCGAGGAGGTCGCAAATGTCTACAGCAACAGTTAAGCCTACGACGGTTCGAATCGAAGAGGGGCTCAAGGAGCAGGCGACTGAGTTCTTGGATTCGGTCGGCCTCAGCCTCAATTCCTATCTCAATCTTCCGTTCGGCAGCTGGTAAATCAGCGAAAGATTCCTTTTGAGATTGTAGGAAGGGCGGAGGTGCCCAACGAGGTGACGAGGCGCGCCATGGTGATCGCCGAGGCTCATGAGCTGGGGATTTTGCCGGACGATAGCCTGTCATTCAATAACGCTGATGAGCTTATGTCATTCCTCGATGAGGAATAGCGATGTTCGAGATTAAAGTCGAGGCTCAATTTAAGGTGGACTACAAACGAACGATGCGCATGCATCCGCAGCTAAAAAGTGAGTTTAAAGCGGCGGTTGCAGAGCTTGTGGCTCATGGGTCACTTCCGGCGGAGTATGGCGCCCACGAGCTCTCAAACCCGGGCGGAAACTACAACGGCCACATCGATTTCCACCTATCCGATGGCTTGGTCGATGTGGTCGTTCTTTATCTTCCCCATAAGACTAACCCAGTGATTAGGCTGGTGAGAATGGGCACTCATCAGGAACTGTTTCAGGGTCCGCTGGGCTGATCGCCGATTTCTAAGTTGCGGTGGAATAGGGATTGATTGGCGGCTAATAAGCCAAAAACAGTCCCTATTCCACCGCAAGAGGTAAAGGTGCCCCTAGTGGATGGGCTGGTAGCGGGGGCAGTAGCTGATGGCGATGGCATCGACGCCTACATGGGTGGCGATGGTGCAGCCGATGGGGCCGGTGCCGGCGTCTACGTAGTCTTGGCCCGCGAGCGCTTGGCTGACGAGCTCCTGCTCCTCGGCGGCGCCGGCGTGAGCACGCGCACGCTGGAGCCCGGGTTCTCGCTCCAAACGTGAGGCAGTCTGCCATGGTGTTGGCGACGATACGCTTGGCGCCGCGGCCCTTATTGATGGCCTTGATCTCGCCCGACTGCCACTCCGGCGAAACGGCCAGGCGAATGTTGAGCATCTGCGTCAGCTGGCCGGCGAGCTTGGGGGCGCGGCCGTTTTGACCAGGTTCTCGAGCGTTCGGGGAATCAGCAGCAGATGGGCGTCGGGCAACGTCGCGCGGATCTGCGCCTCGGTCTCGTCCAAGCTGCGGCCGTCCTTGCGCATGGCAAGCGCGTACTCCACCAGCAGACCCTCGGCGCCCGAGCCGGTGCGCGAATCGATGCAGCGCACGTCGAGCTCGTGGGTCTCGGCGACCAGGCATGCGTTGGAATAGCAGGCGGACCACTCGCTGCACAGCGAGATAAAGATGGCGCTGTCGTGGCCATCGGCGCGCACGCGGTCAAACAGCGCCTTGAACTCGCCGGCGCTCGGCTGCGAGGTGTGCGGCAGCTGCTCAGAGCCGGCCATGCGCGCGACGTATTCCTCGGCAGTAATCTGCACCTGGTCGAGCAGGTCCTCGCCCTCGATAATCACATGCAGCGGAATCACGTAAATACCGAGCTCTTGGGCGCGGGCGGGGGAGATGTCCGACGTGGAGTCGGTTATGATGGCAAAAGACATAATTGCACCTTTCGATGGGGCGCCACGGCGCCGCCGATTGAGAGCAAAGTGCGACAAGTATAGTGGAGTTGCTCTACATTGCTAGGTTCAATTGTTGAATAGTCAACAGTTTGAAGTGTCGGTGTGGAAATCGTCAACTGGGGAAGAGGAATGCCGATGGAGGCGTTGGAGATATGCAGGCGGCCGGTCGTGCTGTTCGATTTTGACGGCACGGTGGCAGATACGGGCCGGGCGGTGATGACCTCGACACGCAAAAACGTTGGCCGCGCGCGGTTTCGGAGGCGCAGATGGGTGACCTGCGCCGCATGATCGGGCCGCCCCTGTGGAAGAGCTTCCACGACTTTTACGACTTTACGCGCGAGGAGTCGCTCGTGGTGGCCGACGAGTACCGTGCCTATTTTGACGAGCTGGGTCCGGAGGAGTATCCCGTGTTCGACGGAATCGCCGAGCTGCTCGATGGCTTGGCGGCGCAGGGTCATCGCATGGCCGTCGCGACGTCGCGTATGGAGGCAAAGTGCATTGACATGGTGCATGAGCTGGGTCTTTCTCAGTTCGAAGCCGTGGTTGGCATGAATCCTCCGCAGGGGCGCGAGACCAAGGCCGATTCGGTTCGCGACGCGTTGACGGCCTTGGGTGCGGCCGCGGACGAGGCCGTGATGATCGGCGATCGCTTTAACGACGTCGAGGGCGCGCACGCGATGGGCGTGCCGTGCATCGGCATCTATTCGGGCGCGGCGGCGCCGGGTGGAGCATGAAGCGACGGGGTGCCGATGCGGTGGTGCACTCGGTGGCCGAGCTTGCTAAACTTTTCTCTATCTAGGAACTAATGTGAGGGGCGGGTACGGCTTGCCGCTCAGTTGGGTAAGGAGGTCGTCCATGGATCAGGTGGAGCAGAGCGTCGCCGAGTATGTCGACGAGGTCTGGGAGGATGGTCGTCGCCGAGTG